>Ga0080013_1004619_pt1 | contig 13430 bp, 27 predicted proteins | sample ETNvirenome_6_85_FD_69236 | JGI IMG/M metagenome (GOLD analysis project Ga0080013, IMG submission 69236) | Marine viral communities from the Pacific Ocean - ETNP_6_85 (SPADES assembly) (version 2) | ecosystem: Environmental > Aquatic > Marine > Oceanic | place: Pacific Ocean | collected 2013-06-19 | reverse complement strand
CTGTGCAGTCATGTGATAAATCTCTGCGCCCAACAACCGATGGAGTCGCATGCGCTCGGACTGTGGATCTCCCATCTTGGCAAAATCAATAAAATCTAGCTTCTCTTTCTCTTCTGGAGTAAGATCGCCGCCTTTCAAAAACCTATTGAGAGCTATGCGCTGAATTCCATCGATGTGCTCTTGCTTAAACCCAGTCTGGGACATCGTGGTTCGCGGTGACTCGGGCATTTTGCTCAATGCCATGTCAATTAGGTCATTAATTGCGGCTTCAGAGGCAAAAATCCTCTTTTCTTTGTCTGGGTCTGTATCATAAGAGTTATCTCTTGCAAGAAGTTGGTTGATTACTTCCTTTGGCGCCGGTTCCAAAAGCTCCATCATAACATATACGGCGTACTGATCTTCTTTGATATCATAAACTACAGGTAGATATCCAGCAAATTTAGGGTCCATAGAACCAGCCTTTTCCATAGCAAATGCGTAGTTGTCGCGTTCTCGTCCCCATTTATCGCTCATTTTTGAGACAATCTTGACAGCAATCGGTGTTTCTGTCTTAAAATCCTTCGAAAGATAGACTTTCCCGTACTGTCCCTCGCCAAGCTTCCTGATGGGGTAGTATCCATACGGTTTTAAGCCCTCTGTAGCGTCTTTTAACCACTGTTCTTCGAGTGCCCTAGGGGTCTGCCTACCCGGACCCTCTATGGGGGTCATAGTGGGAAACTCCTCGCGTTCTTCAATCAGAACAAATCTAGGCCTGTCTGTGCAAAATCTTCGCCACCTTTCAAATAGGAGTTTCACTGATGGTTCTCCATAGGTTTTGCGAAGCTCAAAAGAGTTTTATTAAGATCGGGATCTTCGTGACGTCTATAATCACAAAAATCGCACACTTCTGGGTCGAGCATACGCAAGCCACAATTTGGACACACTTCTGCGTCTTTATCACTATTCATTAGAAAACTCCGGAAGAGATACTATAAATAGATATATCTTTAGTTACAGGCGCTAACTATATCAGGTATTTGTGTACACAAAGGTGCAAGAGCCAATGCCATATCTAAATTTTGAATAGGACTTACCCAGACAATACCCTCATTTACCTGCGGTTGTCCACTATAATAATCCACATCTACTCCCCAAAGAATTCCAACAATTCGCCCCGACTCATTATAAATCACAGAGCCTGAAGAGCCAAACCATCCAAAGACATTTAAGATAATTTGCATGCCGGCTTCTGGGTGCGTCTCATAACCAGCAATCGAGCCTCTGAAACTCAATAAAGAATGGCTAGAAGGGTGACCAGAATAGTTAATTCGAGTTCCAACCCGCGGAAGCGTATCAACTGGGCGCCATGGCATCGGTCGTACGCCGACGACTTCTTCCTCTGGGCTCAACCATAACACTGCTATATCGTTCAAGGGATCGCCGTGAATTAAGATTGCAATCCGGTTTTGAGCATTTTTGCTAATCATATACACGGTACCTAATCGACCGTTAGCAACGTGTTGGGCTGTTATGATAAACTGTGAGCCTTTATAGTCAATTAGAGATCCAGAACCGTGTCCACCATCTAATCTTGACACCTTTACCGCCGCCTCTCTTACTCTGCTCTCCACCCTGCTCATTCCGGAACTAATTGGAAGAGTTTGATAATCCGCATTAAGCACTGTGCGCGGGACTTCTATTTTTGCACCGGTCGCTCCTGTTGCACCGCCCAAACAAAGACCCAATACTCCAAGTATTGTTATAAATTTTTTCATCACCCTCTTTCTCCCTTAAAAAATTGTGTAGATAAGAGCGCAATATTTAAAATCGACAATATTTGTAAAGAAGTATTATTAACGTAATGCCCTACCCCAAAAATAAACAAATTAACAGGTATAGCAATTATTGCTCCCCAAAATAACAACCGTCGTAATACTGTGCCCACAAAAGTATATAGGGGCTCCGGGCCCTAACTAGCGGAAGATAGTATTTCTAACTGGTGGGACATGCATCGATGCTTATCATTTAGACCGAAAACATACACATCTATACAAGGAAACATCGTATTTTCATTATCAAATTTTTTGCTCACGACCACGCCATGGTAGATGTTGGCCGAAACACCTGCGAAGTATTTAACCTTCACCAGATCTCCTTGTCTGATAGGGGAGCTTTCTTTATTTTTCATTGTTTTCGTCATTTGTTGAATGTAATTCAACTGCTCCTATCAAAATTGATAGCTTTAAAGTAGCCTCTTCTAAAAACCCACTTATATTTAAGAATTCTTTAGCGCCGCCGCGTTCCCTCTTGTTGGTAAAATTCGAAGTCCATTTTATTTCCCAGAAATATATATCATCTTCAACTATGTCGATCCTGCGTGTTCTGTTTAAAATTATTCCAACATAGCCAGTAATATGATCGATAATAATATCACCGGTGTGAATCGTTATCTCTTCAAGCTCATCTTCAAGATGTTTATCCATATTCTAATTACTCGAAACATATAACAGAATACCATCTTTAATACATTTATTAAGCCCAACTTCGGTATAAGGGGTATATTTGTTAAGACTTGTTACGCTTTTCCCTGTCCAAACAATATCCCATGCGTATACTTTTCCTCGAAGCTTCGCCTCTGGCGCATGCTCGAGAACATCAAACCTCTCTAACAGAAGCCCAAAGTCGCCGCTTATCGTGTCGACGACAAGATCGCCTGATTGAAAATCAACATCCACTTATTATATATTAAACAGTGTCGGTTCTCGCCTGGAACAGTTTAATATATTTTCTTCAAAGGTAAGCTCTTTGTCATAAACCGCGCAAACATCTTTAGGGGCGACGGTTATTACGCTTTTTTCTTCTATAATAAAAAGCTCTTCGTCAACATGGCTCTCGGAGTGCTCTATATTACTATGAATTGTAGGCTGTATAAGAACAGCACCACAAGAAAATCCGCATAAAAATGCGGCCGTTGTTATTATCAAAATTTTAAACCACATTTTTTTGGTTCCTTAAGAAAACTTAAGTAGTTTATATCACCACGTAATGTCCATGGTTTTCCCATACTACCCAAGTTTCTCTTCCAAGCTTGGGAAAGTTGACCTTCATCATGTTTGTAAGTAAATTAACTTCCTTTACAATGCCCATTGATCTTTTCTGTGGGCTCTTATCTTTGATGAAATCGCCCTTTTCTGCGTTCGGTCCGTATACTCTGAATGTTCTCATTAAATCTTTATTCTGTCGATGATGTATGGATGATGGAAGGAGAGGTCTTTGTAGAGCTTCTTGATAACGGTTTTGGCAATCTCGCCAACGTCACCCTTAACCTCTTTTGATTTGAGAGCCTTACTAAGTTCTTCTTCCAAAGCTTTCTTTAACTCTGATTTTAGCACACTTTCGACCTGTTTGTCAATCATTTTCTTGATTTCAGACTTATCGGTCTTTGTAAGCTCTTCATTAAGAAGCTCGACAATGTGAGATTTCGTGATTTTCATATTTCTTTTTCCGCCGCGGTGTCTAATTTTGGAATTTTATCCATAAGCGCTACCAAGTCTGGAATGGCAATATTCTTCACCAAGACTTCCACTACATCACTGGTTAGGCTTAAAGTTGTAAAAAATTCGTGGGCTTGTTGTTGAATCACCGAGTCTGGTGTGTCTTCTGTCGGCGGCGCCGGCCGCATGCTTGCCAAGCCCCCAACAACACCACCAAAATTTCCTACGGATCCTTGGCTTTCATAAAAAAGTTCTTCTTTAATAATCTGTTTAAGTTGTTGTTTTGTGATTTTCATATGTTTAATCTTCTGCTTCGACTTCACGAGCCTTTTTTGCAGCTTCTGGCGCATACTTAGCAGCCTTGTTAATAATCTTCTTCTGGTTCTTTTTAGAAGTATGTCCACGGAGATCAATAGCAGCTTCAGCGCTCTTCTTGTCAAAAATAGGAAACTTGTCTTTACCTACTGTTGCATATTTTTCTCGGGCCTTTTGGGTAACATTTCCCTTTTCAGTGCGATTAGCCTCTTCGAAAACTGCAGCTATCTCTTCTTTAATAATGTCTTTAAGTTGTTGTTTTGTGATTTTCATAATTCTGTTCTAAACTTCCCTGTTGGTTTCCAGTTTGCTGGATTTTGGATTTCTGCGTTTGCGTCTAATAGCTTATCAAAGAATTTCTTCTTATACCATTGAGCGTCGTGTAGCTCTTTGTCAACCATAAAGCCAATCAGCCTCCACACTTCCACTGAAGCTGCTTTTTCGTTTTCCACTTCTAATTTAGATCTCTGATCAACATCCATTTTTTTGTATTGCTGAACAATTTTCGCGCGCTCTGAGTATAGTGTCTCAAGGGGGTCTCTAGCACCAATTGTTTTAGCTATATCAGATAATCCGCCGATCATGGTTTCCCACTCCTCGCGCATCTGACGCTGCCCGCGCGCTCCCGTTAGTAATTTCATCCTAGCCATTAATTTTGCTATTTTTTGAGCCTTTTTATTAAAATAAGCCAAAGCTTCAGGAAAGTGAATCTCTCCTGTGCCAAAACCGCGGCTGGGACGATTCGTTCGGCGTTGATAAGTGTTTCCAGATTGCCCGGGAAGGTTTCCCATTTGCCTGCCACTTTGAGAGTCGACACCATATGTTCCTTCAAAATCTTGGCTTCCGCGTTTCTCTTCAAAGATTACTTCAAGCTCTTCCTTGATGATCTGCTTGAGTTGTGTTTTTGTGATTTTCATTTTAAAAAATTTCCTTGTATTTTAACTAATCATGTCATCTAATTTGGCGATGACATCATCAATCGCATTTCTATCAAGTTCATCAAACACACCTTTGTCAATCGCTGTATACAGCGCAGTCCGCGCTGCACTAGTGGTGCCAGTAAACACGTCGACCATAGCCTCCCCAGGAGCAATAGGCTTATATACGCCGTTATCAATCAAATATCGATACGCTCTATCTTCCACCGTACCATCCTCGCTATCTTCGGTTAAAAATTTTCTCCACTCATTCAAGAACAACCGCATAATTTCACACTCCTATCACATATACATTCATAAATAGTCGCATTTCCAACACGCTACCACTTATTGAGCGTAATATTTTTCGTTTGCGGATCGATCTCATAGACTAACACCAATTGACCGCCAGAATATTGTCCCGAGTACGCACGATCAAACCAGAACACATGATAAACCATTTCCTGCCATGCTCCCGGCTCATCGACACTAAGTACGACTCCGTATTCGTTCGCCTCGTGGTAATTCTTATAATACCCAAGAAAGAATACTAAATCGCCCACCACAAACTGGGACTCGCTTCTAGGCGTAATATCCATGGCAACACATAAGCTAGGAGAGCACTTCCTTTGTCCACTCTCTATCATCCCAGATATCTACCTTAAAGTTCGTCAGGCGTCGGACTTCACCCTTCCACACACATGGCACAGGAGGACGATATCCCCTTCTCCAGACTTGTGTAGCATTAATAGACCTGGAACAATATGCATAGCCCTTTGTGCCATTACCACCGGGACATGTCCAATTAATCGGAGCCCCACAGCATGGACACATAAACTTATTATCCGTCACCCTGGGGAGTTTATACTTACCTTCTACACATCTGCCCATGTAGTAGATAGGGCCCACCGCGCAAAAAGCCTTCGTTAACTTCTCTTGGCACCTTCTTCTTCTGCAGCTGCATAAAGATCTGCTTTGGTGATTTTCATTGTATTCTCCTGTCTGGGTGGTATGCGATTAGGGCATATCCCACTGGTTTGCGTCGTCAAAGTCGTCGTCATAGCCTTCGGTACCGCCGATAGGAGAATTATCGTCTTCTTCTATCATCCTGTTGAGAGTATCCCTTAAGTCCCTCAATGATGTTCCGTACTCCTCTACAATTGCATTTAAAGAATCTTGGACCAGAATATCCACGTCGCTCGAGCCTCCCGGGATCCCAGCGCCCATTTCCATTACTTTTCCCATCTCTTCTTTGATGAGTTGAGTTAGTTGTGTTTTTGTAATCTTCATTTTCGCTTACTCCTGCGGTGGTATACCTTAAGTGGTATACCTTAAATAGTCTGGAAAATTTTTGGGGGCATTTTTTAGATCTGCGAATTTCTTGGCGCTATTGCGAACGGGTATAGCACGCCTGTCGCATATAATACATATATAGAGACATACATTCTGGGTAGGAGGGGGGAGGGGGTGGTACCCGTTAAATGTATTATGTATTAAAGTTATTTAATGTTATAAGTCTCAAGCGCAATGCATATAACAATAAATATATATATTATAAGTCTCGCGCATTAAAAGTCTATCGGGTCATGCGATGGCTTGGCGGTCTTCTTCCCTAGCAAGTAAGGGATGCATGATACATATACTATACCGAAGATGATCACTGTCGCCATGGCTGAAGTTGATTGGTCTATAGGTTTATGTATTAATCTTTTTATTCTTTCTCTTAATCTCATTCGATTCTCTCCTGTTATATAATATATTTATAGGACGCACACACATGCTAACACAAATAAAGCGACAGCCGCAAGGGTCGCTAGCATAATATTATCCATTTATTATTCCTTTATCTTTAGTCTCGCGCAAAGTCTTGACACATTAATACTTTTATTCCTCTCCCTATAAGGGAAACCTTAATCAAAACGCATGCAGTCGAGCCTGCCGATTATTGCGCTAGCGTTACAAAAAGTCTTGACGTAACGGCTCAAAGCTATGATGAGTAAGCGACAAACGCCGATAATGCGATAATAAGTATAACATATAACACATCAGGCGGCCGCATCTACTTTTAATGTATCCCTGCATTGCTCGCGACAATGCTAGCATCGGCTAGCGCGGCGGCTGTCCATAACACATAAAAGGCAGCAACCGCCATCACAATCGCTAATACATCTTCCATCTTCTCTCGCACTGTCATCAATCTCTCCTCACATGCTGACACATTTATTAATCTCTCTCTACTCTCTGACACATTTAATGCAACGCAGGCATGCGGTTAGCATGCTATACATTTAATACATTAATAGAATGTGCTTGACATTGTGGGCGTTGTAGTACTAAGACCCACCACCGTTTTAACACATTTATATAACAATATAAAAAACAAACGACATTTATCTTATAAGTATACAGTCACAGGGCAAACGCCCACAAACCACTGCACACCACTTTACACCACAATGCACCACTATCTACTACTCACTATAACAAACAGCAATACAAATAATAATATAACCATTAGCTGATACCTTCTATTAAATGAATAAGTGTATATCTGTTCTCCCATACAATAATGGTAATCAATGCTGTAATAATAAACTTCATTAGTCTTCTTCTCTTTTTATTTGTTTGAGTCTCGCGAGGATCTAATCCAGTTCCATCGCTTTCGAGTTAATAAATAATCTTCATCATTCTCGTTATTATATGCTTCAACCTCAAATGGATTATTGAAGTATGCCAACAGTCCACTCCTATATCTAACCAACGCTATAGCGTAAAACAAAAAATATAAAACCCACTGTACAACAAACAACAGTTCTAGCTGCTGTTGATAATGTATTGTTTCGTGTCTCTTGTCTCGTTCGGTTAGTGTGCCCTTGCACCATACAAACGGGCCAATGCTGATCGCCCATATATCAATCGGCGCGACCTTCGATAGCGCGGCGGGCAATCTGCTGTTCTCATAGAACCATGGTTTCCAATGTTTCATGTCTTAATGTTTTCCTTCTCTCTGTCTTTCCATGGTACAAGGTTCTGGCTCCATGCTTCCACCTCTTTACCGTTTAGGCTGACTATCCAAGTGTCCCACCTATCCCAATCGTTATTGGTGCCCTTCCTTAATAAAAGTACAGGCACACAATTATGTGTCAAGTAACACGCTAAATCGCCCGCTTTCATCACAACGCTGTGGGTGTTTCATCTTTTAGGTCTGATGACATGATCTTTTCAATCTCTCTTTTAGACATCTTTCTGACCTTGTTTCTTTTATTCTGCTCTCTCAAGAGTTTGGAGTAGCGTTTATGGTTAGGTTCACACAGGAAGATGTTCTCAATGCCAATCGCTTTAAATCGCGACAGGCTAGACGTTGCCATTCTATGACCCGCTATCTTGCTCTTTGATGCTTCGGGCACCGTCAGAACGCTCTCATAGCCCTGCAAACGCCCTTCAGCATCAAGGCTTATCTCGATTTGGCTCACATACCAGTTGTCATATCGTTTAGCCATATTTAGTTATCCTCTTGTTTGTTAGTTGTGAGATCAGTACAGATCCCTTCTTCGATTAAATGAGTTGCTGTTCGCCCGAACCAGCCTTGAAGCGTCCAAGCCAAGCCAGTATCGATCAAGTGTTGCCATGCTTCAAGCTGTTGCTCTTCAGTCGCATCAATGAACCCTTCGGCGCGCCCAATCGCTGTATAATTATCCATTTGTGTGTATATCTCCTAGTTGGCTGTTTTCTTGTGAGTTTGCGGGACTTCCCCTATCATTTCATAAGGGTCAATGCGTTGAGTCTCTGTGGGGTCTGTGTTCGTGGGTAGACTCTCGAAGGGCTCTCGACCCGCATTCAGGCGAAGAGCCGCTCTAGCGGTGAGGTAGGCGTCGTCAGTGATGACTCCCACACCATCCGTCAGATAGAGGTAGCTATCAACAATCTGCGCTAGTGCCTCGCGCAAGGCTTTGACTTCGCTCATGCTTCAGCCGCCTCCATGCGCTGGGTTGCTAGCAACAGGACAGTCTCTAACGTCGAGCCAGCCTGATCGACACCATCAAGTTTAAGCTGAATAGGGGAAAGCGGATCGGACAGTGCAGCGGGATCCCGAAGCATTGCGAAGAATACAAGTTGTGAAACGATGTTCTCGGCTGCAAGCTGGGATAGCTCAAACTGTGTTGTTGATGCTGAAAGTTGAGTTTCCATGAAATACTTCCTTTATTTGTTGATTATAGTAACTAGAGTGAGCAATGGGTTATCGGCGAATCTTAAGGTAGCGTTCCTCAACCAAGCAGACCAAGGCAGACCCCACAGGAAGCACCTTGTAGCGTTTACAGCCCTTGGCAGAGCTAACGATGGGCTCATTGACGCTGATCACCACACAAGCGGCTTGTGGCCCCATTGTGCGCCAAACGCTAGCGGGCGCATTGCTACGCAACGTAACCAGTGTTCCCACGGGATACTTTGCTGGCGCTTCCCAAGCAGTGATCACCTTTTGGGCATACTTGTTATTGACTACCTTGTCGTAGTGTTCTTTAGTAGGCATATAATCCTCATCGGCAAAAAAGCGAGAGGTAATAGTAGAGTAGTAACCACTGCGTCCATAGTATTCACAAGCCAAGCGCATGCGTACGCGCTCGGTTGCCCCATAGCCGCCGTTGAGCCACGCCTGACGCTCCGAGAGAAGCTCATCGGTATGGCGAGCCTCGATCTTCTCTAGAGTCTCCACCTGACGCGCAGAAAGCTGGCGTTGAGCCTCTTGACGAATCAAGCTCTCAACGAAGCCAGCATCCCAAGAGGATCGATCTTCAATGCGAGAATCGAGCGCCTTCAAACGCGCGCACATTGTGGTTTCACCCAAAGCGGCGCGTTCGGCGATGGCGACAGCCGCCGCATCGGTGCGCTCCTTAATGATGTAGAAGTACGACTTACGCCCAGCGGTCAACGTGCGGGACCTCTCATAGTGACCCTGTAGCGATTTGACGACCCCGCGATCGCGATCAGAAAGCGCAGGGTTGGATAGCAACTCTGCAAACGCAGATTTCCAGCTTGTTCGTTTGGGGGCATTGGCGGGCTTTGGCGGATTATTAAAGTACATAAGGTTCCTGTTCGTTTCAATGTGCGTACATTATACCACAAGATTACAGGGGATGTCTATAGGTAAGTTGTCAAGTGTTTGTCAAGGGGGTCATGTGCCCTTGCCAGATGTGCAGGATTATACCGTTAGTAAAGCAAACTCTCCACATGGTTCTCGATTCCCTCTCGATCACCAGACCGACCATTGAGTCGGGCATGTCGGACTGATAGGTTCCCTCGATTCTCACGAGGTCACCGACCTGCACTCTATACGTCGATGGCGATGATTCTTTCATTGGTCGAAAAGTAGGGGTTGTCAGCATACCGCTTTGTGGTCATCCACATGCGCTGACACTTGCTTGGAATCGGTTTAGGGGCCATCAGGTCAGTCAGGATAATGTGCCCGTCAAAGCTGTTATCGTTGACGTAGCGCGTGGGAGCATCGAAGCATGTTCCGCCGTGAAGTACGCGCTCGGTACGGCGGTGTGATCCTTTCTTCCAAACATATACGGTACTCTCTATAACTTCAGTATCGAAGGGTACGACGGTGAACTCGGCAATCGAAGCCAACTCGTTCAACTCGGAGAAGAACGCGGCGAGCATTTGGTCATCAACAGAGCCCGATTGATCGATGCTGATAGCGATGCGAGCGTGACGACGTACCCGTTTTCCAGGATGTATGCGGGGAAAGCGCCGATTGAGGCGGCGAGGAGTCGAACGGCGATCCGCGCGTTGAGAGGTCTTGATGAAGTAACGCAGGACTTTCTTCCAGTCAACGTGTGTCGCAATGCGATCTAGGATCTCTTCACGCATCGAGGAGGAGACAGAGCCCCAGTTACGCGCCTGTTGAGCCTCTTCAGCCGCCTTCTTGACAGCTTCCTTAAGTCGCTCCTTGGCGATCCCCTGCGTGGTGCTGTCGCCCTCTCCAAAGCTCTCATGAGAGTCAAACGAGTCTGCGCCATCGAAGGGATCCCCATCTTGTCCACCTTCACCAGATTCATTCTCTTGCTGGTCTTCACCCATCTTCTTAAGAGCCTCTAAATACCATTCGTAGGTCATGCTAGGTGGAAGATGAGCAAAGGGCCCTTCTTCAGGAAAGACACCCTTCATAGGCTCCGTAGAGCCCTCTATGATAGGGCCAGGATTTGCCTCATTGGGAAGCATGCCGTTCATTTCGGGCAAGCCATTGATCGCGAGATCCATCGCGATGTTGTCGATCCGCTTGAGTCCATCGGCTGGCTTGCGACCCGTCACATGCTCAAAGATGATGTGGTAGAACTCGTGCATCAGAACGCCCAGCTTGTGCTTATCACTCAATGCTCCCATAAAATCAGGATTGTAGAGTAACTCAAACTGCTGGGTATGAGGGTTGATTCGTACGCCCGCAGTCGGCACTTGAGTGCTAGCTGTCTTGTCAATCCGTCGCGAGAGCGCGGCGAAGAAGGGCTCGCGCATCAAGAGGCGCGCCGTGTGCATGTTCAAGTTAAAGGGTTGGTCGGTCATTGAAGGCTCCTATCGCTGAATACAAGGGTATTATACCATAGAATCAGTACGACTGTCTATAGTTAAGTTGTCAAGTGATTGTCAACTGACTATTTCCCACGAGTCATAGCGATCTCGTCTGGTTGTCCAAGTGCCAGTAGAGCCCTTGGCGTAGGGCTTGAGGAACTTAACCTCAAGTCCACCAGCGTATCCATCCCACATAAAGTGTTCGATCACTATTCCGACAGGGTTATCGATAAGGCGCTTGTGGCGCACCAGAGAGCCCACAGTCATAGGCTTGGGGTAGTTTGGGGTATTGGGTGGTTGGTTCATTTTGTCCTCTCTTGTGGGGGTGGCTACGGGATGTAATACTTGACACGGAGATCGACATCTGCGACCCACCGATGCTCTTTGTTGCGACTTGGCGATTGTCCCCATCGACCAAATAGCTGATATTCGCGGCGCTTTACATCGATGGTGCCATATACGGCTTTCGGTAGCTCGCGCAAATCAGTTATAAGGTGTGCTTGGTTGTTCGCATTGCAGATAAGCAATGTTCCGATGTCGTAACGTCTTTTCTTTCTATCTTTCATTGTCGTGCTCCTATGCCTGATCTCCGCCTAGGATAGTCACCAAGTGGTCAGACACGCGAGTGCCATCGGTTGCAGTAGCCTTGTGGATAGCAACCACGTTGTCGATGTTATCGACATCCCCGATGACCGTCCAGAGCTTCATAGCGACCTCTGAAGGAAGCGTGACGAAGTAGTCTGCAAGGTTCTGGATCTGGTTCTCCGTAAGAGTCTCGCGGAACGATTCAGATGCCTCGAACTTTTCAATCATTGCGGCGTGGTCGTTAATACCCCATTGCGAAGTCTTGGCGACCTCTCCGTTGTCCAGAATGTCCTCAATGGTAACTTGCCACTCGTAGCGATCAACGAAGTCCTTGAGGGCTACAGCGCCCTCGAAGCCGACGAACGCGGTCGCAAGGTGGAACAGGAGCCCAGAGTCCCCACCTTCCTCAAAGACTCCTGCATCGCTAGCGGTATCGCTGAAACGCTTCCAGCTACGGCGTGAAGGGTACACTTTGTTGGGCTCGAAATCACCAGTGTGTTCGAGGTGCATGCGATTCTGGTTGATGAAGTCCCACAGGACAGTGTTTACATTGTCTTGTCCCCACTTGAGCCAATCTTCAGTAGTAGGCTCGACATCGAAGACAGTCCAGCGGTCAAGCTCGGCGGGATCCATCTCGCCAACTTGGTATTGTGCGCCATGCTCGCCACCGTTAACGGCTGCGATGATGAGAGTCTCAGGATGCAAGTGCCAGCCGTTGAGCTTACGGCTATCGGTCAACTCAAAGAGCCCCTGACGGACTTCCATTGTCGCGCGGTCAACCTCATCGAGGAAGAGGCACACGGGTTGCTCGCAAGCGGTTACAAGCCAATCTGGAGCGTTCCAAGTGGTACACTTGCGCCCGTTAATAGCAGTGTCAGCGGTATCAGGAAGACCAAGAAGATCGCCTTCGGTCATCTGTGAGGCGCGGCGCTCAACGACAGGAAGATCGCGGGCGGCGGCGATCTGATATACTACCTCTGATTTGCCAACTCCGTGACGGCCGCGAACCAGAACAGGCAAGCGTGAGTTGAGAATGTGAGGGGCGACGGACAGAAAGGTTGCGAAATCGACTGACATGTGGTGTTATCCTTGGATTGGGTGTGTGGTTCTTTGTGAATACGAGAGTATTATACCACAAAATAAGTAGGGTTGTCTATAGCAAAGTTGTAAAGAGAATGTCAACCGTTGCAGGGTGGGTGTGACCAGTTCTCATATTGCCAATCGCTGATCTGGTTGGTTTTGCATAGCGCGTCAGTCCAGTTGTTCCATGTCTCGCATCGGGCGGGCCAGTCAGGTTCGCCGTCCTGCTCATATGTCGCCTGAACGCGGGGCAGCAACTCGTTAGTGAAAATCTCGCATGCGTCTGCGAAAGTCATTACGTTGGGAAGGTTAGTAGCCATTGATATATCTCCTTTACTTGATATGCCATCATTATACCACAAGCTAATGGGGGTTGTCTATAACAAAGTTGTCAAGTGAATGTCAAGAGGTCTTTTTCTTCTTGGGGGCTCTCACTAGCTTCAGATCCTTGCGCGTGAAGTAGTTCTCTCTGTGTCTCCCTCCGCGTCCATTG
>Ga0080013_1004618_pt1 | contig 13434 bp, 5 predicted proteins | sample ETNvirenome_6_85_FD_69236 | JGI IMG/M metagenome (GOLD analysis project Ga0080013, IMG submission 69236) | Marine viral communities from the Pacific Ocean - ETNP_6_85 (SPADES assembly) (version 2) | ecosystem: Environmental > Aquatic > Marine > Oceanic | place: Pacific Ocean | collected 2013-06-19 | reverse complement strand
TATAGAAGAATCAAGAATAAGAGGTGGTTATAATAATACTAGTACTGATTATGGAGTTAAAGCTTATTTAGTAGAAGAAAATGATGAATCCCAAAGAAGAGGTAATTCTTTAATATATTCTGGGATATATAATTCTCGGACTGGTATAAACCAAACAAATCAATTTAGTGTTGGGGAATCTATAACACGGAGTGTAGATCCTATAGGGGGTAGTATACAAAAACTTTATGCTGAAGATACTAATTTAACTATCTTTCAAGAACGAAAAGTTAATATAGCTTTAATAGATAAAGATGCAATATATTCTGCTGAAGGGCAAGCAATGACTACTTCAGCGAATTTAGTCATAGGCCAAATAACCCCAATTGGAGGAAATTGGGGAATTGGAACTAATCCAGAATCATTTGCAGCATATGGTTATACAAAATATTTTGTAGATAAAAATAGAAATGCAGTATTAAAATTAGCTGGTGGACAAATACAAGAAATATCTAATGCATTTATGGTAGATTTCTTTAGAGATAAACTTTCTACAGTTACTAGTACAGGAGCTATTTTAGGAGCATATGATGTTTATAATCAAAACTATGTTTTATCTATACAACCAGATGCTAGGTATACAGAAATAGCCAATGATGGTACATATTATACATTAAGTTTTGATGAAAGATCTCAGGGTTGGACTAGTTTTTACAGTTATAAGCCAGAAGACATGTTTAGTTCTCAAGGGTATTTTTATACAACTAAAGATAATAATGATAATTCTAAAGTATATAAACACTATAGTAATCAAACTAGAAATAGTTTTTATGGAGGGACCCATCAATCATCTATTCAATTTGTATTTAATCCATCACCTAATCAAATAAAGACATTCCAAACTATAAACTATGAAGGTACTAATGGATGGGAAGTTACTGCTCTACTATCAGATGAAACTGGTTTTGATGCTAGCAGTGGTAATTGGATTACACATGTAGATACAATCATAGAAGGAGCAGGGGCAAATGAGTATTCTAAAATCTATAGTTATGATGAAGGATTATATACTGAAAATAATATTCAGTATAGAGCAGGGTTTGATAGAAAACAAAATAAGTATATGGCAGTTATACCTAATAATACACAAACACCAATTGCGGGTGAAGTAATATTTGGTAATTCCATGACTGGGATAAAAGCCTATTATACTACAGTAACAATGAAAACAGATACTACTACAGATCCTAATGGATTAAAAGAATTATTTGCAGTAAGTAGTACATTTGTATAAATAAACACAACATTTAAAATAAATTAATTATGGCAACAGGTTTAGATCCAGTATCAGCAGGTATAGGCATAGGAGGAAGTATTCTCGCAGGTATAATTGGCGGAGCAGCAGCTAAAAAAGCCAAAAGAAAAGCAGCCAGAGAAGCGAAAAAACTAAAATCAAAATTAGAATTTTTAGAAAATAATAGGCAAGCTATTATAAATCCTTATGAGGGTATAACTGACTTGTCAGGTATGGCTACTGATAGATCAGCAGAAATGACTAATGCTTATAATAATTTATCCGTTGCAACACAAGCTGCTGAGATGCAAATGGAACAAACAGATATTGCATTGGCTAATACTTTAGATACTCTTATGGCTACAGGATCTGGAGCTGGTGGGGCTACCGCATTAGCTCAACAAGCAGTAGCTTCTAAGAAACAAGTTGCCGCAGATATAGAACAACAAGAAGTAGCTAATGAAAAATTAAGAGTTCAAGGCGAAGCAAATTTAGAACAAAGAAGAATAGCTGAAAAGCAAAGAATAGAAGGAATAAGCATGGGGCAAGCAGAAAAAGTCCAAACAGCGGAAATGGAAGGCGCGGCGTTTATGTATAGTGAAAAAGAAAAAAGAGAACAACAACAAATCGATAGGACTTCAGCTCAACTTGATAATGCTAGAATGATGCAAGCACAAGCACAAGCAGATCAAACATCAGCTGTAACAGGGATGCTTGGCGGCATTACAACCAGCTTTGCAAATGCTTATACACCCGAATAATAAATTTAAATAATATGTCATACGAAAATCCAGCATACACATACGTTTCACAGCAGCCAGCGCTTAATAAGCTTCAGCAAGATATTGCAGGGGCAACTAAAACTATTGCAGATAAAAGAGCTCTTGCAGAAAAAGAAGCAAAAGAAGAAGCAGAAAAGAAGAGATTAGCTAATGAAAAAGAAATAGCTTTAGGGAGTGGTGCAACGCAGAAATATGTAAATGATTCTGTAAATAAGAATACTGTAGGTAGCCAAAGTGCCCAAGGGGCAATCGAAAGATTAACAGAAGGAACTGGTAAAAGAGTAGGGGAGTTAGAGATAGCAACAAAAGGGCCTAATGCGCAATGTCATGTAGATGGTAATTGTGAAAAATTAATGAGAGAATTAGCATACTTAAACCAAGGCCCTGATGATATAAAAGCTTTTACTTCAAATATGATTAGTCAATTAGCTTATAAAGATATTAAAAATTTCGACCCGAACCAACCAGGTTCTTTTATGACAGCTGCTAATGTATTAGAGGGTGCTGATATGAGAACCCCTGCTTATGGATTTACTTATGATATTAGGTATAATGGAGAAGGTAGTTATGACTGGGTATTTTCATTTGATAGAAACAAAGCTAAAGCTGAATTGGGGAATCCACCTAAAGACCCTCAAACAGGCGAAGAAATTAAAGATATAGATGCTTTTTTAGATGATTGGAGTTTTGAAGGAAAAGATGAGTTTGTTATAAATAATAAAGGTCTTTCTGATAAACAAGATATATTTGTAAAAACACCTGAAATTGCTCAAGATGTTAATGAAATTCTAAAAGATACACAATTATTTGGAGAAATTAAATTTAATGATAAGGGGGAATTAGTACCAGGAACTGGGAAATTTGATATGAATAGATTTGTTAAAGGATATAAATCATATACTGCTTATGATAAAAAGGAGAATCCAATTACAATGTATGAAGCTGTTGTAGATGAAAATGCCATTGCAGAATATCCAGCTTTAAACAAAATGATAGAGGAAAAATTTGCACACTATGATAAAAATGATAATAGTGGGGAAATGACAGCTTTATGGAATATGACTTTATCCGGCCATTCATATAATTGGGATGAAAATGCTATAGCTAAAGAAATGGGATTTAAAACGCCTAAAGATATGCGTCAAGCATGGGATTATGGGAATATAACAGATGACATGAAAAAGGTATTTAAAAAATATTATAAACAATATGTAGTAGATGATATTGCTGCTACTATGAATTCTGATAGTTTTAGGCAATACAGAACGAGTGAGCAAATGCGTGCAAGAGGAATTGAAGCTAAAGGGACGAAAATGGATCTAGATGGTATTGAAACATATAAACCAAACGGGTAAAATATGAGTAGTATATATATAGTTAACGATCGAAAATATCGTGTTGAAGATAATCATGTAGGGTCTTTTTTACAGGATTATCCTAATGCAGAAATAGAAGAAAAAGAGCCCGAGCAACTTACTAAATACTATGGGGAAGGTGGCAAAGTTTTTAAAGTAAGCGCTGAGCATTTAGATGCCTTTAAAACTGAACATCCTGATTTTTATACTAGAGAAGAAATTGAGACCGGGAATAGGGATAATGAAGCCGCTTTAAAAAAGCAAAAAGAAGAACGAGAGGCTTTAAAAGCAAAAAGAGACACTAAGATAAATGAAATGTGGGATAAGTATTATCGTTTTAGTAGATTTGATGATTTTAGGGAAGGAGACTATTGGAGTGATAAAGATAAAGCAAAGGTTGAAGAACATGTTAAAACATTATCATCGGAAGATAAATATAAATTATTATTAGACTGGGATAAAGAAGCGGCCGAAGTAGCAATAGGCGAGGGTGAAGACGCTGGTTTAATGGAGCGAGCCGGGGATGTTATTGGTAATAATATTAATTGGTGGGCAAATGTCGCTGGAAACCTTTTTGATGAAGGCACAACTTTTCAGGAATCTATTTTGAAGGCTGATGCGCAAAAGATGTTAGATGAACGACAAGATGAAAAAGATTATCAATTAAAAAGATTAGGGTCTGTAAATGCAATTAATATACGAACAGCTGAAATTGAAAAAGAAATTTTAGAATTGCAAAAGCAACAAGAAGGTTTAGAAAAAGATAGTGAAAAGTTTTTAGAGTTAGAAAATAATATTAAAAACTTAAAAGCTGACAAGCCTGCTTTGCTTAAACAATACAAAGTACAACAAAGAGAAGATTTCTTTGATGCTTTTAATAAAGTAGTTGGGGCCGGAGATGATTTTACTGGAAATGAAGGAGAAGGTACTAATTTTTTCGGAGAATCATCTAATGAAGATTTTCTTACATTAGAAGAATTCGAAGCAAAAGGTTGGAATCCAGACCAATATGAGACATTTAAAGCAAATAATGATATTAATAAAGATTTAGCTACTTTAAGAGAAATACAAGCGGGAATAAGTGAGCGTGGATTTGGCGCAAAGTATAAAAATATTGAAGAGGCTTTAGCGGATGGAAATGAAAAGGAAATTAGAGAAATTGTAGAAAGAAATGAATTAAATTATGATGAATTAATTAGTTTTATGAAACAGGGTAAGGGCCCTGAAAAAGGATTGGTTGATTTTTTTAAATCTAAACGAGATAAATTAGCCAAAACATATAATGATAATTTAAAAGCACAGGGTTTTGTAAAAAATTCATGGCTGGATGATGAATATTTTAAAACAGTATTCCCAGATATTACAGAAGATGAAGTGAAAATGGTTCAAGGGCAAAGTATGGATGTGGGTGCTACTAAAGCGGCACAAGAACAATTTAACGAATATCTAAATAACTCAAAACTAGATAATTTAACAACAAATGTAAGAGAGAATCAACAATGGTTGGTTGGTGATGCATTTCTTTCTGAAGATGAAATAAAAGAAGACGAAGCAGCAGAAGATAAAAGAAGACAAGAAATATTTGATCAAGTAGATTTAGGATATAGAAATGCTATAGGCGAAGACCCTGTGGTAAGAAGAATAATAAATGACTTGGTGCAGGAAAATCGAGGAACTTTAGATCAATATAAAAAAGATTTAGTAAAAGAATTTCCTTTAACAACCCAAAATAATGTAATAAAAGTTAATGACTTATTAGAAAAAAGACAAAATGAACTTATTATAGGTGGATTAGCTAAAAATAAAGAATATCAAAAACGAGCTGCTGAAATAGGCGCTGTCTTTGGAGATATAACACAAAAATATAATATAGATTTTACTAGACAACAAAGTGGGTTTACTAGAATGATGGATAATATGCTATATGACAAAGATGATTTTGATTGGTATAATCCTTTAGAATGGGTAGGTGAAACCGCTAATGCTTTTGCTGGTGGAGTAGAAGGAATTTCTTCTTCAATAGGTGATCACGCCGCTGCTAGTTTTTCTGGATTTATGTCTAGGAATAGAGATAAAAAAGCTCAATCATTAGAAGCAGCTATAGAGGCTGGTGAAATATTAGAAACAGACAAAGTAGCCTGGGATGCTATGCAGCAAAAATGGGTTAAAAGTGATGATCAGGAAAATTCTCAATGGTTTTCAGCAGAAGGAGCTTTAAAAAATATGCAGAAGAAGAAAAACTATTGGGACAAGAGTATCGAAAAACAAATGCTAGAGGCTGAAAGAAGCTCTAGGCGTATTGAAGCTTATGGAAGTGCAGACTATACTGATGGAATAAGTTTACAAGATGTATTTAGAACTGTTGGCCAAACTTTACCTCATATAGGAATGGCTGCAGCACATACAATCGCTGCTCCTTGGACTGGTGGTGCCGGAATAGCACATACTATATTATCATATGCTGGAACAACTGCTATGGCGTTGCAAATGTATGGAGATAACTATAATTCCGCTATAGAAAGGAATTTAAAAAATAACAAGCTTGATGAGGCTAGTATAAGAAGAGCTCATCCTGAATGGACAGAAGCGCAAGTAGCGGAAGAATATAAAAAGAATTTAATAGAAAATTACGAATCTGGTGAAGGAGCTAATATAGCCACAGCAGCGGCAATGGCGGCTGGGCAAACAGCATTAGAAAGATGGGGAGCTGAACAAATAGTAGGTAATTTACAAAAGTCCTTAGGCGTATCAACAGGAAATGTTGGTGGTATTCCATGGAAAAATCTGAGTTTTAAGAAATTAATGGAAACAACTTGGGATGATGTTGGTAAAGGATTGTATAGATTAGCTATTGACAGAGGCGGTGAAGGATTAAAAGAATTTGGTACAGAATATATGCAGGAAGTATTAGGCATGATGTCTGAAGGAATGCAGGCTGGGGAACAAAGTACAAAATATGTAGATTGGGATGCGGCATTACAAGCGGGTATTGGTGGTATGATTTCTGGTATGGCAATACCATTTGCAGGGGACATTACTACTATGTCTAGAATACAGTTACGTGAAGCTGCTGCTAATATAGCATTGAAATATGCTCCTGATAGTAAATATGCGGGTAATGTAAAAGTAACAAATGAATGGTACAAAGAATCCCAAAAACAATTAAATGATGATTATAAAATAGGATTAATCACTCAAAAAGAATATAATGACCGCAGTAAAATGCTTGCAGCAAATAGAAATGCAGCCCTACAATTAGGGTTATTAGGTGGTCAATATGGTTTTACAAAAAACATGACTCCTGAGAGTAGAAGGTCATTATTAGATCTTTATACTGATATGAATATTCTTGCTCAGGAAATAGAAGACGCCAAAGGTAATGAACCATTAGAAAAGGCTTTAAAAGAAGAAAATAAAATATTAGTAGAAAGAGCTCAAGAGGTAATTATTCAAGAAAGAGGGTTAGAAGATATAAGGCAAGAGGCTGGGAGAAAAAATAGAGAAGGAACTGCAGGAGCGAGTATATTACCTTTAAATATAAAAGGAACTAAAACATCTCAAGAAACCACAACAACTCCCACTGCTCAAGTTACCGATGCAGAAGCAGTGCAATCTTTAGAATTAGAAAATGATGCTAGAGCTAATCCTAATTATCAAGGGCCTGGGAAAGGGCAAGCGATTCTTCTTAGTAGGGCTAATATAGATAAAAGAAAAGCAGAATTACAAATTGAAAAAGATAAAATTACTGCTGAAAAAGAAGCAACTTTAGTAAAACCTGATCAAATATCTGATCAAGAAGCTGTTGATTTAATTAAAGAATTAGATCAAGTTGAAGGGCCTATTACTAGAGAAAGAATAAATAAAGCTAAAGAAATAATAGCGCAGGCACAAAATAGTGTAAATGATATAGCGGCAGAAGCGGAGGCGCTAGATACAGCAATGGAGGGCGCTAATGAAGTATTACTAAGTACCATAAAAGATCCTAATGCTAAGGAAGCAGACAAAAGTAAAGCTATAGATGCATTAATAAATAATAATAAAAATTTATATTTAGCAGCAATAGGATACAGCCCTGAGGCTGGCACAATAAGCGCTAAAGCTTTGGTAGATGCTATAAAATCTACACTAGGCCCTATAATTAAAAATTATAATCCTGCTAAAGGTGTTAAATGGAGTACTTATGTTACTGAATCTTTAAGGAGGAAAAAATCAGCAATTTATAAAGAAGCTGCTATTGGTCAAGGAACAGATCAGCGTATTGATGATGATAAGAGTAAAGAAATAGCTGACGAAACAGCCAGAGATTTTGATGAAGAAGTTGAAGAATCTACTCAAAGAGAAAAAGAGACTGTTAGTAATAATCCAGTAATTGAAGAAACTGTTTCACCTGAGGGCAAAAATGAAATAAAAGACGAAGCAGATAAGACTATAGAGATCTTAGCAAATCAAGGTAAGACCGCTGAAGAAATTGGAGATGCTTTGCATGAGGAAGCAAATACTACAACTTGGAAAGCTATAAAAGGAAAAATGACCTTAGCTTCTCAAGCTTATAAAGATTTTATAAATAATTTATTTGATAGTAATTTTGTAAAAAACATATCAGCTTATGATATGAAAAATAGATGGGAAGGCTTATTCCCTCGTAAAGAAACAGGCACAACTCCTACCACAAGTTCTAAAAAGGGCAATTTTGCAAAACAGATATTTGAAGTTACAATTCCTTTAAAACAAAAATTAAAAGATTATTTTATAGGATTTATAGGTAAAGATTTATCTTCTAAACAAAAATCTAAATATGTAAAAAGAGCTGAATCTTTATTTCAATTTATTGCTAGAGATATTGCATTAGAGTCTTTACAAGAATTAAAAGCAGATGATACGGAGGGTGGTTTTATGGAGAGATTAACAACTATTCTTGAAGGGCAAAATTCTACTATGACAGCTAAGGAATTTATGGATGCTATTGAATACAAATTAGATAGAAGAAACTTAGAAGATACTTCTTTTGATAAAATTGTAAATGAAAAACCTAGAAAAAAAGCTACAAAAGAAAAAGTTGAAGATTTAATAGGAAAAGAATCTTTTAATAAAAGAGCAGACAAACAAGCTGAAGCAGAAGGTCTAACGCCTTGGAGTAAATTAACTAATAAAGAAAAGGTTGCTTTAATTAATGATTTAGCTACGGCTTTTGAATTGGCTGGGCTTAGTGGTGGAGCATTATTTACAACTACTAATTTTACTCAACGAGCTGACCCTAATAAAGCGGCTCCATCTACTGAGCAATTAGTAATTTCGGATTTGAATAAAATTCTTGAAAATAGTGATATATCTAAAGCTAGAAGACAAGAAATTAAAAAATTAGTAGAAGAAGGTTCATTAGGAGATTTAAAAGCAATAAGGAATGCTTTAACAAAGGAAGTAAAACTTTCTAAAGCAGAAAAAGCTGCGATAAGTCCAAGCGATAGAAACCCTGTTAGAACTAAAAAAGGTGTAGAAGAAACAATAAAATTAAATAATAAAAAGTTAAAATTAATTAACGAAGGTAAAAAAGAAATTTATAGAAAACTAAGAGAAGTAATACAAACTAACCCTGAATTAATTCCTGTTTTGAATTATTTACTATATAGAGTAAATAATAATAATAGTTTTGGTAGAAAAATGGCACCTTTATTAGGCTATATTAATGCACCAGGGTTTAAATATAACAAGAGCATATCTGAACATGCTTATCAATATAACAACTTAAGCACTTTATTTGTTGAAGCTTCTTTATCATTAAGTGATAGTGAATTCGAGCAGTTTTTAGATTTTTTAAATGATTTTTATGTTCAAGTTCAATTACCAAATAAAGGCCCTCAAGATAAAAGTTATAAAAACGCAAAGAGTTTATTTACTGGAGAAAAATTATCTGATATAGATTTAAAATCTGAAGTATTACCTTTATTAAAAACCCATATATTAGAAGCTTTAAGAGGACAAAGAAAATGGTCAGAAGTTGGGAGTTCATTATTAAGATATTTTAATGGATATGGTTATTATAATCCTAATACTTTTACTTGGAAAGGAAAAGCAATAGCGGACACTCATGGAGCTAAAGTGCCTGCTAAATATAGAATAGTATCAAAAAAGGACGGGAAACCTATATATCCAAATGTAGTTAAATTGCAAGCCTATGCAGTTAGTCAAGTATTATCTGGTAATTGGACTATAGAATTTGCACAAGAAATGGTAAATGTTGGTTTACAAACTGCTGTTGATGCTGGAAAGGCAAATCTACTTATACAAGAAATTATGCCTGGTATTTTGGAAAAAAGGTGTGAATCCCCATGTAGAGTTCCTAGAACATCTAACCAAGTTAAAAAGACTTTAGAAAATTCTTTAGATACTCAAGTAAATGCACAGAAGGTAAATAAAAAGAAAAAAGGTATTAGCGTATTTGATTTTGATGATACACTGGCTAAAACAAAAGAAAAAGTTATAGTATATGCTCCAGCCTTTAAACCAGGTACAAGCCAAGAAGTGAGTATGAAATTAACTCCAGCTGAATTTGCAGAACGCGCACAAGAGCTTGAAGATATGGGTGCTTCATTTGATTTTTCTCAATTTGAAAAGGTTAAAGGTGCTAAGAAAGGGCCATTAGCAGATCTTGCTTTAAGACGCCAAGGTAAATTTGGGAGTGGTGATATATTTGTATTAACCGCTAGGCCACAAACATCAGCTCAAGGTATTAAAACTTTCTTAGATGGTATAGGATTAAATATACCACTTGAAAATATAACAGGATTAGAAGACGGTACTTCACAAGCTAAAGCTGATTGGGTGTTACAAAAAACAGGAGAGGGTTACAATGATTTCTATTTTGCTGATGATGCAATTCAAAATGTTACAGCGGTTAAACAAATTTTAGATCAAGTAGATGTTAAGTCTAAAGTACAGCAAGCAATAACCGATAAAGCTACAAATCTTGATAAAGAATTTAATGAAATAGTTGAAGAATCACAAGGAGTAAAATCTCAAGCCAAATACTCCAAAGCTAGAGCTAAAATAGAAGGGCAGAAAAAAGATAAGGGATTTTTTAAATGGCTTGGTAAACAATTAACCATAACGCCTTCTGCAGAAGATTTCTTAGGATTAATGTATGATTTAATGGGTAGTGGTAAGCAAGGTAATAGACATGCCCAGTGGGTTAGAGACAATTTAATAATCCCCTATAATAAAGCTGAACAACAAATTTTATCAGCTAAAACTACTGTAGCTAATGATTTCGCTGCGCTTAAAAAAGCTTTCCCATCACTACGATCAAGTATTAAAGGAAACCCTTTAATGGATCAAATAGGTGTTGGGCCATATACGAAATCCCAAGCAATGAGGGTATATATGTGGGCTAAACAAGGAATGGAAATTCCTGGTCTTTCTAAGCGTGATCAAAATGCTTTGGTTAAAGCGGTGGAAAATGATGCAGAACTTATGTCATTTGCAGACAATGTAATGCTAATACAAAAAGATGGTCAATATCCAGCCCCAGATAATAATTGGGTGGCAGGAACAATTGATAGAGATATAATGTCTAACATAGATAATACATTCAGACGTAAAGCTATGACTGAATTTGATGAGAATACTAAAATTATATTCTCTGAAGATAATATGAATAAGCTTGAAGCAATTTATGGTAAGAAATGGGTTGATGCATTAAAAGATAGTTTACGTAGAATGAAATCTGGTAGTAATAGACCAGTATATCAAGGAGGTGGTTCTAGGATTGTAAATGAATTATTAGATTGGTTAAATGGTTCTGTTGGCGCTATAATGTTCTTAAATATGCGATCTGGTTTACTTCAGGTTATATCTAATATAAACTTTGTTAATTGGGGAGATAATAATATATATGCGGCAGCAAAAGCTTTCGCTAGTAAAGAATATTGGCCTACAGTAATGAAGTTAATGAATTCTGATTATTTAGTTAACAGGCGTGATGGATTAAAAATTAATGTTAACGAAGCTGAATTAGCAAATGCTGCTAAAGATGGCGGTATGAAAGGAGCTATAGCTTATCTGCTTGATAAAGGTTTTATTATTACAAGAATCATGGATAGTTTAGCTATTGCAACTGGTGGTGCAACTTTTTATATGAACAGAAGAGATGCATTATTAAAAAGGCAAAACCCAGATACAGGTAAAACTTATACTAAAGCAGAAGCAGAGGCTAAAGCATTTGATGATTTCTATGAAATAGCAGAAGAAAGTCAGCAGTCTAGTAATCCTAGTAAAATATCACAACAACAAGCTAGTTTAGCTGGTAGAGTCATTTTGTCATTCCAAAATGTTACAATGCAGTATAATAGAAAAGTTAAAAAATCTATTAGAAACTTGTGGAATAGAAGAAAGAATCCTGGAATGACACAAAGAGAAAGTGATATGAGTAACCTTTCTCAAATTATTTATTATACTACAGTACAAAATCTTATATTTCATAGTTTACAACAAACATTATTTGCTTTAGCGTTTGATGACGAAAGTGACGAAGAAGAAAAAGATCGTGCTGCTAATATTGCCAACGGTATGGTAGATTCATTATTGTTTGGATTAGGATTTGGCGGAGCAGCAATATCTACAGTTAAAAATGTATTGCTTAAAGTAATGAATGAGCATGAAAAGAAAAATCCTAAATATGAAGAAGCTGTATGGGCATTGTTTGATTTCTCTCCAGTATTAGATTCTAAAGTACGTAAAATGCGTACTGGTCTTAAAACATTTAGTTGGAATATGAAGGAAATTAAAAAGCGGGGTTGGAGTTTAGATAATCCAGCTTATTTAGCTGTTGCCCAATTTATTTCAGCTACTACCAATATTCCTATTGATAGGGTATTACGTAAGACCATGAATTTAAGAGCAGCAATGGATGAAGAAACCAGAACATGGCAAAGAATAGCTTTAATATTAGGATGGGATACCTGGAGTGTAGGCCTTCCATATTGGGGTTTACAAAGCACTATTGCACAAGAAGAAAAAGCTGTAGAGAAAGCAAAAGTAGATTACAAAAATGATATTAGAAAATTAAAAGCTCAAGGTTATAAAAAAGTTATGTATAGAAATTTAAAAGATTTTGATACTAAAAATATTGTAGAATTACAATCCCCAGCTGGAACTGTAGTATATTATGTAAAAGTTAGAAAGGGGGAACAAGTTAAAAATTAAAATAAAATTATGAAAAAATTAATAACAAAATGTATTGATAAAATACAAGAAGCATGGAATAAATTAATGTATAAATTAATGTTTAAAAAATATAAGTAATGAGTAGTAAATTTTCAAGTCCATTTATGGCAAAATCGCCTTTAAACCAAAATGATACTTTTGGTGGAACACCAGATACTGATGCGTATCAAAAAGCTTACGAAGAGGCTGCTGATCAACTTTATGCAGAAAAGAAAATAACTGAAAGCAATGATGAAGCTGATAAGTTAATTACTAAAAGAATGAAAGAAAATGCAAAGAATTTTGCTAAATCATTAAAAAAGAAATAATGAAGAAGCTGTGGTTAATTTTATTAATTATATCACATTTTAGCCACGCGCAAGATTTAAAAGAGAAAGATAAACAATACCATTTTATAGCTGGTACTGTATCTAGTATGGTCGGATATGCATATATATATCATAAAACAGAAGATCCTTTAAAAGCAACCCTAGCTGGCTTAGGGACAGCTTTATTAGCTGGGACTTTAAAAGAAACTTATGATTCAACCCAAAAACACCCAAATGATAAATTTGATATAGATGATTTAAAAGCCACAATGCTGGGCTCACTTACTTTCTCTATTACTGTAAACTTAGAACAATTATTCAAAAAAAGAAAAAAGAAAAATGAAAAACTTAACCACCTTAATCCTATTGTTTATAACTTTAAATATGCAGGGACAATTCTTTAAAGATGTTTATAAAGAATTATTTAAGTATAGCACTATATATGTAGCTGGTGATATGCAAAATCCTAAAGAAAACGTACCAGACTATTTTGTTAG
>Ga0080013_1004617_pt1 | contig 13439 bp, 18 predicted proteins | sample ETNvirenome_6_85_FD_69236 | JGI IMG/M metagenome (GOLD analysis project Ga0080013, IMG submission 69236) | Marine viral communities from the Pacific Ocean - ETNP_6_85 (SPADES assembly) (version 2) | ecosystem: Environmental > Aquatic > Marine > Oceanic | place: Pacific Ocean | collected 2013-06-19 | reverse complement strand
AAGAAGGCGGAGGGCGCTACTAATGAGAAAACGAGACGCATGGGGAAAGCCCATCTTGAAGGTTGGCGATGTTGTGCGATCATTGCCCCTCAAAGATGACCCCGGCACAGTAGTAAAGATTCTTCAGGTGAACGCAAACGGCGCACACGTTGTCGCAGTCAAGTGGTTTACTTGGAATAACGGCGCAACATCAGAAGAACATGTTAAAGAACTTGAACTTATGAGCAAAGCACAATGAAGATCGGTGATTTCGTTCAGTGGCGCGACCAAACGAACTATCCCGGTCTTTGCGGGATTGTGACGCGGGAACGCAGCCAGACAGTGGGATCACGCAAACGCGGCGAATCGCGGGAAATTTTTGTTCATTGGACGGAGTTTGGTCATGATCATTATCAAGTCGGCGCAGGTTGGGAAAAGGTCAGCGCCCTTCAGCTACTTTCAACAGGAGAAACAGAATGACCGAAGTAATCATAGAATACCGCTCAGGTTCAAGAGTCTGCTTGCGTACAAACAGCATGACCGAGATAATCAGAGAGCTTATTAACATTTTCAAGGAAGAAATGATCGACTCAATAGAAGAAGCAGTTGAGAATATCAGGAGCAGTGTAAAATGAGCAAGGTAATCGCAAGGCAGATTGACAATATCCTCAAAGGCGACAAGTTCCTCCGCCACAAGCAGAACAAAAAGGGAAACACGGCAATTTACAGCCGCAAGCACCCCACCGCAAAGTCCGTGCGCGTTGTGGTGGACTCCAGCATCGATCTAGCCAGCGGAAAAGCCAACAGCCGAGTGGGCGTCAAGCTCGTTTACATAAATCGTGCGAAGTCTTGGCGCGAGATCACCAGAGAATGTATCACAGACGCAAGAGGTCTTGCCTCCCTTATCAAAAAGGTCGAGGCAGCAGAAAAGTTGGTAAAGACTTGTAAGTTTTGCAAGGCAAAGAAGTTCAAGGCGAAGACAGGCAACACGGTTTGCGCCAACGCATGTTGGACAGCATGGAGTGGCAAGAAAAAGTCCGCGAGTCCAAAGAAGAAAACTTCTCAGAAAATCACAGCGAGCGCCGTAAAAAAGGCAGCGAAAACTCCTCCGAGAAAACCACAGAAGAAATCTTCACAGAAATCTTCTCAGAAAAAGTCACAGAAATCTTCAAAGAAAATCGTTGCAGAAATCTTGCCAGGAGATTTGGTCACGGCAGAGCTAATTCACTGTGATGTATTCAAGCAGGATATGACCGGAAGCATCCTCGGCGTTGTGATGAGTGTGGACAAGTACGGAAGGGTAAAGACCAACTGGACAGCAAACACAAGCACCGTGCCTGAGTGGGAACTGCCTAATACAGATCACTACCATGTGCATATGGCGAACCACTACCGATTCAAGGTATTGTCTAGAAGTGTTGAATGGGCAGAAGCGGCTTAGGTGGTTATGGAGAATCTGCTATTACTATTTTGTTTGTTTGGGACCGTGTTTGTGATCTGGGAAAAGTAGATGCGCCGGTATGCGGGACTTAGTACAGGCACGAATCGCGAATGTCAAGCAGCACCCGCCGCAACATTGCCCGCGACCACGCAAACGCAAACCACGGCAACTACTCCGCACCCACAAGCAGTTCCCTTGCATGCTACAAGCAAATAAACACAATTCAACCGGGCACAATTATGCCCGAGACTTTCTCGCTCAGTGTGCTATATTACATATATGAACAGCGCGGGAAACAACAGCAACCAGACGAACCGAGGGCTTGACAATCAATTTGCAAACTCTCTACAGAATGGTGACAACTTTCTCGCTCAATGTGATATACTTATAACAGTTGAGGCGATTAAGCCCCGACACAATAGGATTGGACCTATACTAATGACTACTTTTACTGCAAACTCTAGCGTTTACCTTGTTTCCAACTCTCAGGAAGATGGTTTTACCGCATTCTCTAGCGCAGCCGGTGCGCTGGCATTCGTCGCGGATTCCCACGGTGATTTGAACGCTGAAGGCTCCGCGCTTATGTTGGATACCATTAGCGGGTTGGTTCCCGCAACCCACAAGGAAGTGTTGGGTCGTGCCACCTTCCAGCGCAACGTTCGTTTCGTTGCATCCAATGCCGACAACGCCGCTAAGGTTGGAAAAATCCAATCTAAGCTCAAGGGTGCACTGCAAGCCTGTGCATTGGTTGGTGTTGACCCGTCCAGCGTTGCGAAGGTTTCCGAGCTTCGCGAAGAATTGCAAACAATGCAAGCCTCGCTTGTGTCGGATGCTGACTGTGCAACCTTCAACATCGAGGTGGTACCAGTCCACAAGCGCAAGAATAACAAGCGTTCCTAGTTAACTCGGCCCCCCGCAAGGGGGGCCACCTTTCTCCTTTAAGTAGCTACCTAATAAAACCCTAACAATTTCAACAACTTATAAAATAGGAAAATATTATGCCCCGTGGTACCACCGCCTCGACTCGTGAAGTCAATTTCTTTGTAACAACCTGGACCGTTGCTAGCAACATCCGACAAATCCGCCAGACCCTAGAGCGCGCCCCCGCTGAAGACTGGAACCGTAGCACTACCAACGGATCGATCCGACAGTTCGAGAGCTTGCTTCGCTCGCATGGTGTGCAGCTTCCGAAGCGGCCTAACACTCTGCCGATTGAGGCCGCGACACTCAATCAAATTATAGCTAAGCTATCCAACAGCCGCTAGCAACCCGGCGACCCGTGCAAGAATGCCCCGGCCATTAAGTTGGTCGGGGTTTTCTTTTGTTATATCAATAACTTAGCAGCATGTTAGAGGGTAGGAACCCCCCCCCTCCCCCCATGGGGATGTATGTGCTATGCAACTAATCCGGGTTATCCTTTGAACTAAGTACGTTTTCAACGCTTAAGCCATTTTCCGGACTTTTTGACAATAAGAACATTTCCAGCGCTAGTTAAGACATGGTAGACACATTACAAGAGATACTGATAGTGGCCGGTCTGGTAGGGGTAAGCACACTATGGGTGTTCTCCGTGGTGGGAATGTTGCATGTAGGGTGGAAGTCCGGCATTGCCCCCATCATTGAGATGATCCAACGAAAGCGCGAGTAAGGATGAGACGCGATGCCCGGGCCGTTACTACATACGCTGATCATAATAGCGGCGATTATAGTTCCAGGGGGGCTCCTTGTCTATTTTGCATGGCTAGCTAGGGCTAAGTGCAAAGCTGCTGCGCGCGCGAAGGAGGCGCAACGGCAAAAAGACCCCATAGAGGAAATACGGGAAGCATTCCTGCAGATGTATCCACCTGAATCTCTCAGGGCCAAAGAAAGGCGCCGGAGATTAGATAAACGTCGCCGACTAACGCGCAGAAAATTTCCAAATAAATAGATCTGGCATACACTTTTGCTTAACATACTGGGCATCTGAACGGATGCCGTCTACTTATATCTGTTATGCGCCAGTTTCTTAGAACCCATGAAGACTTTACGTATGCCATTTTTTGGCTATGTTGTGTTACTATCGTTGGGTCTGCCCTCTACATTGCTGCTGCCGTATTTTAAATGATTCGTTTTAGTTTCTCCTCTTGTCGCACCATTGGGTGGAGCTTGGGTGCTCTGCTAACGCTGGGTGGCCACAATATGTATGGGTGGAGGATCTATTCCCTTAACGTGCATTTGGTGTGGTGGGAGTTTGAATGCGGTTTCCATTTTAGGAGTAGATTCAAATAGTGACAGCGTAACTGCATGCGGGGGTGCTAAAAAATTTTGCAAGAAAAATTTCGCGGATGGTGAACTATTTAACCTAGGACCATCCCGTGACTAATATATCTCTTCTTATCATCCTTTTCGTCGTTCTTGCTGTCGGTGCGGCACTTACCATTGTATGGTATCTCTATCAAGCCTATCGGTTTGCAAAAAAGAGTGCCGAGCTTGAGGATCTTACTGGCGAAATGGGGGACTTTCTTGAAAATATTGACGACAGAAAGAAAAGTAAAAAATTTGCGAAACCTTCGGGCGATAATTTATCTAACTTGATGAAAGGTAATTTAAGTGATCCCGCAATACTTTCCACTCTCTTGACGGCCATTGTGGGAAAGTATGGTACGCTTCGTGTTGGAATTTTGGATTTTGCCGCTCTTCAGGATAGTGACTATGTTTCTGTTTATATAGATACAACCACTAATGATATTCTATTGGCTCTCAATAGCTCACTGGGAGACGAGTTGGGTGTCACGATGGCTTCTTTTACGCCATCTGATGATAACACTTTCAACTAAATCTAATTAATACGTGAAACCCGGCGACTTAGTAAGACCCACCAAGGGCCCCCAAATAGGATTCGTAATTGAAGTTTTTGACGATCTGGATAAAAATAACCCATGGATACGAGTTCGTTGGACCCACCCTGCGGATTGCTTCCAATGGTGTAAGCGAAGTGGCCTCGTAACCATAACAAAAAAGGAGGACCTATAGCAGGTCCCCCTTTTCGGATGACGTGGATGAATGTGGGAGTTTACGAATCACGCCATAAGTTATTTGATGCAAACTTAATTACTTCCTCGGCTGAGTCTGCATTGTACCCGTAATTGTCCATCAATGTCTGCACCATCGCATTAAATTTCTTTTGCTGCTTGTTATCGCGGCTCTTGCTTTTGGTAACGATGCGAGAAATATCTTTCACTGACGCAACGAGTTTGTTCTCAATGGCTTCGCGGAGGGGTCCGTAAGACCGCCAGTCAATTACTTCGCCGCGGCGCAGTTTAGAGAACATGTAAGAGGAGATATCGGCACGGAAGTTATTCTTCGCGCTCCCCTTAATCCCAATTTGTTCTTCAATTGATTGAAGAAACTTTTCATCTGGTTCCATATCTTCGCTGGTGACTCGGTCTTTAACTTTGGTGTTGTTTACGTAAGCCTCTGCATGATCTAGATAATTATTAAATAAGGATTCGGCTTGTTCTTCATATGCAGTCACAAAGGCTTTTGTAATCTCTTTTTCTAGAATGGAAAGATATTCTTCATGAAGGACTTTTTGTAAAAACTGAAGACAGTGTTTACGATCATCTGCACTAACAATTTGTTCTTTAACCTGCTTAATCAAGGCATCACGAATAGAAATAGGAGTGATCATATTTTTTGTAGAATCTGCTAGTGATGCATCAATCGCTTTCATAATAAAACGAGTAGAAATGCCTGTCATGCCTTCGTCTTCCACTTCTTCGCGGAGATCTTTAATATCTACCTTTTTGATATTTCCCTTTTCAACAATCTCTTCACCATTATAAATTTTCATTTTGGTAAGTGGATCAACCTTGTTGGAGGGCTTAAGCCGGGACAGAACTGCGAACATGGCTGCAATCTCTAAAGTATGAGGGGCGATATGATAATCATAGTCAGATCGCTTAATAAGCTTTTGATAAATTTTAACCTCTTGCTCAAATTCCAAACAGTAGGGAACATTAACTCTGACAATACGATCAAGGATCGCTTCGTTGGTATGCTCGGACTTGAACTTGTTCCATTCAGCTTCATTACAATGTGCGAGAATAACACCATCAAAGTAGATCATTGCTTGTTTGCCCGGGGAAGGAACATTCTTTTCTTGAGTTGCTGTGATCATGGTGTGCAAAAACTCAATTTCATTCTTAAAGACCTCAACAAACTCCACGATACCGCGGTTGCCTACGTTAAAAGCTCCGTTAAGAGAGAGGACCCGCGGGTCATCTTCCGGATAGAGATCAAGTTTGGAGATATCCTCAGAACCGATCAAAAGGCTCGTGTCTTGCGTATTGGGATCCATGGGTGGGACCACCCCAACGCCTTTGCGGCCGCGGATAGAAAACGATGCCTGTGTGATTGGAAACTGGGTGTAATCTCCCTCATATTCATTGATAAGGCGATGCCGGCAAACAGGGCACAGGTCTCCCTCAACCTTAATATCATAAGCTACTTCAAATTCATCGCGCAACGAGCGGGGAATCAAATGAAGGGGCTCTTCGTTAATGGGACAGCCGGAGAGGACATACATTGGCGCGGAGGATTCCAGAGCGCCCTTGATGTGCTCTACAAGAGCAGATTTGCCTGCACCGACAGGGCCCAGGAGGAGCAATACTTGACGACTTTCTTCGCCTTTCATTGCAGCCGAATGAAAGAAGCGCATTACCTTCTCTAAAGGTCGCTCCATTCCAAAAAATTGATCGGCGAAGTAGTCATAAACTTTAACGGCTTCTCCGTTGAATAATTTATTGCAGCGCTCATTACTATCATCAAGGGTGACAATACCATGGGAGACGATTTCAGTATAGAGTCGCTTATGTGCGAGGATAGGAATTTCTTTATCCTTTTCCAGTAACTGCAGGTAGTCTTTTAAAACTCCCTTAAATTTATCAGTTACTTTACTGTCCTGATGTTTTTTAATATTCTCTAAGAATTTGTTTGTAGTGCTCATTTAATTAAAACTCCCATAGTTCATTTTCCACTTGTGATATAAGGTGAACTTCGTCTCCCCATAAAATCTTTATATATTCAAATACTTTTTTCGCATATGCAAGATTTAAATCGCGACCATCGTGTTCATGAATCAAGGATAAACTATTGTCTTTCCCTACTTCATCTACATATACGACAGGAATGCGGTTTAGTCCTACATTTTTAATTAATTCGTCTCTTACTGATTCCCAACCTTCTTCGTTAGATATGTCATCAATTGTATTAAATTTTTGTTCTTTTTTAAACGAATAACTGAAATAATTCATTTCTTGCATAAATTCCTGATCTAAATAGCATCTTAAAAATGTAATATCATTGTGTATTGCGCGCAAAGCCATAGCAGACTCAAAACCATTTTTTTCTATTAGATGTTCAAAAAGCTTAAACCCCAAATGATAGGGGTTGATTTGACCCAAATGAGGGCGCACTACTTGATTGTGCAACTTAATAAAGGGTAAATGAAGGCTGTCTGGTAGATTTAACTCGTTAACGATCTTATAGTGTATAGTGCATGCCCACCCTTCATTCATAATCTTTGTAAAGGCTTGGGGTATAAAATACTTGGATGTCTCTTCAACTATCAGCAGCAGGTTGCGTTCCCACTCTCGCAGATGTTTACTATGTTCTGCAATAAATTTTAATAAATTATATTCTGGCTCAGGAGGAATTTTATCTAAATTGGGTGAATATGTCGGATCTTCTTCCATTTTGGCGCGCTCCGATCCTAAGATGTCTTCGCGGGAGCGTTTCGTGATTCCCGGGAAACGAGGTACCTGATATTTAATAGAGTGGGCTGCGTCTAAAATGGTCTCTACTTTGTCAATTCCAATAGATGGATCTTCAATTAGTTGCCGGACATATTTGGACGCGGCTTTGAAGGTATCAATGATATGATTTGGGTTGGTATCGCTAAACATGCGATTATTTTTGAAAAAATCACTGTGTCCTACACAATGAGCCATCGTCAAAATATGAATATACAAAGCATTTTCGCGCATCAAATAAGCTATACTGGGATTAGAGTTGATGATCATCTCGTAAGGTAGTCCAGTTTGTCCCATGTTGTAAAGTGTGTGGGTCCTTTCATACTCTTTTCCGTATGACCAATGGCGGTAGTGAGTAGGAAGGCCAGTATATGCCATGGCACCGAGCATTTCTTGATAATCTATTACTTCGTAGTCAATGGGGTGCCAATCTAGGCCCAAATCCTCGGCAATTCGGAGGATTTTGTCATCCCAGTGAGATAAATCTTGCATTGTCCAATTACTCATTGTTTTTTGCCCCCAAAAAGCGTGCTGAACGCCGTCCAAATGTGTTCTTTTTCGCCAACCATGACCTTTTTAAATCTGTTGTCGCAAATAGGAGTGAGTTTTGCCCACAAATTTTCCATTTCTTCGTTTTTCCATGCCGAAAAACTGCCCCAGGGGGTACCTTCAAAGATATCTCTATCACTTCCCTCGTCCGTCATGCCCTTATAGTGTTCGTTTATTTCACAGTAACCCGTTAATTGACTCATTTCCTTGATCTGCTTAAAGAGGCCGATGCATTTTTCATTGTCCGAATTCCAGTTTTCGCCATCGCCGCAATAAAAAGTGTAGATATTCCAGTTAGAAGGGTGATATTCTTTATCAATAACTTCTAACTGAAGGTCCAAGCAGCTTGAAATTATCGTTCCACCGAATGTACTCACGGTAAAGAAGTCGTCTTCGTTAACTCTTTTCGCAGTGGTGGAGTGAGAAATGAAGACCACCTCTACTTTTTCATATTTATGGTTCAAAAATTGATATAAAAGGAAGAAAAAGCTTCTAGCAAGGAATTTGCGGTCTTGAGACATAGAGCCTGAGACATCCATAAGGAAAAATATAACTGCGGAGCTGTTTTCTTTGATCTTGGGCTTAATATGGTGATATTTAAGGTCATCTTTGTGAAAAGGAAAGCGCTCGTCTCCCTCTGGGTCATAGGTTCCGAGTTTTTCGGCGATTTTTCGCCGACGGATCTTCCTTTTAAGTGTTTCTTTCTTTGAAAGCCGAGGGCGGATGCCCTTAAAACGGTATCCCTTTCGTTTAATAGACTCCTGGGAGACAAACCGGAACTGTTTTTTTTCTAAATCAGGCAATTCTAAATCATTGAACAGGTATTCCGCCAATTCTTCTAATGAAACCTCTACATCATAGTATTCATCACCCTTTTCGTTGCCTCCCTTACCTGTACCTTGGCCCTTGGCCTTCTCGGCGCGCCCCTTACCGATTTTTTGACCTTTTTTGAGGTCGTGTTGACCACCAGAGCCTACGGACTTGTTATTTGTGTTATCCCCGTAAACAAATCGGTATTCTTTAATACCTTTGACCGGAATTCTGATCTTTTTTTTGCCATTTTGGCCAATTATTGACTCATCGGCAATAACATCCTTGATAGACTCTTTAATTGCCTTTTCAATTTTCTTTTTGTGTCGAATGCGATCACTGGCGGCGCGATCAACAATGGATTTGTGTTTGCGGAAGATACTCATGTACTAATTATCGCGAGGGAGGAACTTCTAACTATTATAATTCATATTGAGTCAGAAATCAAGCCCAAAGCGCTCTCTGATCAAAAAAATACTCAAAGATGCACAATATTTCTGTTTTCGGACTCCCAAGAGGCCCTCTTATCGAAATATCATGAAAAAGCGTCTATTACGAACAAACTCCGGCTGGGGCGGTATTTATAGACACTTTCTTCTACTTATAATGAGGAGAAGCTGATGTCACGTTATACATGGTTGTTAGACCCTGGCCATGGTGGCCTTATAGACGGCGTATACCAAACGAATGGCAAGCGCTCGCCAAAGCTTCCCGATGGTCGCACTCTGTATGAAGGCGTCTTCAATCGCGACATAGCTGCGCGCCTTATAGATATTTTTCACGATAGTAACACTTCTGTTATTAATTTAGTAGATACAAACCAAGATATGCCGTTGCGAGAAAGAGTGAGAAAAGCAAATCTATTACATCAGGAAAAAAGCAACTGTATTTATGTTTCTATTCATGCAAACGCATACGGAGATGGGCAGACGTTCAACAGTGCGCGGGGCATAGGTGTATACCATCACGTTCACAGCTCTAAAGGCCAAAAACTTGCTAAAGTCTTACAACCACACCTGGTAAGATACACCGGGTTTCGCGATCGCGGGATCAAGGCCAACGAGACGTGGGCTAACTTCTATGTATTGCGCAAAACACATATGCCTGCCATTCTTTCAGAAAATGGTTTTATGACCAATTTAAATGAGGTAGAGAAATTGTTTGATAACACTGTGCGACAGCACATTGCGAAGGCGCATGCAGCGATGATTCGGGAGGTAGAAAAAAATGGACTCTAAAGATGAAATCCAAAAAAGCGTAGCAGAAGTATTGCAAACATTGCATCAAAAAATTGACTCTATCAAAGAAAAGGTAGAAAAATTGTGTGAAAGCACAGAATGTTTTGAGTCATTACCAACACGTAACACAGATAATGAAACAAAAAAGTCTTAATGGAACTGATATCAACTCACTTTGTTAAAACTCAGGACGTAGGCTACCATGGCAACCTTTTTGGAGGTGTTATGTTGGCGTGGCTAGATGAGGCAGCTGCCGCCTTCGCCGCGCAGGCTGCAGATACGCCTCGTATGGTTACCAAACATATAGCTAGCTTAACTTTTGAGCGGCCGTGTAGGCCTGGCCAGATCATTAAAATTTATGGAGAGGTGGATAGGGTTGGGAAAACCTCTCTTACTCTCAATATGGAAGCCCGTAGACACTCGGTTTATAACGGGACTCAACGACCCGTTGTAAGCACCCAAATGACCTTCGTACGTATTGATGGAGACGGCGAAGCAATCCCCATCTCTGAAAAAGTTAGACAAAAATATAGAGATCCTAAAGATTTTACATAACGGCATGAATATTGCTTCCTAGTTAAAACAGGAGGTATTTATAATGTTACGAACAATACTGGTAGCATTTTGTCTGTTAGTTGGCGCCTGTACGGCGACACACGACACTGTTTCTGATAACCTCGACACGCAAAAAGATCTTTCACCAGCGGAAGTGGAAGATGATATGTTTCTTTCCGCACTTGAGGGTATTCACGATGTGGATCCCTGGGATCTTCTCCCGCTGAGCCCCATTACTTGGGACACTTGTTCTGGAGAGGAGGGGGATCACCCTTGCAATCTGCTGGGCCCTGATCAAAATGGAGACACTTTCGGTCTCTACGCAAACTATGGGCGTCCGATCGTTTTGGACTTCTCTACGGGCTGGTGCGGGCCCTGTCGCGCTGCGGCTGAGCATGCACAAGAAGTTCAGGATCTTTACCGAGACTCTGGCCTTATCTACATTACAGTTTTAATTGAAACCGCAAACGGAAGTATTCCAACCCAAGCAGATGTTGCAGCTTGGGCAAAAACCTACGGGCTCACTGATTCTCCCGTTGTTGCTTCAAGTCGCGGAGTCTTACAAAGTGGAGGTGGTACTTGGGCACTTTCGGGATGGCCAACGTTCTACTATATTGATACAGAAATGGTTTTACGAGATATCGATCGCGGATATAGTGAGCAAGAAGTTATACATTCAATTGATTGGTTATTAACGTTATAATATCACTAATTATAGTGGTATGAAATCAAATTTTGTTTCAATTAAATGGGATCGCTTTCTCACCGAGGGCGAAGCCGGGCATTTCCCGTGGCTTAAAGATCTCCCTGAGGAGCCCTCGGATCTGGTCCTTGGCGACCGCCTGAGAGATCTCGTTCAGTCCGGTGATGATCGATTCAAAATATTAGGCGCTGGCGCCTATCGTACGGTTTGGTCTCCGCGGGGTGATGAAGATCATGTAATAAAAGTTGTTCACGACAATGACAACGACAAACTACAAATGAACAAGGATGATTTTGAGACAGCAAAACGTTACCCACTCATTTTTCCAAAGGCATATGCGCATGCGGACGATTTTTCTTGGATTGTGATGGAAAACACACGTCCAATCACTTGGCCAAGTCAAATGCAGAAAGTTTTGGATCAATCTTTTCCCAAAGAGCAGGAGGCTTTATTAAAAGTCGCCGACAAACTAAAGTTTGACCCGACAAATCCCTTTCACGTCATGAAGATGATTGTGGCATCTTTTCGCGACGACAGATCGATTAACGAAGTCGCCTCGGCCGCCGTAGCCGCAGCTCGGGCGGAACTTTCTCAAAAAACGTTGGCGCCGGAGGCGCGGGGTTGGTTTGCGGGGAAGATGGCTATGGGACCAGCATACCAAGAACTAAGCAAAGCAATGCACGAGTTTGAAATTGACAAGGCGGAGCTGGGACGAGGTAATATTGGATTTGACAAGGACTACAACTTCAAGATTATTGACTCATCGGTATTTAGTTCGGATCCCGAGGAGGGCGGTTGGTGAAACTCCTACTTGAAAACTGGCGGAAGTATTTGACCGAAGCCGGCGGATTAGATACTACTTGGGACAATCTTGATATTGATGATGTTTTTAAGATCACAGGGAAAAGTTGTGATGAGGGAGACGGCAAGGAATGCAAGCTGTACACCACAGAAAAACTCAAAGACTTGTTGAAAAACAAACCAATCGTTGATACGTTAGATCCCGTAAGAGTGGCGAGGGCTAATCCTGACCACCCGCTAATTGTTGTAGTTAACAATGGCGAATATCAATATATTATGGACGGAAACCATCGTTTCGCAAATGCTGTAGAATATGGTAAAGATGTAAAAGTTAAAGAACTAGATGTTGAAGAATACAATAAATTGTTTGGAAGCGCAGAATGAAACTCCTACTTGAAAACTGGCGGAAGTATTTGAATGAGATTGGAGGAGCTACCCTTGATCCCTATCAGTTTAAGTTACAGAGCCGCACAGATCGCGAGCTTATTTTCTATGGTTTTGAGACTCCAAAAAACGACTATACTGTAACTTTCAAATATAAAGCATTTGTTGATGAGCCTAAGTTAGCATGGGATATTAGTTTTAATGCCAATGAGGAAATCGGCGCAAGTAGAGAAACAGGCGAAAATGTAACACTGCAGGTGATGGCGACTATTGTTGCTATTATCAAAGATTTTATCAACAAAGTTCCGAGGCAACCCGATGGAATATTTCATTTTCGTTTTGAGGGTGAACTTAAGGACGAAGAAGATAGTATCCATGGTGGGAAGCAAGCCTCCAGTAGAACAAAGCTTTACAAACGTTTTTTAGAGCGCGGACTGGCAGAATATCCAGGCGCAAAAGTAGGAGCTACGGCGGCCAACAAGATCCATTTTTCAGTCCCGCAGGAGAAATATGAAACTCCTACTTGAAAGCTGGCGGAAGTATACTGCTGATGAACCCTCCGTTATTCCAACACGCGAGGAGATGGTTGATTTTCTTACGCACACACCCAATCAAAAAATACGTTTAGACAACCCCATCTACAGCAAAAAGGGATTCGGGAGAATAGAAAAGGTGCCTTTACCCTTTGATTATGGCGAATATCGTGATATAATAAACCCAGCCGATAAGATGGGATGGGATTTGATTATCGTGCCCTCAGAAACAAAACGTCTTATTGCCGCAGCCGAGGCAAAAGGAGAACCTCGCGAACTCGAATTTACGGCCAACCTTCTTATGCCTGTAGGGCATGTAGAATACTCAAAAGATCGCCGAGACAAACAAGGAAATGATAAAATCATTATTGCCCCAAGCCTGAAATATACAGAAGAAGACAGAGCTGCCGTAGATAACTTTTTTAATGATCTCGAAGGATTTCAGCCAGTTAGGTGGTATTAATGGAGCTTATTTCAACTCATTTTGTAAAGACTCAAGACGTAGGATATCACGGTAATCTTTTTGGCGGCGTAATGCTCGCATGGCTAGATGAAGCTGCAGCAGCATTCGCCGCGCAAGTAGCAGATTCTCCTAGGATGGTGACAAAACACATTGCAGGGCTCACGTTCGAAAAACCTGCGAGGCCCGGGCAA
>Ga0080013_1004616_pt1 | contig 13440 bp, 18 predicted proteins | sample ETNvirenome_6_85_FD_69236 | JGI IMG/M metagenome (GOLD analysis project Ga0080013, IMG submission 69236) | Marine viral communities from the Pacific Ocean - ETNP_6_85 (SPADES assembly) (version 2) | ecosystem: Environmental > Aquatic > Marine > Oceanic | place: Pacific Ocean | collected 2013-06-19 | reverse complement strand
CGTTTTCGAATACCCACCAGGATCAGGAAAGATTTATAAGCTTACTGGGGCGTTTGCTATGGCTAATCAAGTAATTGGAAGAGCGCACAGATCTGGAATGAACGAGGGTTTAGCAAAAAGCCTTACCATCAATATATCAAAAGACACTAAAATCACTAAAACTCTCCGAGAGTGGCTTGATGAAATGAAAGGAGCAGGACACGTACCGGGGAATGTTCCATTCTTTGTATATGAGGATATTTTAAGTGGTGGTTTGGTTGTAGAATCTGTACGACAAGAAGACGCGCAAGAAGTTGTTTATAATACTGTTTATGAATATACCAAGAATTTTCTACAAGAAGCTGTTGATATTGAAATTGAAGACAAAGATGAATATCCTGTAGTAGATAGCGAGTTTGCACCCACGGAAAAGCAGACACTTGCGATTGTTCCTGGCGCCTTTAAGCCACCACATCAAGGACATGCTGATATGGTTCAAAAATATGCCGATAAAGCAGATAAAGTTATCATTTTAATATCTAAACCTACCAGAGCGGGTAGATATTTAAGAGACGGCACGGAAATTGTACAATCTCACTCAGAACAAATATGGAGAGATGTTTTTTTACCTCAAATATCCGGTGCTGAAATAGAAATCGATACTGAATCTGATTATGCTTCACCTATACAAGCTGCTTATGATTATATTGGAACCAATGGCCCGATAGATCCGAAAGAATACCGCGTTATCTTAGGAGCTAGTGATAAGCTCGATGAGAAAACCGATATTCCCGACTGGCATCGATGGAAAGGCGTACAAGGCAGTAAAAATGTTAAACCCGGCCTAGAAATAATGGACATAGAAGAAAACGCGGTGGGGTGTACAGCCAGAGCTTGTGGTACGCCCTTTAGCGCCACTACAATGCGAGAACTCATCAGCGATTTAAGAGAAGATCCTAACCATCCGACAGCGCGAGAAGAGTTATCTGAGTTTATTCCTGCTGACAAGATTAATGATTTGTTAGCAATTTTTGGAGAGTCAAAGGTAGAAGAAGCATCCACTGGACAGGGAGGCGCCGGTGGCGGATATGCCGGCAGAAAGCGTAAAAAAAGAAGAAATAGCATCATTAGACAAGAAAATATTGACATAACATTAGTTGAAGAGGTTTTAGAACTATTTATTGAAAGAGGCATTTTATCATGAACCCAATTGAGGAAAAGAAGCTTAGACAAAATATAAGACATTTAATCAAGCATGTCAAGCAAAAAAGAGAAAATAATTCACTCAACGAAGAAAAACGTCTGAGGGGTATTATCCGAGCAATGTTTGATGGTGAACTAAAAGTTTTACAAGAAGAAGAGCGATTCAGAACAATTGTGCAGCAAATGATTCAGCATGAAAAACGCCTACTATCAGAAGCGAATACTCCCGATAACGATCCAACACCTAATAAATCAACCGGAATCAACGTTTTAGAGGATTTATTAAAAAAGATTATCCCTGTTTTAGAGACAGATTTCAAACTTCTCACAACAGATCCAGAACAACGAAAATCATTTCGAGCGCACGTTATCAGCGCTGTTGTGAATGCTCTTACTCCAGCTATAGCTAATGATGAAGCTGAAGGTGTTGAAGAAGTAGAAGTTCAACTTGAAGAAGATATTGATATTGATATCGGTGATGACGACGAAACAACAGCGATGGATGACGAAAAATTCATCGATATCAGGACAGATGCCGAAAAATCTGCAGAAGAAACTGAAGAAGAGGATCCACGCGCAGACTTTGGCGCTGGATTGGAAGACAAAGACACAACAGGCAGAAATATGGCTTACGGCAGCTTTAAGAAGATTGAAAGCAGTATTATTGACTCATATGAATTACTAGGAAATGCTGAAGATCAAGAATTGTTCTATGATTATTTGGTTGCTAATTTGAAACTGTATTTTGATAAATTTGAAGATGAACTTGCTGGACAAATTGAAGAACCAACCAATCAGGCATATGATACTGCGAAAGCAGGCGAAACTGGAATGGAAGGCGCTGAAGAAGTGCCGACTGAAGGCGGTGAAGAAGAAGAATTGGAATTTGAGTTATAAATAAAGGATAAATAAAATGAGAAAAAAACCATTAAACCCTAATTGCATGGCAGTGATTATGGAAAATTTTAAACATTATGTTAATGAAAATGCCAATGAAGAAGATACAGAAAGAATATATCTTCTTCAAGAAGGGAAAGTTAGCGAAGAAACTACACTTTCTGTATTAATGGAAAAAAGAGATAGAGGCGAAATCGATATTGTTGAGTTAGTAGATTTAATGAATGAATCCACGCAACATGAGTTTAACCAATTATTTTTATTAATGGAAGAAGAAACAAACGAAGGCCTTCTGGATTTTTTTAAGAGGAAGTCAAAAGCCCCAGCAGACGAACCCGGCAAGCAGAAGTCAAAAGCCCCTGCAGACGAACCCGGCAAGCAGAAAAAAGGTTTAAAATATAAATTGAGAGAAAAAGGTCTAACATTTTTGTATTCTAAAGTCGCTGCATACATTAAAGCAACTTTCGGCCAAGACAAGGAAGCTCTTGGCCCTATGGTGAGTAATTTACAAAAAGGGCAAGCGGCATTAAAAGCAGGTAATGCAAAAGAAGGCTTAAAATTACTTGGAGCGGCTGGGTTTAATACTGCTTTGAAAGGTGTAAAGCTTTTATTTAGAGCAATGTTGAAAATTGTAAAAGGTATTGCATTTTTGGTGCGCAATTTGGCTAAGGTTTTTGGTTCTTTCTTTAAAAATCCAGTTATTCGCGTTGCTATATTAGCAGGGCTTATTATGATGATGTTTCAAGTCGTGACTGTCAGTGGCGCTCTGTATGCTGGATGGAGAGTTGCCAATCAAGCTACAGCGGTAGTAACCGGTAAAAGCGCTGCGGGCCATGCTTTAGGAGCAGCCGCCAAAGGCGTAGGGACTGCCGCCAAAAAAGCTGTCGGTTTAGCGGAAGAAAATATAACTGAATTCTTAGATACCGGTATCCAGGACATGAGTGGTGCCGCATCTGAGGGCGCTATAATGACTTTCGCAGAAGCTTTGGGTTCTGTTGATGCGAATACTTTGGGAGCAGCAATTTTACAATTAGCTAAACAATTAGAAGGTTTGGAGGTGCAAACATATTCATCATCCGTAGCAACTCAATATGTTGATTCTAATGGAACTGAAGTTGTGTATCAAGAGGTTGTTTTTGAAGCCAGTGACGTAGCGCTTAAGCGTGAAATGGAGGCTATTGGTTTAATGAAAGATGCATTAAGGCAAATTGCAGCAGGAGCAGATGTAGACACACAGGGGCATGTTTTTAAAGAAACCGGCGAAGCAATGAAAGGGGCTATAGAAGCAGCTAAAGCGGCATGTCAAAGTGATCCTGCACATTGTGCAGGGGCAGATAAATTGGCAAGTACAGTTAGGGAAGTATGGAGTGGGGATGTCAGTGGAGGTATAACAGATATTGCACAACAAACATCAGATGGGGCTATGCGAGTGATAAAGGATGCAACTACTCAATATGGAACGGCTAGCGTTAAAATTTCAAAATAATCCTTGACTCCTAAAATCTGGTGATTACATTTATTATAATTGTTTTGGAAGTGTTTATTATTTTAAGAAAGCAATAATATGAATAAAAGAACACCTAATAAGAATAAAAGCATTATTAAATACTTTCAAAATAATAAAATCTGGTGATTACATTTATTATAATTGTTTTGGAAGTGTTTATTATTTTAAGAAAGCAATAATATGAATAAAAGAACACCTAATAAGAATAAAAGCATTATTAAATACTTTCAAAATAAGAATAAAGTAAATGATGATCTGTTAGTACTTATTAATTCTCTAACACTTGAAGAGCTAATAGCTATTAAATTAGAACTTTCTGCTAAATTAATAAATAATAGATTATATGGTATTGACATTTGGAGAAGAACACTGTATATTGTTAAAGAAGCAGTATTGAATTTCTCCATATCTACAACAAATTCAAAAAAAGATGCTGCAAGATTTCTTGGTTTAACCGATAGACAATTTCAAACACTAATTAAAGAGTATAAAGTAAAGGACTTTTTTAATAATGATGAAAATTTTATCTGATCATTGGAATGAGAAGTGGAATTCTTTTCTCAGTGAAGCGAAAGCACCGCTAGCAGTTGCTAGTATTAAAAATAAATTAGAATTTGACAATGAAGGGAATATAATTCTCTATCACATTTCCAGTGTACCAAATATTGAAATCCTAGATCCAGAGATAGCAGTACAAAATCTTAAAGTCTATACAACTCAAGAATATAGGACATGGGACCGTCCTAGAGTTTTTTATTTTACAAAACTGGGACAAGAAGACACAGGAATTGGAAGAATTGAAGGACACCCTTACGCTGTGAAAGTGAATCCATCGCAGTTATATCCAGTTGCAGAGGATCCTTTTCAGTTATCCGCGCCGTTAGAAGTACAAGATTACATGCTTCAAAGTATTCCAAGTTTTGCTGAAGAATATGAAGAAGCAGAAAAATGTTCATCTTCCGAGGGATACAGTGAATGGCATATATGTAATAAGACGCCTGATTCCGATGGGTTGGCGTGGATAGAGCAGCGTCATCGAGGCAAGACGCTTTTGATAAATAAACAAACATACCATCATGAAAAACCAAATGTTTATGAAATGGTTGCAAATCTTTCTGAGATGCGTTATAATATGGTAGGTTTTGTATATCCACAAAGTGATAATCCAGATAATTTAATTGTTGCTTTATGGAGAAAAATGCCAACAAAAAGATTAAACAAAGATTTTTACCAACAGGAGAGCGAATGAGTTTAATAGGAAAATCAGTAAGTCACGTTTTTGCAGATATATTTCGATTTGGAACTGTTATTGAAGAAAAGACAGATAATACATGGAAATATGTTAAAATTAATTGGTTCGATGATGAATCATTTGAGATGGATAGACGGCGTGTAATGAACTTAAGAGGATACGATAAGTATTCAGATTGGTATCGCATTGATAAAGTAAATTTTATTGATGTAGAGAAGATGATAAGTACACTAAATAAATTAAAAACATCAACAAAAAGAAAAAAAGTACTTACACAACATCAACAAAGAACGTATTTTTCTAGAAAAGCGCCGCCTTGTTGATTAATCTTTGAAATTATATAAATCATTCAGCGTTTTAATTACAAAAGTAGGGACGCGAAAATATCTATAATGTCGCGTGAGATAAATCGCTCAAATTAAAACAATAGATTAGCAGGTGGTGAGCAAGAGATCCACACGCTGAATGTAATATAAAGGGGTGCTAATGGTTTCGACAGGGTAAGTAGAGAGAATAGTGCAAGTAGGTAAGATACAACCATAATAGTTCAAAAATAATAGTTGCTAATAACAACACACATTTCGAAGCAGTCGCACTAGCGGCGTAATCGGGAGGCTGTTCAAAGCCTTCTATCCAATTTGAGCAAAACAACAGATAAGTTGCAAAAATCAAACCACCCATTGCAACAGGATAGTAAGCGATGTGGATAAAACTATCTATCTTTGTCAGTTTGTGATAGTAAATTGACTAAACTTGTGAATGACTTAACTTTTGATATATCTTGGACAGGGGTTCAATTCCCCTGCACTCCACCATTTTGCGGATATAACTCAGTGGTAGAGTTTCACGTTGCCAACGTGACTGTCGCTGGTTCGAATCCAGTTATCCGCTCCATTAATCTTTTTTATATTTAATTTGACAAAAAGTGAATAATGGTTTATTATTAACTCAATGGTGTTTTGCCATTAATTTGATAATATATAAACAACAAAGGATAAACTATACTAATGTCAAAAATTGAAAAATTAAAAACCTTAAATCTCGATAGAGAAACCATGGTAAGCTTGAGTTATCACGAACCCGGCCACGATGTCTTGGTCTGTATGCAAAATGAAACCGAGACAGCACTTAACCAATCCGACATCCCTGAGCAATTGGCTAAATTAATCACCACTGAAGGTCTGAATACAACTACTGCCTCCGGGGATAGCCATTTAGAAGTAATGCGTACCAAAGGTTTGCTTGATGCTTATAACCAAGACGTTTCTACGCTTGAGAGTTATATTAAAGATGTTCTTCTGGACCACGCTAATTTTGACGACCATGCGTTTATTGATTATAATATCGATGCCTTTGATCACAGAGATGGCCAATGCGATTTAATCGCAAATATACAAATTCCGCTTGGAGAACTGATTGATGTGTCACCGGAACTTTCTTGGTCTTGGGATGTTTCGGTTCCGATGGCCGATGGTACTTTCACTCTTTAAACACTATAAACAACAAAGGATAAACTATACTAATGTCGATTATTGAAAAATTGAAAAAACTAAATATTACTGAGAGTGCTAATGTAATTCTAACCTACAAAGAAGGTTGCGATGTGTTTGTACATAATGAAACTGCAGTTGATGACGCAATTAATTATACCGATGTCATCAGTGAGTTCGCAGATCTCGTCGCAACGCCCGGATTGAAAGCGGAAGTGCCATATTGTGGGAATGTTCTTGCTGTGATGCGTGAAGAAGGTCACCTTGACGACTACGAACGAGATGGCACATTTCAAGAATATATTGCAGCAGTGATCACTGAAAACTTCTATGATCAAGAGTTCATCGAATCATCAGTGGAGCAATATGATTACAAACGCGGTTATTGCACACTGGAAACAACAGTGGCAGTACCATTTGGGAATTTGATTGCGGCACACCCATGTATTGATAATTGGACAGTTTCTGTACCAATGGAAAATGGTGTTTTAACATTATAACTTTATAGTAGTATAATAACATTACGAGCGTAGCTTAGGCTACGCTCTTTTTATTTAAAGGAGTTCAATGAAACTTAAAACACTAGATTTACATGGCCACTATCACGATGCTGTCGATAGAATTGTTAGTAATTTTGTATTTTTAAATGATCTTCCAGTAAAAATCATCATTGGTAATTCCTCCCGAATGCAAGAATTAGTTAAACAAACGTTAGATTATCATGGATTTGAATATCATAATGAACGTTGGATAAACCATGGTTGTTTGATTGTGGATAAAAAAACAGATTTATAGCTCTACTTATTATTGGAAGATAAGAGGGCGCTTCTGCATGTATTATAAAATAATACTTTTATTTTTTCTTTTCATAAGCTGTGGAAATGAATATTCTGTTGTAGAACCAGCAGCGGTGATAGTTGAAGAGATACAACCAACAGAAGTTGTAATACAATCTTTAACACAACCATATGACTCAGAACAATTAGATGTTTTAGTTATTTTGGATACATCTTGTTCAATGTCGGATAACTTTGAGCAAGTTAGTCGTGGAATTGAGATACTAAGAGAAGATATTGAAAGTATCACGTATGATTATAAGATAGGGTTTATTAATTCTTCTCTTAAAGAAGATTATTTTTCTGGTCCATACGATGTGATGTCAACATCGATAGATTTGCTATTAGCGCCATATGAATTGGCAGATGATACTTATGAAATTGCATTTTCTGCTTTATATGGATTCGTTACTACAACGACAGAAGCAGAAGAATTCTTTCGTGAAGATGCAGACAAGTTGCTTATTTTTGTTTCAGATGAAGATGAACAAAGCGGCATTACTGCTCGTATTATGCATGAATGGATAGAGTCACGATATAAAGACGTTCAACGTGATGTTGTGGCTATTATTGTAACGAAGAATGGTGAATGTCAGTCTCCGTATAATATTGGTGAGAGTTTTATTGACCTTGTTGCGTATTACGGAAAAACAGGTATTGATATTTGTAGCGATTGGGAGGCATGGTTAGCAGATAGCACTTTTCTTGCAGGCCCGATTGACTATGTTAATTTAGATTATGTACCTGTAGAAGAGAGCATTGTGGTGTATATTGATAAAGTTGCTATAGAAGAATGGTATTATTTACCTAGTACAAATACGGTTTATCTGGATTACCCACCAGCAGAAGGTTCTTTAATTGAAGTAGGTTACGTTGTTTTTGAATAATGGAATAATCTGGTGGTCATTAATAATTTGTAATATTATTGCTTATTCAGCAGTTTTATGTATGTTTATAGTGAATAGAAAAAAAGAAGAAAAAAGAATAAAAATAAAAAAGCTTAACAAACATGTAGATGATATATTACAATCTAGGCAGTCACCAATATCTGATGACGTGCCGTTTTATACATCTGAAATGCACAATGTGCTTCCTTTTAGAAATGAGATAATAGATGAATTATCCAGGTATGTATTAGTTTATGACAGAGAAACGAACACTTGGGTGAAAAGAAGGCAAATTGACTAATCTAGAAATAGATATTAATAAAATAGTGCTATATATATGTGCAACGGCAATATTCGTATTCTATATTCATTCAAGACAGTTAAATGTAGAGGTTATTAAATCTTGCGAATCATCTTGTAATGGTTGGAGTGCTAGTGTTGCGATGGTGACGACAACAAAATGCGAATGCTCGCAGCGCGAAGAGTTAAAAGAAAAAAACGATAGTATTTGGGTAACACCAAAAGGACAGTAAGAAATGATGTTTATAAAGAATACATTGGTGTTGTTTGATATTGACGGCACGCTGACAGATGCTAGGCGGCCTATTGACAAACATATGTTGATTGTCTTGCGCGAACTTGCAAGGCATGCAGAAATAGGGTTCATTACTGGCAGTGGTTTGGAATACGTTAAAGAACAACTTTGGAGTGTATTAAATGATCCTATCATTAAAAGAAATTGTCATATTTTTCCTTGCAACGGCACGGAATATGTAATTCCACAGGGCGGCGATGAAGAATTGATATTTCACAGAATTAACAAAGCATCGATGATTGATTCTCTTGGTTCCGAGAGGTTTACAGAGTTAATGAGAATTATTTGTATATTACAGGCAGAAATAGTGCAGAATTTTAAAGAATTACCGCTTACTGGCCATTTTGTTCAAAATAGAGGTTCAACGATTAATTGGTGTCCAATCGGTAGAAATGCAATACACGAAGATAGAAAGAAGTTTAGGCAAATAGATTTTGAACACTGCACACGTTTATTGTTTAAAGATAAATTAGAAAAAGAGTTAGAAAAAAGAAACTTTCCAGTTGTCGTAAAGCTTGGTGGAGATACATCATTTGATATTTACCCAAAAGGGTGGGATAAGACTTATGTATTCAGACACTTTGATGAACAAGATTGGGATTTTTGGTTTGTCGGGGATAGATGCGGATCCACCGGCAATGACTATGAGATATTTAAATATCTGCAACCACAAGGAAGGGCTTTTGAAACAGGTTCTCCCGAAGAGACAATTGAGATAATTGAGAATTATATTATTAATAACTTAGAAACACTATAGGAGTATATTATGAGTGAAAAAGAGAATACACCAACTGTTCTTGTGTCGGGAGGATTCGATCCGGTTCATGTTGGGCATATTAGATTAATTTTAGATGCAGCCAAATTTGGGGATGTTATTGTTGTAGCAAATTCTGATCAGTGGTTATACCGCAAAAAGGGATTTGTTTTTATGACATTCGAACAAAGAAGGGAAGTCTTGAATTCTATCAAAGGTGTCGTACTAGTAGATTCGGTTGATGATACTGATGGTACAGTTTGCGAAGCTATTAAACGTCTTAAGCCAACATATTTTGCGAACGGTGGCGATAGAGGAAAAACAAACACTCCAGAAATAGCTGTATGCGAGTCGCTTGGAATTGAGATGCTTTGGGGTGTTGGTGGGGTTAACAAAGCAGAAAGTTCTTCGGAATTGGTAAAAAGAGCACGCCAAGAAAAACAAGACATCAAAGAAGTTACACCAATTAGGGCGACAATTAGACATTCTGATAGATAAACGCTTGATAGAGGAACGTGAATGATTCTTTATTATGACAAAATTTAAAGAAAAAGATATTGTATTAGTTCAATCCAATTGCTGTAAAGAGATGCCAAAGATACACGTTCGTTTATTGAAGAGAATAGAAAGTAAATCGCTTAAAGGACAAAAAATGAACTGGCCATCGCCTGCAGGTTGGGAAGCAGAATTGATTTATTCTGCAGAAGTTGATGTGTTGAGAAAAAAATGGCATATACCATTTAAATTTCCTAACGATGTAAATACTTTTATATATGAAGAGGAGATTGTAAAGAAAGTGAAAAACAAAAAAAATACAACTATTTAATATGAACCATTAACGGGATCCAATGGCAATTAAAAAGAATTATGTGTTAGATACTAGTGTTTTTTTAACAGATGCGGAATCAATTTTCAAATTTGATAATCATGATATTTTTGTTCCTCTGAAAGTGCTTGAAGAAATTGATAATCATAAAAAGAGACAAGATATTGTAGGCGGTAATGCCAGAAGGATAATCCGTATCTTTGATGAACTCAGAGAAACAGGAAGTCTTCAGAAAGGCGTTAGACTGGGAAAAAGAAAAGGTATTTTAAAAGTAATGTCATATGATTGTTTGAATACCGGTGTTTTCCCTCCAGATTTAGATATTCAAAGCGCTGATCATATTATAATTGCCACCGCAAAGGCAGTGCAAGAGATGTTTCCGAAACGGAAAATGATTATCGTATCTCGCGATATCAATATGAGGGTGATAAGTGATTCCGTAGGGTTGATATCAGAAGATTATGATACAGATAAAGTAATAGTATCATCAGAGGAACTTTATGCTGGTTTTACTGTTCATAGCGTTGATGATCAGATAATAGATAGGTTCTATAAAGATGATAAAATCTTCATCGACGAAGATGAGATAACAGGAATTCTTCACCCTAACCAATATGTCTTAATGGTGTCCAATGCTAATGATAAAAAGTCTGCTATAGCGCGCTTCAGCAACCACCAGACACCGTTGAAAAAAGTTGTTCATGAGACGATACCTGATTGGAAAATTTACTCAAGAAACAAAGAACAAGCCTTCGCAATTGATTTGCTTTTGGATCCTGAAGTGACGCTGGTTTCTCTCGTCGGAAAAGCTGGAAGTGGAAAGAGTTTGTTGGCAATTGCAGCAGGATTACAACAGACTATTGGCTTGCGTGAGAATCCGTATTCTAGAGTGATAGTTTCACGCCCAGTTCAGCCGCTTGGTAAAGATATTGGCTTTTTGCCCGGTACGATGCAAGAAAAAATGTTGCCATGGTTGATGCCGATACAGGATAACTTGCAGTTTTTACTGGGAGATGATAAAAATGTTTTACAAATGTATATAGATAAGGGTAAAATAGAAATAGAAGCTTTGACATATATTCGTGGACGTTCCATTTCAAATGCATTCATTATTATCGATGAAGCACAGAATTTAACAATGCACGAAATCAAAACAATTATCACGAGAATAGGAGAAGGAACAAAAATTGTCTTAACTGGTGATATTGAACAAATTGATAATATTTATGTGAACGAGACTTCAAACGGTTTGGCGCACGCAGTTGAGAAATTTAAGCAATTTGCAATATCGGGACATGTAACCTTCAGAAAAGGCGAACGTTCTAATTTAGCGACATTAGCGTCAAAAATACTATAAGGAAAGAAAACAAATGAGTGAAAAAACAAAAACAGAAGAAGAAGCCCACACAAATCCATTATTGGCAATGCCAGTGATTAAGGATTCAGATCTGAAAAAATATTTAGTTGAATATGTGGGAAGAAAAATGGATCAGGAAGAAGTGACAGTTAATATGATCGCGGAGATGTTAGCGGTTGAGTTTCCTGATTTTATATATGCAATGGCAGAAGAAAATTATCTCCGTGGTTACCAAACGGGATTAGACGATGCTGATAGATTATTTAAAGAACACACAAGCAAATTTAATAGAACAGTTGAATAATTTTTATACCCCTGGTGGTATTCATGTGTATGTTAAAGATGCTCTAATTAATGATGATATTGATGTTGAGGAAATTATCGGAAGAATAGAAGATATTGTTCCAGTTCATCTTCGATCAGAAATAGAAATGATTATTATTGGACAATTTGAAGAATTCGAAGAACAAGATATTAGTGCTTTCTATAGAGATGGTACATTGCACATCACAAATGCTGAACCAGATACCGAAGGGATGTTTGATAAAATTATCCATGAATTAGCCCATTCAGTTGAAAATGTATACGGATATGAAGTTTATGCTGATCAGAAGATTAAAGATGAATTCTTGAGAAAGAGAAAATATCTTCACGATATGCTCTGGGCGAAGGGGTATAAAGCACCTTTAAATTTCTTTATGGATGTAGAATATAATAAAGAGTTTGACGAATTTTTGTACAAAACTGTAGGGTATGGTAAATTATCATCGATATCGCAAGGTGTGTTTATTTCCGCATATGCTCCAACTTCTTTACAGGAATATTTTGCGACAGGATTTTTAGAATTTTATTTAAATGATGATCATAACTTCTTAAGAAAGACATGCCCGCAGTTATATAAGAAATTATTTTTACTCCAGAATGAGGAAAAACTTGACAACTAAAGATCTGTGTGTTATATTATGTGGAATGACTTGGGGTGTTTATGTCACATATATCATTTTCGGCGCTTAAGGATTGGGATTTTTGCGCCTTTTATCACAAATTAACACGAATCGATAAAATTGATGGATTCAAAGGAAATGCTTTTACTGCATTTGGCTCTGCTATCCATAGTGTTTGTGAGAAGAAGCTTTTAAAAGAGAACATCAATGACGATGAATATTTTTTAGAGCAGTTCAAAGAGAACATCGTCAGCTTAGACGACGATGTGGAAGTTGATGATAAACTTGTCGAACAAATGAAGACGCAAGGCAAGCAAATTCTTCCAGAAATTGAAAATGCTTTGAAACAATACTTTGACAATTTTGAAGTATTAGCAGTTGAGTTTCCACTCCAAGAATCTATAGAAGGTGAAGAAGAATACAAATTTAAGGGTTTTATTGATGCTATTGTGGCAACGCCAGATGGCAAGGTTCATATTTTTGATTGGAAGACTTGTTCGTGGGGTTGGGATGCTCGTCGGAAAAGTGATAAATTAACTACTTATCAATTGACACTGTACAAGCATTTTTTTGCTAAAGCTACTAAAGTCGATCCGAAAGAAATAGAAACCCACTTTGCTCTCTTAAAAAGAACAGCAAAATATAATAGGGTGGAGTTTTTTAGAGTCACCAGTGGCCCAAGAAAAACTGAAAATGCTCTTAAACTTTTGAACAAGGCGTTGTACAATATCAAAAAGAATCGTTATATCAAGAATAGAATGTCTTGCTATAAATGTAAATTTAAACACACAAAACATTGTCCATGAGGAATATTAATGACAAATAAAAAGAAGATCCTAGTATTAGCGGATCACCCACTTTCGCCTTCCGGCGTTGGCACTCAGACGAAGTATATGATTGAAGCGCTCTTAAA
>Ga0080013_1004615_pt1 | contig 13446 bp, 22 predicted proteins | sample ETNvirenome_6_85_FD_69236 | JGI IMG/M metagenome (GOLD analysis project Ga0080013, IMG submission 69236) | Marine viral communities from the Pacific Ocean - ETNP_6_85 (SPADES assembly) (version 2) | ecosystem: Environmental > Aquatic > Marine > Oceanic | place: Pacific Ocean | collected 2013-06-19 | reverse complement strand
AACCTTTATAACTTCTCCCGCCTCTTTAACAACTGGTTTCATTATATTTTTAATGTGATTTATAACAGACTCATCAATGTCTTTTAATGTTATTGTAAAACCCTTTGTAAAATCTTTACCTGGCGCAACAGACTGTCTTTGATTTCCAATAGTTGTATTACGAAACGATTTTGCTTGTGATCTATTAGTATTTTCTTTAATGACTGCTTGTTTATTTGTAAGTATTTTTACACTCATTTTATTTTAATCTGCCCTTTCTTAGTGTCTTTAATTTATTAACTCTATTATTTACTTTGCCCTCAATTATTTCAGATTGAACTGCATTTTGATCAATTTTTCCTATTGCAATTTCTCTCTGAATATCAACTTCAACAGCTTTCATTTTGGGAATTTTAACTTGTCCACCAACCATTTTTGCTGTTATTGCTGTAGCTAATTCATTAATATCAATATTTCCTGTTTTATTGAAATATGACTCTTCATATAAATTTGTTGATTTAAGCTTTTTACTGCTTTTTATTTCATTTTTTTTATAGTCTATTCTATTATCAATAATAGCATTGTCTTTTTTAATGATAATTTTATTTGTTGTTAATTGTTGAACACTCATATTAATTTTATCACTTTATTTTCTTCATTATATATGCTTCTGCAAATTTAACAGTATCTCCAACTTTAGCCTTTTTACCAGCTACATTTTTTATTTTACTACCAACCTTCTTGACTAATCCAAAGAATTGTGGTATTCGTGGGGCAACTCTTTCTAATACTTTTATTATTGTACCGTCATACAATTCTAATATGTTATTCTTTTTTATTCCTCTAAATCTAAGAGTAGATGGTTTATTTGTCCCGAGTGCTTCCAATAAATCTTTTAGTTTAATCATCTTGGTCTCTCTTCAATTTGTAGCGCTGATAACCTTGCTCTATGTGCAACAGCTTTAATCGTATGCTTAAATGCTTGATGACCAGCTACAAGTTCTGGTTCTGTTACAGCATTAACCTCCCAATAAATACCATTCCAATCAATAATATCACCCATTTCTGGATAAAAATTTTCATCTTTTAATGTTTTGCGATGAAAATATAATTCTAAATTAGCATTCATATCTGGACCAAAATCATTTTGCTCAATTGTTGGTTCCTCAAATGAAATTAAACAATTTACACGAAAACCAACTTCATAATATTTTGTAGATGATTCACCATATAAGTTTTCTTCAGTATCATCAATTGAAACTTTATATATATCAACATACTGACCAAGAACATTATCAATTAATTCTTCATTTAATGAATCGATAAAATCAACATCTAGATGTGGTGTGAATAGCGGTTGCGTTGCCATAATTTATCACCCAATATAAATTTCTAAAGGAGCGCGTGAAAGAACCTGCTGACTTGCTTCAGCTTCTTCAGCCTCAGCCTTTACCTTTTCATTTAGACTTACACTGTCTAAAAATTCCCGCAATTCTTCTAGCAAACTAGTTTTTTCTTCTCTACCTTCCGCCTTAAGACTTTCACCATCTATTGTAACTTCACCACCTGGAATAGGTAAAGTTGAATATTTACTTCTAATAATACCAAGAAGCTCCTTAGAAAGAGCTAATGTATATTTCCGAATCCATTGTCTACCAGGAGCATTTATAGATGAATATGTAATAAATTTATAAGGAATGTTACTTGGATCAGAAACTTTATTTTCTGTAAAATCCCTCGTTGTTTCCATAAGATCGTCCCTAACATAATACTCAAACCACACTTTATTTCCAGCATCATCTGATGTTGGTCTTGGAAATAATTTTAATCTATTATTAATAATCTCAAATGAATATGCAGATCTTCTAATTCTATCGCTTGTTTCAATCATTTGTGCTCTTAATATATCATATGATATTGGTCTCATCATAAAAATAATAGCTGGTGAAGAATTACTAAATCCAAAATTGTCTAACATTTGTCTCTGCTCAAAACTACCCATAAAGGGATCGTAAAATCTAGTTATTGAAGCTGGACCTCTATTATATACTCTTTGTACTTCAATTCTTTTACTACTTTCTGAAACATTTGCCCACAGTGTCTGCAAATTATAATCTTGCTCATCTTTGACTAATGTAATAGAACCACTTTTCAATGTAACATCACCACCAACATTGGCAGCTTGTCCATATTGTTTTGACAATACAACGCTTGTACCCAAATGCGGATATTGCGGTTCTAAACTACCTGTTCCTATAGACCCAGAAATTCTATTTTGTGTACCATAAGCTTCCCATAACCAGTTTTTCATATTATAATTATTTATATGAGACGAATATTCTGATACGGCTTCTTCAAAACATGCCCATATTGAACTACTATAAATCTCAACTTGCATCATAGGATAACCTAATCTTCTTGCTGTCCATTTACAGACTGTTATACTGTCACTCTGAAAAGTACTATCACTGTCATAAATACCAAAAGGTGTACTTCCACTAGCATTTGCAGATGGATCAGAATATTTATATGCAAAATTAGCCATTTTTATATCTCCATTTATATAATTCTCATTTAATATAACTCATATATAAATATCAAAGAAACTACTTTCAGACTATAAAAAAAAGGAGGAATATTTCTATCCCTCCTTTTTATAGATTATACGTCTATCTTACTATCTATTACAGAAGATCCAAACTATTTACGTAAATTTTTGCGTAAAATTCCGGACGGATCATCTTTTTAGCATAGCGTGTCATCACACCTTTTCTTGGCGTAAAGTCACTAGGATCATATACAAGAGGCGTCATAATTAGAGGCACGTATGGTGCATAAACTGCACCTGTCTCTAAGAAATTACTACCACGGAATCCAACAAGAATTGTATTCTCAGTCATGTATGGATTCTTGTAAACTGTATATCGTCCATCAACGGCTCCGATCTTTGTCACACCCATAGCATATTGCTGTTTTGTAGCATCAGCAGCAGGTAGTGAATTATACCCAGGCAGAGACTCAAGAATTGTTGAAACTTTCGGACCACAAACAACAAAGTTTGCGCCACCGCGAAGTGTCAATCTATGAATCTCGTTTGATACCTTTTGGATCTTGGAAACAAGTGTCTGCCACCATTCGAATTTTGTACCATAAAACGTCCCACCCTGATTTTGAGTGAAAACGCCATTAGCACTATCATAATCGTAGCTAATTCTTGCATCCCAATAATCAACAGTAGCTGCATCAGAAATAAGCATATCAAGAATCTCTAAATCAATTTCCATTGAAACGTATTCTGATAGCATTGCTGTTAATTCAGCTTCAGCATCAATTGCATGATAAGCATTTAAATCCTGAGATAATTCAGGAGTCCAAACAGCCTTGAGCTTTCTAGTTTTAGCAACAATAGGGCGAGATTTTAACTGAAGATTAACTTCAGGAATCTGTAGCGAATCTTGTGTTGCATTGCCGCCCGTATCTTCAAAGTCACCGCGTGCAGCTTCAGATGTGTAGAGTGGATAATCTACAACTATCTGGCTGTTAACAAAGTCTGTAGGAGCTGAAGCAGACGCAATAAATGTTATTGTTCCAGCTGTTCCTTCAGCACCATCAATTGAAGTAAGTGATGGATATACCCTGCTAATTAATTGTCCTGAGCCAATTCCAGCACCATTAGGATTGTTGTCACTAATAGATCCAGATGAAATAACGGCTGCTCTTATAGCTAGTTTATCAATATCTGTACTTGCTAAAGCTTCAGTTACCTTGAAAATCTGACCAGCATTCACTGAAGAGCTAAGCTCTGAATCAAAATTAACATCTTTCCAACTTGCAGAAGTGGCAGTCATAGAACCAGCTGTCTCTGAACCAGTTGCCATAGAATATCCATAGCGACCAGCACCGTAGAAACCGCCAGCATAGCTGTCATCACCAAAAGGTGCACTTGAGCCAGAAGGAGTATATTTACCAGTTCTACCTCCCATTGAAGATCCCTGATCCATTCCCATTCTTGTCGTTCCATAATTGAAATCAAGATAGAAAATAAGACCAGAAGGTAAATTCATTGGTTGAACAGATACAAGTTCCTGTGCCACAATTTCACCAAAGATTCTTCGAACTAATGGAAGTGCAACACCAGACCATTCCTCATCGCCTTTATAGCCTGAACCAACTGATCCGGCTGAAGGACTTGAATATGAGGCTTCTCTGATTAGCTCTCTTGCCTGATTTTCAAGCAACTGAGCCATTCCGCTTCTATCGAACTCTACATCGAGACCATCAAGAAGACCTGTCTTTTCCCATTTACTGACTAACTTATTTGCGCTTCTTTGCTGTTGTTTATAAGGAGACGTATTAAGTAATGCATCATTAATATAATTACTCATTTTGTTTCTCCATGTTATTGTGTTAAAAACATTATTTAATCAAGCCAGCAAGCTTTTTGAATCGTTCTGCAACTTGAGCTTCTTCTGTAATCACTTTACGCGATTCTTTAGAAGGCTTTGTAGATGCAGTTCTTGTACTTGCAGCTTCTTTAAGTCTGGATTTGCGTGGAATCTCGCGACTACCAAAACTTTCGGCTAGTGTTGCATAAACAAGTTTGATTTCTCTAACTGTCTGTGCTCTATCAAAAGTCTCAACAATCTTTAATTTCTGATTATTATCCAACACAAATTCCTTAAACAATTTGTTTGTAAATAAGAGTTTAGCATTCAAAATGTTGACCTCATGAAGTTTATCTTTCAAAAACTTAACAGCTTCTTTATATTCATCAAGTTCTGCTTTAGTTTTATCAAGTTCTTCTGATTCAACTGGCTCAACTTCTTCTTCATCGTCTTCTTCATCGTCTTCTTCAAATAAAGATTCATCAATTTCAAAAGTTTCTTCGACTTCGTCTTCAAACTCTTCAGGTTCATCTTCAAGCTCTTCTTGCTCTTCGACTTCATCTTCAAGCTCTTCTTCAAGCTCTCTTAAAATTGATTCAAGATCAAGTTCGTCTTCAAACTCTTCAAGATCCTCGAGTTCTTCTTGCTCTTCGACTTCATCTTCAAGCTCTTCAGGTTCATCTTCAAGCTCTTCAGGTTCATCTTCAAGCTCTTCCTGCTCTTCGACTTCGTCTTCAAACTCTTCAGGTTCATCTTCAAGCTCTTCAGGTTCATCTTCAAGCTCTTCCTGCTCTTCGACTTCATCTTCAAGCTCTTCAGGTTCATCTTCAAGCTCTTCAAGTTCATCTTCAAGCTCTTCATCGTCTTCTTCGCGTAGCTTTGCAGACAACATAGACTGAAGTTGAGGTGTGAATGCTTCTTCTAACGCCATTTTTGCATTTAGCAATGCTGTTTCACGAACAGCTTTTGCATCAGCAATGGCAGATTTAAGCAACTCACTCATTATTCTTCTCCTTAAATTATGATTTTGGAAATATAGTTATTATAGGAACTATAATATTTTAATTGTAGATATTTAGACACCATATCGATCCAATGGTGTATTATATAAATCATAAATAAATATATAAAAACAAATAAAAAGTATTATTTTTTATTTGAAAAGGGATATTTACCTGAATAATCAGGATTTAATTCTAAATTTCTGTAATAATTTCGTATTTTTCCAACATTTTTTTTAGATTTTCTAGCTTCAGATGGTTTTTTATAACATTCTTTTTTCTTTATATCTAAAAATAATCCACTTGTTTTTGCTTCTCTTTTAAGATGTCTTAAAGCTTTTTCAATATCATTGTCTTTAACATTAATTACTATGCCCATATATTAATCCTTTATTTTTGTCCAATCAATTTCAATAGAACCAAGTTTATCTATTTTGAAAATAAGCCCAGGAAAACTTTTCTTTACTACATTCTCTATATCTTTCAATGGCATTGCACCACCTTTTTTATTTCGAACATCACCTAATTTTTTACCAACACTTCTTCCAAAATCTTCTGCATTACCAGACCATCTCCCCTTTCCTCTAAACTTAATAGCACCACCTGTAGCTTTAGAAACATACAAATAGATATCTGGATTTTTTCTTATTAAAGTATAAAAATATTTTTTTCCTTCGTCCCATTTTTCTTGAGGTGGTATTTTTTTAACAGAAATATCACAATTAAGTTCATATTGAACTTTTTTTCCTGGATTGCCAGAAACAAAATTTAGTATACATTTATTGTTGCCTTTTATTGAGCCTGCACCTCGCCGCACCATTGCTTGTTTTTTCCAATCTTGAATAGACTCTTCATTTAAATTTTTAATTTCTTCTTTTATTAGTTCTCTTATTTTGCTATTTAAACTCTCGTTTTGTTTAAAACTCTCTAAATATTTTTTTGCTAAAGTCTTTTCTCTTCCGTATGTTATACTTTCTCTTTTACTTCTTAATGTTTTTGGCAATTCTACATCTTCACCAAGATTTATAAAATAAGCAACTCTTTTAGCATCGACTTTATATGTTCTTCGCCACTTATTTTCATCAAGACTTTTAAGCCATCTTAAAACTTCCCTTATTGTTACTTTTTTCATTCGCTTTCTATAATTTGTGCTTCTGAAAGGCAGCCACGCGCAACGGCTGTATGTGCATCTTCAATTAATCTAATTTCACTTACTTGAATCGGAAATGTTTCTTGATCAAACTGTTCATTAAACACATCAATAAATCCTTTTACTAAACAAGTACCGCCACCAATAACAATAGGAACAGCCTCAGGAAATTGTGGTACATTAGCTGTTCCTTCAAATTGTGCTTTAATATTTGTTAAAATATATTGAATTAGAGCACCATAATATGATCGAATTGCGTGTAATATATTTGCTTCATCACTTCCTTCATCATAAACATCATAAACTCTACCAGTTGTTAGATCTAATAAATTAGAACTTTCTTTAATGTTTTGAACTTTAGCTACAGAAACACCTGTATCAACAGAAACATTATTATCTATCCAATCTCCACCTCTTGCAACAGAAAATGAAATTGCTGTCATACCCTGATATAGAACTGAACAGTTAATCATTCCTGCGCCCATAGAAATTGCAATCCCTGTTAAGTTATCATCAACAAGTCCCTCATATGCAAGTGCAACAGCTTCTTCAATAACTTTTGCTGAATATCCATATCCTTCAATAATTGCTTTTAATACATCTTCATGATAATCAACTCTTCTATCTTGATCAATTGGTCTTGCAGGAACACAATATACACAAGTTTCATTATCTTTAGCTTTTCCAAGAAGTTCACCAATTATAGCATTTAAAATTGGAAGAGCATCTCTCTCATCGGGATTTAATAAACCTGCTCTCATAGGTCTCCTTAACTGAGCGGCTTGAAATATTTGTGCATAATTAAATGCGTGCTGTCCAACAATATGAACTTTTTTTGCTTTTTCAACAAAAGGAATCCTTTGTCGCTTTAACATTCTTTTTGCTTGATTTGGTTCACCATCAACAGTTAAAAATGCATTACGCTGTTTTTTTATTGAATCTGATGTTGCTGCTATATAAAATGAAGTTCCTGCATCTAGTCCTTTAGGCATTTTTCACCCCCTTACTATTTGTTCTTAAAACATGCTTAATCATAGTTTTTAATTAATCTCATGATCAGTTCTTCTTATATTCTTTTTCCATTTTTGAATCATCAATGATAAATGTATTAAACAGTTTTTCTAACTTTTCTTTCTCTTTTCCCTTAATACTTTTAAAAGCTCGCTGAAGAAATTTATCTTTTTTTAATAAGTCTTTCATTTTACTCTCATCGAACTCTATTGAACTTTCATATATTTTGCTCTCAAATACTCCCTGATAGTCTTCACCTGATTTATCAAGTTTTTTAAGTGCAGAATTAAGTTTCTTAAAAGTTTTAGAATCAGTACGAAATGTAAATTCAAAAAATGCCCTATGAGCACTATACAATTTAATATTTTTTATGCCAAGTTTTTTAGCCACTGGAAGAGCTTTCTTTTTCATAAAATCATAATCACCAGAAATTACATATTCTTTTTCTGCTGAATTTATTTCTTTAACAATCAGTTCTTTAAGTCTTTCTTTTGTTAGTTTCACTTTCTCAATTTCCTTAATTTTTCACTTTGTGTTTTAACTTTTCCCTTATTAATATTATCTATTTCAATCCCTGCCGAATCCGCTTCTTCAATTACTAATTGTCTATCAACAGAAATATCAACAGCTCCTTGAGGATGCTTTTTTAAAGCTTTTTTAAATACATGTTGTTTTTCTTCTATTCCTCCATTTACTGAAGCTTTATTATTTAACCAATATCTTATTAACAGCCAGCAAATTAATCCAATCTGCCAAATAAACAAACTACACAAAACAAATTGAATAAACATTGTTTATTAATCAGTTTCTTTATCTGCTTTCCAACCTGAGTCTATAGCATCATAAAACTCTTTCTTTTTGTCATCTGGTAATTCATCAATTTTTTCTGGATCAACACCAAATTCTTCAGCAGTTTTTCTAAAAAATGCTTGATATTCTTCTTTATCACCTGTTTCTTCATTTATATCATAATATTTATTCAAAGTAAATCCAACATTTTCATACAAATCCTGCAGTCTCTGTCCAAGAGTGTTATATTCTTTTGCTGTCTTTTTAAACTCTTGAACAGTTGATTTTAAAGATTTCATATTTCTACTAACTGAAACTTTATCAAACCATTCGTCGGTCTCTGAAAGAATATGAGAATGTGCACTTTCAGCAATTTTTACTAATTGCTCTGCAACATCAAGAATATTTGATGAAGCATACAATCCTTTTCCAATAATTCCATATTGAGCAACACCTTCAATAACTTCTTTCTTATTGATTTTTGGTTGTTCATCTTCAAAAACTTCAATTAATAGATCTTTTAACTTTTTCATTTTATTCTCCTACCTATATTAATTAATTTAGCTAATGATATTGATTCATTTTTTTCATATGAACTTTTTTCCATTGAAAAAATACTATCTTCAAAATCTTCTTCAAATTTAGCATCATCTAAACTTCCATCACCTAATTCTTCACCTTCATTTGCATCTCTCATATCCCAGCGCCAATCTTCACCCTTTTCCTTCGAAAGTCTTAAATATAAGCCCTCATCATTAGAAATTTGAATGTTTGTTTCGAAATTATCTTCTGAAATTTCTATATCAGCTGATGAACCAAAAGAGCTTTCAATTGAGTCAATAATCTTTTTGGCATTTTTATGATCAACTACTTTTTTAATTTTTCCTACATCCTTTAATTTTTTAGTAGTCTCTGGTTTTTCTTTCTTGCCATCTTTTTCAGCACCAACAGTTGTTTCTTTTCCTGCAATTTTTACTTTTGTTGATGGTCTCATTTTGTGCTGAGATTGATATTTTTTAAAAGATTCTTTATCTTTGAAATCCATCTCGTCTATTGCTTGCTTTATGATTTCTCGTAGCCGTTTCTCTGCTATCCTCATATTATTTCTCCTTATATTATATTACTCGTTTTAGTGGTTTTAATCCTGTGCGCTTAGCATATTTTATAAGCTTGTCTTTACCACCACTACGAACAATATCACCAATATCGTTTGGGGGCGAATCATATATATCAAAGATGCTAACAATAAAAGTACCAATTTTCTTTCCCTTACCAGGAAATACCTTTTCTAATTCATATTCTAGATCATCCATAAATCTTTCTTCTTTTGCTGTCATCTCTAGCTTATGCCATTGATAATAGCCCTCGTGTAGTTTTGAAATTTCACTTTTAATTAACGTTTTAATAAGCTCTTTGAGCTGCTCTTTTTTAACTTTTGTTGGTAGCTTTGTATGTTTTGTACTAGCAAAGTCTTCAGCATCTTCAGGATCAATATCTTTTGCTATTTTTTTAATCGACTCTGGAGCATCTTCAAGCTCGCCCTGTTGATAAGCATGAACCATACCCATTAGCTGTTGTTGTTTTTTAGATTTTGCTGTCATTGTATTATCCTTTATTTATATGTGTACATTTTAAATTTCTTATATTTAGATGCTAGTTTATCTCTATTTTTCATCGGAATTTCGTCTATATATTCCCATCTTCCCATATCTTTACCAGTTTGATCATGATGAAATAAGCCGTGTCCTTTATCTCTTGTCCATTTTCCACTTCCCTTATGTGCAGACACAACTCCAACATATTTATTTTTTAAATTCTTAAAGACATTAACATACGATTTTGGCCAAACATCATAAACATTATCTAAAATCTTATTTGCTCCCGTTTTGAGATCAACTATCCCTATTGGAAGAATTGAAGAGCTATTTTGTGGTGGTCTCCTAAACTCATCTAATTTCTGAATCTCATCTTTTATAATTTCTTTAAGTTTTGTTTTTGTTATTTTCATTATACCCTAGCTCCTTCTCTTTTCAATTAGTTTCATTTTACTTGAAATCCTATTTTATCTTTCCATCTACCTTGTGGTTTGTGTGGTGTCGGTGCATTATTTTTTGACCTAAATTTTATACCTATGTTCTTCGCTGATTTAATTGTAATTGTTGAATTACCAGTTTTACTATCTAACTTAGTCATTACATAATCAATTGTCAAAATACTATTTATCATTTTATTAAATTTATCTATCTCTATATTAAGATAATTTATTACTTCCTTTTCAACTCTATATCTTTCATGACCATCATCTTGTTTATTCTTATCATAATATATACCCAATGCATCTGCTAAATTTAATGCTGCGTTTTTAACAGAAGATTGATTTAAAATATCCATTACATAATAAGTAAAAGTATTTTTATACAAATTATGATATTCTGTATTATTATCAATTATAGTTGCGATATCTTTTACTTTCATTGTATTTGATGTTGCTTTTCCACCTTTAGCGGAATATTGACGAATTTTATTTTTATCGTGAACTAAAAAATCAACTAATGGAAAAGTTAATGATGTAGGAAATTCAATACTTCCACCATTAGCAACATAAATAGCCCCGAGAACTTCACCAAAATCCTTTTCAACCTCATTAAAAAAAGTTGTATTTTCTATAGGATATTTTTTCATATTAACTTTTCCGTCAACTAAATCTTTTAAATATGATTTCATATTATTATCTAATTTACTATTTTTACTAATCCCCGTCTTTATCTTACTTTTAAAATTAGAAACACTATACATATTCTTAACTGAAATTAAATCTTGAGGTTTTAAACTATATATTTCATTTAATAAGTCTTTTCCTTCAAACCCGTTAGCTTCACTTATAGATTTTAGTTCTTCTCTTATAACTTGTCTAAGTTTCGCTTTTGATTTTGTTAGGTTCATTATACCCTAGCTCCTCCTCTTTTAAGTATATCATTTTACTTCCTCTTGCCTCCGCTTTCAAAATATGTTCTTATTGCATGAGCAACTCCCTCTGGTGAAGCATTCCGCCCAGATTTCTTCCAACTATAAGATCCCCGACCTTTAACAAAAAATTCAATATTGACTTTTTCACCTCTATCGCTGCTTTCATCTGTTACCCATCCTTCAAAGGTTTTTCCACCCCAATCTAAATGAAATTCTTGTGTAGATTGAACACCACTGTATTTAAATTTTATAAACTTCAAATTATCAATTTCTTTACTTCTACCTATTTCTTTCTTTAAGGCTTTTTGAAAATCTAACCAGTATTTTTTCATTTTTGCATTATATGCATCAGAATCAAACTCATTTAGACTTCTAATTTCTTCTCTAATGGTTTCTTTTAATCTATTCTCCGTTAGTTTCATCCCTTTCCCCCTATTAAAATCCTCTACCACGGGCCGCTTTTGAAAAAGATGATACAAAGTCACTTTTTTTACGTTTACCCGAATCTCCTGTTTTTTCTGCGTCTTGTGCTGCTTTCTTCTCAGCGTCTTGTGCGGCTTTCTTCGCTGCACGCGTTTTAGCTGTTTTAGCTGAAACTCCAAATCCCCAACCTTCTATACCTTTACCTCCATACCGACCTTCTTTATTGGCCATTAATGCATCATTAAAAGCTTTTAATGTTTTTTTATTGGGGTTTTCTAAAAGATTACCCAATGGTTCAGATAAACCACCATACCCGTCATCCAGCTGACCAGATTTAACAGCTTTGTCTATATTGTGTGTGTTTAATGAAAAGCCAGTTTCTTTCTCTAACTTATTTTTGACATCCTTCATTGCTTGTCTTTTTTGGGCAGGGTCATCACTAAAAAACGCACGTGCTTTTTTCTGGTCATCTCCAAATTCAGCTGTTACATATGATGTCTCACGCTCTCCAAACTCTTCTCTTTCTTGTTTCTCCCGCGCGCTATCCTCAGCATCTTGTTTTTCTTTTTTTTCTTTATCGGCGATAGCTTTTTCTTTTCCAGTCATAGGAGCGTCTTTATCACCACTTTTTACACCCTTAGCATATTTACTGTCTGGATGTGCTTTGATGTATGCTTTTTGAGCTGTAGCTTTCATATCTGAAAACCAACCTTCATCTAATCCGTGTTCCCAAGGAAGACCTTCATTTAAATTTTGAATTTCTTCTCTTATAATTTCTTTTAATTTTGATTTAGTTAGTTTCATTTTTTTATCTCCTATTGTTTGACCCTATTTCATGTTTTCGATACTAAGTATTCTGCGTTCTTCACCGCTCTCTTTTAACAATTCTTCTCTAATCATTTCTTTTAATTTTGTTTTTGTTATTTTCATAATGATTTCCCAGCTTTAATTCCTAACTTAACTAATGTTTTTTGAAATGAATATTCTAAATCATCTATTGGGGCAGACTCTTTTAACAGCTCCTCTCTTATCATCTCCTTAAGTGTTGCTTTAGTTATTCTCACTTTACCACTCCACTGGATATTTTCTACTAAATTCTTTACCAAGCATGTCACTAACTAACGTATAATCTATCATCGCCAGGGACTCCATCCACTCTCCAAACTTTTTATCTTTATGCTGATAAAATCCAAAAGCATCCCATAAATCAGTATCAGTAATGGAATACTTACCTCTTTCTTTTTCTCTACCAGCAATTACATTTTTGAAAATATTTTTTCCATGTCGGTTTAAAAAATACTTAACCCAACCCTTAGCTACATTATTAAAAGATGATTCACCGAGAACTCGAATCTCTTCCCTAATAATCTCTCTTAGTTGTGCTTTAGTTAGTTTCATTTAAATTCTCTCACTGCGTCAGCAATTCCATCGGGATCGAACTCTACCAGCGTTCCCCGAGATCCTTTCTCTACTGTCATAATATACTCGCCAGTATCACCTCTATAAATTTCTGTTGGTATTTTTCCTTTATACATTTCATTAAATGCTGTTTTTAAAGCTTTCTGTAACTCTCTCTTTGAGCTCACTTTTATATCGGCTTCTGTTATCAATTCTTCTGTTAATAAATCTTTTAGTTTAATCATCTCTTGTGCTTCTTCTGATATTCTTTTCGCTTATTCCAATATATTTTATTCAATTTTTTAAAACTAGCTTCTAAACCATTCATAGCAGTAGAATGTAC
>Ga0080013_1004614_pt1 | contig 13448 bp, 10 predicted proteins | sample ETNvirenome_6_85_FD_69236 | JGI IMG/M metagenome (GOLD analysis project Ga0080013, IMG submission 69236) | Marine viral communities from the Pacific Ocean - ETNP_6_85 (SPADES assembly) (version 2) | ecosystem: Environmental > Aquatic > Marine > Oceanic | place: Pacific Ocean | collected 2013-06-19 | reverse complement strand
GTCTGTAGTCCCAGCGAATTCCCTGGTGATCCAAATGCCATCGTCATCCTTGTAGACCAAGGCAATGGTGTCATCGAACTTGTTGGGCTCGCCTGTTCGACGGATGCCAATGATGTTGACGTTCCAGTTTCCGGCAGTGAATATCTTGTAGCCCTTGGCTTTCACCTTCTGCAATAGCAACGGTATCACTTCAGATACTCAACGAGTACAGGGACAACGACCACTAAGAAAGCAGTAACTCCCTGCATCTTGAAGAGCATTCGCGAATGATACTTCACTTCAATCTCCAAGTCTGTGATTCGATTCTCGCTGACCTTGCCTTTGTTTTCCTGCACGGCAGCGCGAACTTCCAAGTCTGATACTCGTCTTTCCATTCTACAGTTTTCCTCGCAAGAACCAAGCCTTTTCAATCAGTCCCGCTTCAGTAAACGAATCCGGCGCGGCCTGCAAAAAATCCATGTCAACCGAATCAGGCACAGCCTCTGATAATTTCTCAGAGCGTGTTTCGGTGCAGTCAATCAGAACATAATCAGAATAAGTCGATCGCTTTGTGGTGGTCCCAAGCGACACGCCCCACAGTGTGCCAGTATCTATCTCAGCAATCAGCGCGGCTGGTGTTGTCGTTTTCAATAATATGATCGCCATTAGACTGGAACCCTCGAAGCAAGCGGTTGGATTGAATAGCTGATCTTTGTTACTTTAAAGGTTCCACCAGCGAAGTTAGCAGTAGAGCCAAAGCCAATCCAAATGTGAAAGTAATTAGAATTCACCGAGCCTGATGTGTTGGACATCACCGTAGCGCCGTCGCTGAATCCGTATACAGGAGCGTTCATTGGCCCGAAGGGATCGGTCGAGCAATATGATCCGCCAGTCGTTTGACTTCTGGATGTAACAGTATCGCCCTGGCGCAAGACCATTGCACTCATATACACAATTGAATCATGCGCTGTCGGTCCAGCACCCTGTTGATTTGACCATAAGTAATCGCCTTTTTCAATCCAGTCCGTATGGTAGGTTCTGATGCCTGCCTTGTATACGTTGACAACGCTTGAAATGCTGGGTTGATCGCCCTTGAATTTGCGCACCATGGCACCGCGCCACTCAACGCCAGCCCCGCCCACTGTCGGGCTGCCAGCCTGATCCGTTGAATAGCTGGTGAAGCCAGCCATACACATCATATTAAACCCATAAGCATCAGCCGCAGAGCCGTTTGTCGGCCCATGCGCCGAGTCAAATTCAACGCGCACTTTCAACAATGATGACTCAGGCTGAATGGTATGCGCAGCGGTGCCTGCTGGGACGCCACCAGAATGATTAGACCAGGGCATGACAGGTAGTGTGGTCACCAGGTTAAGACCGTTATTTGTTGACGATCTAATTTTGTAGTTGGCTGGAGCAGACAAGTCTACCTCCAGATTGCCGTTGACCAGCGCGGCCGTCTTGGTCGGACTCGCGCCAAGCACTGTCCAGATGGGATTATTTGGGTCAAGCGGTAGATCCACCCACTCCACAGCGTTCCCTCCACCACCGGGAGACGGTGATGGTTCAGGAGCAGGAGTAACCCTGCCTGATGTTGGTGCTGGAATAGTTCTGTCTGCCATCTAAGCCACCTTCTCGATATCAAGACGGGCAATGTAAGTGTTGGTGCCAGCATCAGGGACAACCGAGATGAACAGGGAGCCAACACCTGGGCTCGTCTCTGGAACCTCATAGAAGATGTCCTCTTCATTGTCAATAGAAGCAGCGGTAGCATAAGCAATAGCAACGTCTGTTGCTGTGCCTCCTGTTGCTTCAAGAACCTGGACTACAGCAGTGGTCGCTGTTCCAGCAGCCTTGGCTACTCGGACTCGTTTGATTACTCCGCGAGGGGGAACGGTCATGGTAATCTCCGAGGCAGAAAGGGCTGTGACGCTTCCCTCTGTTCCGTTGGACCGTGAGTAAATGGGTGATGTGTACATTGTGATTCTCCGAGTGATGTCTATTTATAGTTTAGGTGAAGGGATAAGTCTACTTGTAGGATTGTCTGCGCAGTCCGCTCTTCATGTGTCGGACATAGTTGTTGTTGATATAGTCCACCGCTGCGTCAGCATCTCTACGGGCTGCAACACTCCCACCGAACCAGAAGGTAGCGCCCCCCTCTGCTCCTTTTGCGAACTCAATGCTACCAGGAGAGACACCTACACCAGCAAGGGCGCGGGGGTAATCTCTAAGGTTCCTGTTCACACCTGTGGTGAGAAGGCCCAACTGAAAAAGCTTGAACATGCGAGAAGAGTCTTCATCCCTGAACTGGTATTGGTTGCCGTTGTGGGTTCCAATGTCGGGGCGTCTCCTGTCTGGAGCCACAATCTCACAGTTGAATAGACTGAGAAGCATGTCGCCAGCACCAAAGTATTCAAAGGCTGCAATGTATTCGGTGGGCATGTATCCATCGGGAGCATTGCTATCTCCCTTCAAGGCCGCAATGTCGAGAACCTGTTGAATACGGGGGTCGCCAAACAACTCGTCAGTAATCTTTACAGTAGCGCCACCCATGCCTATGGAGTTGCCAAGCTTTCTGTCCATAATCATGCTGCCAATGTTGATAAGGCCAGCAAAGGAATCACCCATTGGAATACCTGGGCCAAGAGAAGAGGCGTGCCACTCTCTAAACTTCTCCCCATCAGTCTTCCAGAAACGAGTCTTCACCCAGTCGGGATCGAGCACCCACTCTTCCATGTCCTTTCTTTGGACATTGATGAAGTTCATCTGGCGAGCCATGTTGTTGAGAGCTCGACCATCACGCATGAAGGCGCTCATTGTTTCCACCATCATGTTGTAGCGGAACCCAACAAAGGCCATGTGCCTCGCAAACTTCTCACGAACCCATGTCGGCGTAGCCCCATAATCAAGAAGAGAAGCGCGACCCAAAGCAGATGCCTCGTCTACTCTCATTCCTGACTTCAATGCAGAAGCAAACACAGCCTCACGTTGAAGGTTGTCCATCTCTTCAGCAGCCATTGTCCATACGTTTCTCTTATCAGGACGTAAGAACTCCCAGTATTCTCGGACAGATGGAGGCCCTTTGATACCATCAACACGAGCCCGCAGCCTCAATGGCCTACCATCAGGGCCAACCTTGGAGGCTCTCATTACGTCTTGAAAGGAATCAAACCCAAACTCAAAGGACGCCTGAGAGAACCGAATGTTGTGCTTGGCTGTTGCCTCTTGGAACATTCCCTTTGTCCAAACCTTACCGTCTGCTGCTGTGAACATGACAGCCGTCTCATCTCCCGTGTACATCATCTTCAACGGGTCATAAGCTCTGTCTCCCGGCAGGAATCCAGCACGCCTAAAGGCTCTTGAGAAAGAGCCAGCAACAGAAGAGGGGGTCTTCAATGCTGTGACAAGAGCATACTCTGGCGCTGTGATCGCTGTAATGAAGGGGTTTGTAAGGGCGTTGGTCCCAAGAAAGCGTGTGCCTGGAAGAGGAAAGCCACCAAGGATTCCTGTAATGGTTGTCTTTCTTGTGGTGGAGAGAACCTCTGAGAGCCAGTCGAACGCTTGGCGCTGTCCAGGTCTAAGCCTCTCCATCTGCCCAAGGATAGCACTCTGCTTCATTGGCTTGGCAAGATCATCAGCAAGAGACTTGAGGCGACCATCGTACATCATGGTGCCTTGACCAAAGTCCATATTGTTAAGGTCAACAGGTTGCTTCAGCCCAACAGCGCCACGCCTTCCAGATACTCCTGTAGCTGCGAACTGTGCCCGGACACCGTTCATGTCTATATCAGCCACCGCCTTGACGTAAGACGGGACCACCAGGCGCATCAACTCTTCAGCCTCATCGGGAGCAATGACCTTCAACCGATTGTGAATCGCTAAAATGCTTGGGTCATACGCCTCTATTATCTTATCGTTCTTTCCGACAACCCTACCAACAGAGCCCATGGTGGCATCATAGACACGATCTAAGTCAGCGCCCGTGGCAAGGTTACCCTCTTTGAAAATCTGCATGACCACAGCGTTAGCAATTGACTGCCTGTGTGCGTTGTTCTTTCCAAGGGCAGCCTTGATGTTGGGCATGATGTCATCAATAATCTCGGCATCAACACCCTGAGTGCGGGCAATATCTCTGAACATCTCAGCGCGAACAGACGCATCTGCCTTGTCCGGCACCTTGAATACAAGGTTGGGATAGTCTTCTATGAGTTCTTTGGTTGCCTTGGCAAAGATGTTTTGAGTAATGGAGTTGGTGACATAGGCCGACATGAGTGCGCCGATGTTGTCCTTGCCTGTGATTCCAATACCAGCAAACGCCTGCTCTTTGAGCGCCATATTCTCAAGAGCAGAAGAGTCTATCTCTGGCCACACCCTTCTTACTTCTTTAATCGCTTGCTCAATACCCTCAACGGTTAGCGTTTCAGGTAGATTTGCGGCCTTCAGTATGCTTGGCAAGTCTGATTTGCGCCCGAACATCGTTGTAAGGCTTCCCTTTTCAGGGGCGAAGAAGATGTTCACCATGTCTTCATAGGCTTGAAGAGAAGACTGATCCCCCCGCGCCATGTTTATAACTACCTCAACCGCTTCCTCTGGATTGGAAGCCCTGTTAGCCTCCATGAAGATGTCTTCAGCATTACGACCGGCCTGGTTCAGTTTGTTCAGCGTCTCAGTGTGCCACTTCTTGAACTCAGCAGGCGTGTCTGAAAGGAACTTCTTTCCTGTTGGGCGGAATAAATCCTGACCCTTCCACCGTGACCCCTTGGTTCCTCCGCTGGCTACAACAAAACGATAATCACTGTCACCCCTGAAGAATGCCCGCGTTCCTTTGGCGATGTCTTCAACCCACCGCGCCTTGGTAAAGGCTCTCTTGTTGCTTAGTGAGGCAGCACGAGCAGACGCTAAATCCATTGGGTCTTTGACTGAGAAGGCACCAACAGGGAGCTCATCAAGAACGATAGACTCCTTAGCGAGATCGAGCATTGAAGAGTATTTGTCCTGGGGAACAAGCCCTGTGCGGTCTATCTCTTTGATTAGATCGCGGTGGGCATTCGATAAGTCTGTCTCATCAAAGGCTCGACGCATCGCAGCAGCAGCCTCTTCCGGCTTATCAAACTTGAAGAACACACCATCTTTGGTTTTGATGTGCTTGCCTGCTGTAGTCTGTTTCAGCTTCTTAAGGATAGCCTTCTGACTGTTCAGCCACGCGCCCTTACGAACAATCAAAGAATCAGTAGCAAACACAAAGTTATTCGGGATGTGGTTAGCGATAAGCTTAGACACATCGTTCTTCATGAGCCCCTGGACTACGTTGAAAGCCATGACGTTGTCTGGGATTTTGTACCTTATAGCCTTCAGTCCACCTGCCGCTCTAATCTCAGCAAGCAACCTGCGCCCCGCCTTGGTCTTCCTAAGGTCATCAAGCTTATCAAGATACTTGCGGCCCCCCAGTTTGGACAGACTTCTCAACTCTCTAAGCCCATCCCAAGCTGTACCAAGAGGAGTCATCAGTGGGTGGGTGTCATCCATCCCGGCGAACATCTTCTTCACGCCGTCCCAATCGTCTGCTGTGATTAGCTTCTTGGATAGGTCCGCTGCCATGTCATCAGCAAAGCGCTCAGGGGCAGCCACAGCGCCCTTCAGTGGGCTCTTAGGTGGAACAGGCAGCCCAAGGTCTTCATAGGCTTGACGGCGGAACCTGCGCAGAATCAGCGCATCTGTAAGAGAGTCAGTTGTATTTGCTGCTGCCCTCACCGCTTCCATTACATCAGCAGCCGTATCGAAGTGGGCCGCCTCTGCGATTCCCCTACCAGCACGAGCACCTGCTTGGGTAAACTTACGGCCTGCCATGAAAGGAAGCTTGGCAACCTCGAAAGGAGCCACAACCTCAAGGCCAATCCCCCAAGCCTCGTCCCACCAATGAGGAAGAACACCAGCGTTCTGTGCTGTACGGGTAGCCTGGAGGCGCTCAAAGTCGGAGTGCAACATCTCACCACGAGCATGAGAAATAGCAAAGTCCCGCAGAACTGAACCAGTATTCATATTCTTGTCGAGGTTGTACCCATGCCCAAAGAACATGCCACTCAACCAGGCACCACCCTTCCCCATAAGGTTGCCGTCAGCGAGTTGGTCCTCCTGCCACTTGGCCAGGCGATACATTGGATCGTTCTCATCATAGGGCTTGCCTGTAGCCGGGTCCATATCCCAGGTTGAAGCACGCATAAGAGGATATGTGATAGCCCTTGGGATAAGGCCAACATCACGAATACCTGCGCTCAACCAAGTCTCCGCGACCTCCCCACTTCCAGGGTCATAGTCATGCCAGTTGGAGTAGAAGCCCATCCCAACCTTTGTTGCAAGGCTCGCCTCTCCTTTCTGAATACGCTCTGCTGCACGGCGAATAGCCCCTGACTTTCCAGACGGAACAAGGGACACACCGTCCACTTCAACATCACCTAAGTCCTCAAAGACTACAGGGACAACATAGTTGTAGGTGTCATCAGCAAGGCCCTGCGCCTCGGAGAGCATCTCCTTTCCTTCTGGTGTATCAGGGAAATCCTCCGCATCTTCCAGGCCATTCTCTTTTAGGATGCTTTTCTTGGCAGACCTAAACCAATCGGAGTGCAAGTCACGAAGGCTATCAGCCATGAGGCGACCCGATACCCGGTCAACATACCTGTTGAACTTCACTGAATCGAAGTCGTAATCAAGGCCCTCTTCCTTAGCCAGCCTTCTCGCCTCAACCTTAGAGCTGATAATCACCTGCTTGCGCAAGCGGTTTATCTCTTCCTGAGGGAGGCCAAGCTCGTCCTTTCTTTGCTGTCTTCCAACAGTGACAACCTGTGGGCCAAGGGACATTCTAAATGCTGCGATGTCAGAAGAGGCTTCCCGAATATCCTGCTCAGTGGTCGCAGATACTTGGTGCCCCTCTATAGTAGTGCTCTTCCGGCGACTCTCAGACTCTTCCGTTACGCGCCTTTTTGCTTTAGCTGTCGCCTCATCAACACCAAGGCCCTCGTTCACCATGATGTCAGTAATTTCAGCCTCTATTACATCTGCTTCTACAGCACCAATCTCTCCCTCTGTAATGGGCTGCCTACGAAACCCCTCGCTTTTCGGTGCCTGAACAACAGGAGCCGGAGTCTCCAGGTAACTCTGGGCAACCTGAAAGGAGATGTCATTCCCAACACCAAACTCTGAGTCATACTGCTCAATAAGTTGGAGGGCTTGAGGAGGTAAACTACCCCGCACATCCTCTGGTATCGGGTTCCCTGCTGGCATTAGAAGCCCTCAAGGGCTGATTCTAAACTTTTCTCAGACGCCTGCTCAGAAGCCGCCAAGTCTTCACTGGCTATCATTTGATCCAAGAGGGAATCCCACTCCTCTTCTGTGTTCATTGTAGACATTATCTGCTCCTCTGCTTGAGGAACGAACGGGGATGGGATGAAGGTATCAACAACACCAAGGGACAACTCCCTCTCTATCTTTGATGGGGCTTGTGCTGCCATCAGTGCTTCACCCTGTCCAGCGCCATCTCTCCCAATAAGTTCGATAGATAGTTTTGGGTTATCTCTTAGGTGTTTAGAAAGACTAACCGTCCCAGAGTCCCGTTGTTGTTCAATCATATCAAGAACAACAGAGTAGGCTTGTATTCTTGCCGCTCTCTCTAAGAGGCTTCCTTTTGCCCCCTCTGGTAGGGACATATTCTTAATTGTTTTTGATGCACTGGTGATAATGCTTGGAGAAATTCCCGACCTACGAAGCCTTTGTGCTCGTTCAGTATTTTTCTTCTTGAGTTCGTCAAGTCTATTGTTTTGGTGACTTGCTGATACCTTTCGTGAAAGAAGCCTACCTTTTAGTGTGGTGGGCATATCTAAGAACTCCCACCCACGCATTGCGCCAATCCTTGAGAGCATCCCAACATCTCTTCGTGAAAGCCCCCGCCCTTGTGCAGCATCTCTTTTTTCTTTAGCTTTAGCCTCAGCCTCAGCCTTCTCCCTCTCAGCCTTCTCCTTAGCAGCCTTGGTAGCGGCAGCAGCCTTGGCGGCAGCGGCAGCACCACCTCTCTTTTTATCTGGGTCAGCAGCCTCAACAGCAGCATCCACTTCATCAACAACACGCTCAACAGGTGGCGCTGGTGGTGGGAAGTCTCCCATCTTCTGCATTCCAAAGAACTCAAGAGTCTGCTCCAAGGCGTTCTCTCTCTCTTCTGGAGACATTCTCTTTGTGCTTTCAAGTTGATTCACAAGAGCACGAGCCTGAACAACAATGTCATCACGGGAATCAAAGCCACCAGACTTAGATTGATTCGTGATCTGGCTTGCAAGATTCCACAGGTCTGGGTTTACACCAGGGGGGATATTGTTCCCGTGCTTCTGGTATGAGCCCATGGCGAGCCCTGTTGTTCGCTGCAACAGCCTTGCGTTGGGAGTCATCGCGTCAAGCGAGCCTTGCCGGGCAGTAAGAGAAGCCCTCCTCTCATCCAGCGCACGGCGCTGCTGTCTCTCTTGTGATGCAAACTGAAGGGCACCAACAATGCCGCGACCCGCAAACTCAAGACCCTCACCAGCACCGCTTGTACCAACACGCTCAAGGAACCTGCGCTCTGCTTCAGCCTCAAGGTCTGGAACTCTTGCTGCTCTTTCTTCTGCTAACCGCCGCTCTAAGTCTTCACGGCGCTGAATAAGACCCGACGCCTCCATCGCTGGGAGGAAGTCCTCAAGTAAGAACCCACTACGCTGGAGCTCATCAGCCAGGGCCTTGTCTTCTCCCCCGCTTGGGGCAGCAGCAACAGCCTTGTCTGCTCGCATTGTTACAGCGCCGCGCATCTTGGAAACCATTTCTGGGCCAAGAAGATTGCTTTGTGAGGCTATTGGTCGGCCTTGTGCATCAAACCCATGAAGCCCCACCATCGTAGCGGCAGCCATTTGCAAGGCTTGTTTACTGAGGCCAAGACGATTGCGAGCATTGCGCTCCATAAGCGTGCGAAGCATTCCGCTACCAGCGGCAACTCTGTTCTCAAGACCAGCGGTTCCAGTAATTCCAACGCCCGTCTTTGCGATAAGGCTCGATAGGTCTGTCTCGTTTTGAAGCTGGAGTACTATTGCCTTCGCAGCCTCTTCGTCAGACTTTCCACCGGAGCGTGTAGCAGCCTGAGCAAGGTTGAGACTCTTCTCGCCTTTACCTGTAGCCCTCTGAGCGAACTTGCTCTCAAGGTCATCGAAAGCCGAACCTGCTACACTGCCTGAGCGCATCCCACGCCTGCGAGCTTTGGCCCTACTAATGCTTAGGCGTTGGCGTTCAAGAATAAGCTTACGCTCTGCTCTGTCTGCCTGCCCCTCAAGGCTTGTCCAGTTGCGAATGTCATCATCAGCAGCACGAATGGACTGCTCAAGCATCTGGATGTACGCACCACGATTGCCTTCCTCTTTCATGAGGATCGACTTCGCTTCTTCACGCTCTTTGTTCCAGAAGGTTTCTAACGATGAGACGTAAGACCCAACAAATGATTCTGCGTTGGTTGGCATTACATTCTCCCCGCGAGTCTAAGCCATGTCTCTAAATCACCTCGATCAAAGCCCTCTGCCCCACCTTGTAATAATTGCCGGTTCTGATTTGCTTGCATCAATCCTCGATCAAGAGACGTAATACCCGCTCCAGGCAAACCAAGGCCAAACTGCTGCATGGCCAGTCTTTCTGAAAGACCAGGAGAGCCACCAAAGCCAGTCATCCCCAACGGGGCGCTTGCAAACTGGGGCTGAACATTGTCGTACATATCCATCTGAGCGCCAACAGAAAGCTCCGGCTGTCCACCGAAAGCCGCATCAAGCCTCTTCTCCCAATCATTGAACTCCTTGGTTTCCATGGCAGCCTGCTTTCTTTTTGTCTCTGTCAGTTTGTTTAGGTCTGTTCCCGCACCAATGACCTGGCCTGAAACATCACCAAGAGCCGCAACCATGGCTTCTCTCTCTAACTCTTGACGCTTCTCAGCAAGCCCGGCAAGAGTCATAAGCTCCGCTTCTTGTGCCCGCTTCTCATCAAGGTGTCTTTTAAGCGCCTTCTGACGATCAAGCTCCATCTCTTTGCGCTTCAGGGAGGCTTCCTCCTGCTGGGCTCTAAACACTGCCCCTGCCCCAAGGTCTTGTGAGGCCATCAGTCCTGCTTGCTGGGCTCTCTGGGCCTGCTGCTGTTGACTGAGTGCTCCTTGTGCTTGGCCAAGAGCTACTTGCATCTCTTGTTCTGTCAAACCAAGGGTGCCAAGCTCCTGTCTGCGCATAAGTTCAGCCATGCGCTTCTCTTCAAGGAGTTGAGCCTCTGAAGGCCCACCGGCAATGCCGCCAGCAATAGCGCCAATACCAGCACCGGCAAGGGTTCCATAGGGCCCAAGAGTGCTACCAACAGTTGCGCCTGTTGATGCCCCTTGTGCTGCTGAAGTCAATCTACTCGCCATACTACCTACCTATAGAAAGCCTCAAGGCTTACTGACCACTTTGTTAGAAAACTATATCGACCTTCTACCACTCCCCTCAACCCAATAGAGTGCCGACCAGCAGAAAGATTCTTTGCTACATAAAAACCAGACCAAGCATTTTGAGCATGGGCCAACCAGAACTCACCGCGACCTGTGGCTGCCGAGATGTGGCTCGTTATCTCTTCTGACTCAACAATCTGAGTATTGTTTAGATAAATATACAACTTGGTCTTGTGATAATTATTATCGTTCAACAGGTCTGGCGTGTGCGGATAAGCAGAAAACTGGAACACAACATCAGCAGCACCAGACAAGTAGAAGTCCATCGTAGAGTTTGGATAGGCAACCTTATCGGGGTCAGCAGGTTGGTTTCTTCCTGTTGGACCGTCGCCAATAAAGGACATTTCAATGTCTGAAGCCACGCGACCACCATCAACACCCGTCGCAAATGAATGGGTATTCACAATAGGATCATAATGCCCGCGCATAATGTGTTTCGATTTTACCCAGTTTGTAGCTGCTAAATCGGCAGAGGCAATGTTTCCGTCAACATAATCGCGCATCTCATCTACGTTCTCTTGAAGAGCAGGGGCGCTAATGGCGTCAGTAGCAGCAAAGGTGTTTGGTACAACGTATGGCATCTAAGAATCCCCCCTCATTACCGTAATGCCAAGTTGTCCGTTAGCAAGAGTTATATCAAAGTGGGGGTTTGGGCCGCCTGGAATGTCCATGTAGGCAGCAGCATATCGTCCCGCATTCCATGTAGGAACCCACAAGTACCTGTCTCCAGCAGGGTTTCCTTGGTACACCATAGGCCCACGACAATACAATCTAATCTGCCGTATGTTCTTTGTTCCTGTTGCAATGTGGCTCCAAGACCCGTGAACCATTCGCCTTGGCTCCGATGCTCCTGCGATAGAAACTCCCTCAAGAGATACCCACGCAACAGCATCAGTCTTCGAGAGGTTGTTATCAATCACCACCCCAGCACCAGGACCAAACGATGCAAGCAAGTTCTCCTCACCCGTAAGAACCTCGAAGCCCGCTCCAATATCCCAAGCAGGAAAGAAGAGAAGTCCGATAGCGTCTGCTGGATTGTCCTGGGTTGCGACAACAGCTCGGCCCGCAGAGGTGTAGCTGGCATAGGGATGGGAGGAGAAGAAGATTGTAAAGTGGATTCTAATTAGGTCGCCAACAGCAACAGGCAGAAACCCCGCAGCAAGCCCTGTAAAATCAATAAGTAGATCCCCATCATGGTTTACCTGGAATGCGGCAGTGCCATCCTTGGCAGCATAGGTGAACGGTGTAATCGCCCCAGCAGTCGTATTGTCATCATATTCTACGATAACGATGGGCTCTTGCCTTCCAATAGAGACAGCGTATGGGGCCATGTTGCGTCTATCGACACCCTCTGACCGAACATTCTCTTCATTGATAGCCCCTGAAGCGGTGGCCACATTGGCGAACTTGGTGTTCACAGAGACAGCGTTTGTGACATCGCCAGGGACTTCGTTTGTGGAGCTTACAGTAGACATTAGCGATACCTGTTGATGACGGTAATTTGACCACCGTCATAGTAGAACACTGGAGAAGCTTTTACTGAAGCGCCAGACGGGGCCTCTCCGGGCCATGCTGCTGTACGCCACCGAATAGATACCTCATGTTGGCCTGTGGAAATCGGAACATCAGCCACAGCGTGAACCTGTCCAACGTTCTGCCAAAGCATACCCGTTGTGCAGACCGGGGTTCCATCAACAAGAACTTGGAACTGTGCCCAAATAGGCTTGCTGCCATTCCTTGTAGTAAGGTTTTGAGTCGCAAAATGGTTTCTTAGCCAGTACCAGCAGTTGAACTCAATGTGTAGCATTCCTTCTTGGAAGAGGGTCTGAACAGTGTTCGCTGTGTTTGTTCTCCAACCACCAGAGTAGCGATTGTAATTGATGGCCCGAACCTTCTGCGGGATGGGTGTCACACCATCTGTCCACGTTGCATCAGAAGTGGTTGTATTCTGAGCCCTAATACCAGCCCGCACTGCGTACTTTACAAAGGCTGACTGGTGGAGCTCATCATTAGATACAGACTCATTAGGTAGGTTCTCCCTATCTAATCCGCCGTTCATCTCTCCCTTCAGGTTATTGAAGGAGGCGTTCTGCTCAGTAGCATCAACGATATTACTGGTAACATGGTCGCCTTCTGTCCACTTGAAAGCCATTAGCGTTTACCCTTGATTGTCTGGGTTTTGTTAGCGCCAAACTCTAAGGAGTACCCAACAAGAACAATGTCATTCTGGGTATCGAACTCGAAAGCAAAGAAGGAAGCAGCACCCTGGGCTATTGGGTAGCGGATAGTGGTGAACATAGGCTCCTCCCACACAGCAGTATCCCATAAAGCAGTACCAAACACCTGTTGGTCTGGATGGTCAGCACGCTGCATCTTCTCACCAGTAGAAGAAATGCCTGCGTAGTCGAAGTCCTTGTAGTAGGTCAGGGGAATCGTGTTGTCTCCCTTGGTCATCACATGGAGGTAGACATACTTCACAAACTTCTTGGTCGCAGCCTTGCCCATGTCATGCCACTTAGAGCGATACTTGGCAGTGGGTGGTGGGGAGGCTTGGGTTACCGCTGTTGGCGGATCACCAGGAACAGCAACAACCGTATAACCAAGGGCACGCTTGCGAGAAATGACGAACAGCCCCGTCTCCCAATCAGCGGGTATTCCAACCTTTCCTGTATTGTGGCCAAAGATAAGCTCTCCACCAGCATCAGCGGCAATCACACCAACAGGGAAACCAACACGAGTAGACCAGACGTTCTTATCCACATGGTAGACCAGCCCAAACGAGGGCTTGTCCTCTCCATCTACAGGCACATAGCAATGCCACTCACGCCACTTAGAAGAGTAGGTAGCAGAAGCGCGAGCCATTACAGACTTGTTGATTCTCTTCTCAGTCTTCACCAAGTTGGGGGTCATCTTCTCAATCTGTACTTGGGAACCACCGTCA
>Ga0080013_1004613_pt1 | contig 13460 bp, 1 predicted proteins | sample ETNvirenome_6_85_FD_69236 | JGI IMG/M metagenome (GOLD analysis project Ga0080013, IMG submission 69236) | Marine viral communities from the Pacific Ocean - ETNP_6_85 (SPADES assembly) (version 2) | ecosystem: Environmental > Aquatic > Marine > Oceanic | place: Pacific Ocean | collected 2013-06-19 | reverse complement strand
AGTATTAGCAAAGAAGGCAGTCACGATTGGTGTAGTAGAAAAGGCCACAATCAAATGGACTCGAAAAATGTATGAAACGCCTATTATCAAACAGGTATTACAGATAACGCAACTTACCACTAGTCTGACAAATGCTATTCAGGTTGTAAAATTACGTAGAGATGGAGAAGAGGAAGCAGCAGATGAGATGTCAAAAGGTACAACAATAATGATGCAAATGGTTGCTGCCACTATGTCGTATGGTGTGGCTATGAAAATTGCTGAAAAAGGTACTACTAAATTGGGTAAGGGTATGTTCGCTCTAGTCGGTTATATCACATTCCTTGTAGGGATTTTCCTTCTCATCACTCTAGCAGGTCTAGCATTGGCGGCTGTATTTTCTGACGTGAATAGTCCTTTGGCTGAATGGCTAACATCCATCCCTGTAGTTGGAGAACTATTCAATGGTCTGAAAATTATCCTTACAGGTGAAGACGGTGAATCAGGTTTGTATGGTGCTGTTGGTGTGCTTGCTGTAGCATTAGCAGCAGCAGGTATAGCATTCATATTATTTGGTGGACCTGCGGCTATTGTTGTAGGTGTTGTTGTATTAGTTGTTGGTATATTCCGATGGTTGAAAGCAAAAACAGGTAGTTTAGTCATAGCACTGTTGGGTGCTGGTGCTGTATTAGCATTAGCCATAGGTATAGGACTAATGTTCGTTAAAGGCGCGACGGCTGCATTTTATGCCAGTATTATGATTCCTGTTGCATTACTATTAGCAGGTCTTGCACTCGCATGGGCTGTCGCAACAGGTAAAGTGAGTGGGTGGTGGTCTATCCTTGTGGCTGCATTGATTGCTGTAGGTGTATATCTATTAGCAGGAGTTCTAGGATTTGGTCTTATTATTACACTACCTGTTGCTATTGTTATTGGAGTAGCAATAGCCCTTATTGCAGTCATCTATAGATACTGGGATGAAATCTATGCGTTCTTGGTAGCCATAGGAAACTGGTTTGTTGGAGTAAAGGACTCAATAGTGGCAGGGTTTTGGGACTTCATAGGTTGGATTGGTGATGGATTAGATAGTATTGGAACTATGCTATCTGGATGGGGAGATTATATTGGCGATGTAGTATCAGGAATAGTAGATTATGTTGTAGATGTTTGGGATGACTTCTGGGCTGATGTTGATGCCATTGGTACATCAGTAAGTAATGGATGGGATAGGTTCATGGGATGGATTAGTAAGAAGATTACTGGTTTGATAAATGGTATTAGAGGATGGGGAAATACCATAAAAAGTTCTGTATCTGGTATGTTCGTGGTGATAGGAAAAGGAGTAATTGGATTCTATAATAAGTGGATTGCTCACATAATTCCAAAGTTCACAGTTCCAGAGTGGTCGCCTGTTTTAGCGGGTGAGTCATGGGGGCCAGCACCTAAGAAAATTAAGTTGTTTGCTGATGGTGGCGTAGTTAACAAAGCAACACTTGGTGTGTTTGGTGAGGCTGGTCCTGAAGCCATTATCCCACTGAGAGGTGGGAATGTTCCTGTTAAGTTAAGTGGTCAACAATATAGTGATGCAACCATACGTCAAATGGTTTCACATTTGTCAGACATATTAAAGAAAAGTGGTAATACATTCAATATCAATATAGATGTATCAGGTATTATTGCTGATAGTGATAAAGCAAAGGAGAAGTTGGCTAAAGAAATCAGTGACGTTATTGCAGATAGGTTCCGTAAAAGCGCTCCTAGTTGGGTTCCGGCATCATCTAAGAGAAGTGGGTCGTGGTTATTCTGAGTCAACCAATTCGTTTGATTCAGCGTAATGGTAAGACCATCAATCTTGACGTGACTGACTATCAGTTTCAGGTAGGTCGTGGTATCGCTGCTATTCCAATTCCAGTTCTAGGTGAACGATTTGGTGCAGACCTTAACGTAGTGTCAGTTAAAATCAGTATGAACGCAATATTGCGTGATGATGATTGTGAATCTACTGATGTACTACCCACAAAGGCATCATCATATATTGATTTCAGCCGACCCAATAAACGAGATACTAATGTTCAATCTCAACTATATTTCACTGATGATGGAGGTAGTGTAGACATAGCAGATATTATCAATAAACCATTCTATCTTCGTACTAACTACCAACAAGGTCTGGGTGATGGAAGTCGTATTACATTTAAGTTCATCAATACTGGTGGAGGGACAACTCGTACTGGAGGTGTAGTTAGTATAGATTTGGATTTGAGTACTAACACATATGCGGCTATCATTACAGGGGGAGCAACATCTCGCGCACAATGGGTGGCTTCTCAACTATTTGCAGAATTGAATAATACTGCCAATAATATTGGTATTGTTCTTACTAGTGCATCACATACCAATCCTAGTTCACAGCGAGTAGGGCATGCATTTACAGCATCTGTGGTTGCAGGAATGAATACTACATTGGGTAATAGTCGAATAGATATTATACAACAAGAAGCAGGTGGGAATGGAGATAGTGCTACACCTACATTCTGGTCAATCATTACTGATAGTAGTGGAAGCGAAAATCAATTAGCGGTGGTTGAACCATCATTTCAAACATTCCGAGGAGGCACAGCAAATACGTGTCGGTCGGCTGGGGATAAGATTCAAGACCTGATTGCGAATACTGCCAATAGTAATGTAATGGGCGCAGTTGGACAAATGTTTCAACTAGATACTAATGATGAAAAAGGTGCTTTAGTTAATACAGATTTCAATAAGTTGGACCCAACATCAGGAGCAAACGATGATTACATTGTGGGTATTCAAATCCCATACCAATCTATTGTTCAAGCAGCGACTGCAGATGGGAACAATATGGTAGCGCGGAATCTATTATTGGTGACTGGGCTTGGTCCTGCTGATAGTCAAGGGTCTGTTGCAAATGTGCAATCAGCCAGTGTAGATTTCAATTCATTGGATGTCTATACTGGGATTCGTGGTACAGTGACAGGGTTTTCATTTCAATATAGTGCTGGGGATACATTCTATACAAGTAAAATAGATTTCCAACCAATTGATTTGATTGTAGGGCTGTGATATAATGACACTGATTGGGAAGACAAGTCATGCCATGTTTTTCAATGGTGTGTCCGATAGTGTTGTAATCCCACAAGCAGCATTCAGTCAAACAGGAACAGATACTGTCACTGGGAGGTCGTATGATGTATCTACAGGAAACAGTAGGGAGCAATCTGAACACACCAAGATGGGAAAGGTGACTCAATCATTCACTATTGAAGCATGGGTGATACCAGATTGTGGAGGGATTATCGCTATCAAAGATGGTCTATTTGAATTACGTATTGGTGAAGTAGGAACACCCGGACCTGCACAATTCACAGTACATATTTTTGATGAAACTGTAGGTCAACAATCTATTACATTATCTACGGCATCGCCATATATACCCACAACTGGTGGAACAGCATCTACACATACTGGATGGGATGGTATTGTATATCCTACCCATCCATCAGCCACACTACATGGTTCACATAATCGTTTCAATTCATCTAATGATGAATCCGCATTGAATCGACATGTACGAGACCTTATTCATATTGCAGGTATATACACTGGCCAACAAATCAAACTGTATGTTAATGGTGATTTGGTAGCATCTGAAAAACTTGACAAGAAAACACAGTTAGCCAAGTCAGGTGAAGATTTGTACATTGGTGGTCGTGGTGGAGAGTTCAGGGGCACAATTGAAGGTGTGCATTGGCGACGAGGATACAATGAAAGTGGTATGCGCCCAGGCCCACTATTATCATCGGCTGATACAATTGGCCTATGGCGATTTGAAGAACCTATAGATGTGCCTCAATTAGAAATGCATTTAGTGATGCCAGGTCCTATTGGTCCTGCACCTGTTGGTAGTATATTGACAGTCAGCAATGCAGACGGTAAAGCGTTATTAGAGTATATCACAGGCTCTGTACCAACATCTACTACAACATTAGATTTGACTACATCTTCAACATATAGTAATGGAAACTATCTAATTGACAATGTAGCACCTATCCCTCATACACCTATCAATCTACTTATCAATCCAACAGGGGTAGATGAAAAAACTGGAATAGCATATCAAACAAGTCCTCCTGAACGTGTACGTGTTAAAAGCATTATATGGAATGCAGACGGAACAACTAATTCAGATATTGTAGTGTATAGTATCCACTTAGATTTCAGCGACCCTAGCGGTTTGCGTGGTCTATTACATGACCACTTACCATATGATGCACCCAATCAAAAAGCAAAAGGTTCAACAATAGTTGTTATCAATTCAGACCTATTGGTAGATTCAGGTACTGGAAAACCATTACGCACACCTGGTATGGGAACACAAGTAGTAGACCGAACTGGGCAAATGATTATTGATGAAAGCAATAACGCTAATCATGGATTTATATTCAATCGTCAGATAGCCACTGATACTACAAACAATCCATATGCATTCAATTGGTCAATTACAGAATTACAAGATGGATTTCAAGCAGGGCACACTGGTCGTCATTTATTTTCACATGTTGCTGGACATCCGTACCTACGCAGTTTCCCCCCATCATTAGAAGAAAGAGTAGAACGACATATTGATGGAACAACAGATAGTTTTTCAGCATATTTTGATGGTCAAAGTATGGGACTACGAGACCAATTACCAATCGGTACAATTGTTGACGTACATCGTCAATCATATGTCGGACCATCATTATCCGCAGAATCGAGTTCTACGGTCGTTCAGGCGGTAGAGAATGGTATGGTTGGGGTATCATCCACACAACGAGGAATCATTGCCTTAGGGGGGGCAGGATTCAATCCTACGCCGTTCCTACTGAAGGGCTACGCATCACTCGATGAGGAATCTACTAATGATACATATGAGATGCATATGTCTCCTGAAGATACTTCACGTATTGCAATCCTTGAAGTTTCAGGATTAACGGCGCATAATATGGCCCCATATGTTGAGATTCATTACAATGCTATTGATTTGAAAGGAACTACTATTCAATATGCAGCAACAGGAACTTCAGCAGGAGCAACCCACGCTACTGTTATCACTCTTGCAGCAGGTGGAACAAAAGCATTCGGACCAGATATCAGTACGTTTGATGCATATTATCTCATTTGTGATGGTGTTCGTGGCAAATCTACAACAGGAACCAATGTGACTGTCGCTCATGGCGCTAACACATTAACAAGTGGGGCCGCTTTGGATGCAGGTTTTCAGGCTAAACTTGGTGTAGGCGCAATTGTATATCGTGAAATGACAGGTCCGGCATTATGTGTATCAAAAACAGTACCTGATGCTGCAACTATTATTACAGGAACAACTCAAGTTGCTGATTTAATTCATACTGCTATCGCCAGCGGAGCCACACTTCATGCACCCGGAGGTATCATTCGGATTGATGATGCAGAACTAGGAACAGGTAGTGTAGCATTACAACCTCACCGACTAGTAGGTGATAATACAGGAGGGACAGCATACGAATTAGAATTGAATAATTCACTACTACCATCTAATCATGTGCCACAGAATAGTGATGATGCTCCACAATCCCCACCATTAGGAGTTGAGGCATCTCATGTGTTCGATACATCCCATCCGTCTATATATCACAAGATGGTTATTCGACCTAGCACTACAGGTACTTCTGGTGTAGCGTCAGAAAAATCTGCTGATGCACCTATTGCTACTGCACCTAGTAATTATCTATTGATGCCCGTTAAAGAAGCAACCTCAAACGCTGATGGCATATTTGATACACCATCTACTACACAACGTAGCAATATTTTTGAAATGTTTGATGTCATTGATAATTGGCAATCGGGAAAAACACACTGTATAGTCGTACAACCATCTGATAGACAACGTACTATGCAACTTAGTAAGTTTGTAGGTAAAGATTCTAGACCTAATGACCCGAACTTCATCAGTATTGAGTTCTTGCAGACTCGTGGTAGGATTCAAGAGTTTAAAGATATTCGTAGTGGTAAAGGCCGTTCCTTAATGCTCAAAGGTATAGGTCTAATGCAAGATATTAGAGGCGCACAATCTACATTGATAGGTGATGGTTCTCCTAACTCACATCCTATCAAGGAGATTATACCTGGCGGTCCAGTTGTTAGTGTGTCTCTCGGTGGTCCAGGTCAGGGTGCTATAGATACCAAACCCACCTATGATACATCCCCAATGGCTCGTGTTGGGTGGAATACACGTCATGCATGTGCAGCGCGTATCGCAACTATCAATATGACATCATCCCCTCCTATTATTACATTGAAACCACTGAATAATCAATCATCCAATCTTGCTAGTTGGGGTCATATATGTTTTCCACCAAGTAGTGGCTCAGCAGGTACTCCTAATGCTCGTATATATCTACCATCAGGAGCATCAGCGGCATACTATGATATCTCATCTAGTAATATGCAATTCAATGCTGCAGATTCTGCATTAGCAGGTTGGTATGTAAATGGCAACGGGGCATTAGAATCTACATTTACTGGATGGTTGGCTAGTAATGGTGTTGTTGTCGGAACAGCAGTATATGTTGACCCATACATTGGTGATGATACAGTATGTGATGATGGCACTACTGCACAAGACCGAATGTTTCAGAAGTTAAATAGTGTTCAACACGATTATCAATTAGGCACACAGTATGCTTCAACTCGTGCATTGACAGAGATTCCGTTATTCCCGAATCAGTTCTTTGAAGACCAGGATGCGAGTATCTTTCCTGGTCCAGATAATAGTATGAAACTCGCATTGGATGCTACTATGACTGCTCATACATTTGCTCCTAACCCTGTAGGCCGTCGATTATGTGGTCATGCTCCTGCTAATGACCCTGCTGTAGTTGGACCATATCATTACAAATGGGCTACAGAAACTCACCGACAAGGTACTGTTATTGTAGTACCCCCACATTATCATAATGGGTATCTTCGTCAGTTGGCATATCATGCTGATGGAATTGGCGGCGGTATCAATTATTCAGGCTTCTGGTTATTGGAAGTTGAAAATCCCGAAGTGTTTCCTGACGCTAAAGGGATATGGGGTACTGTTAGACGACGTGGTGGTGGCACATGTGGAATGCGTCGTGTAGTGTTAGATGATGGAGAATGGTGTTTATATGCAGGGAAGACTGGTAATCATTTAGTAATACCTCTCAATGAGTTTGGCCGAGATACTGTATGTAGTAAAGATTTTTTCAATTCAGCCAGAGTAGGTGTCAGTATTCGACCTGGAGGTACTCAACCATTTTCACCAGATATACCAGTTCTGTCTGATGGTGTAGGTTATTCTGATGCTACAGGTCAAGAGTTCCGTTCTATAAATTATCATGATATGGCCAACGTACAAACTCAAGGTGGTAATATTGACTATGGGTTGAAACAGTATGTATCAGCCGTTGAGTTCAAAGCAGGGCCAACAGAAAATCCACATCTAGATAAGATAGAATCAGGGACATGGCAAGGTGTTGTTCAATTCGCTTTCCTAAATAGTGTGGCACAAACAATTATTACAATTGATAACGAAGATTCATTTCCACGTATAGGGGCAATGATGCGTCATGGTCTTATTTCAGACCTAGATTTCATAGCAGTTAATCAGCGAAACAATCTAGAACTGAGTTTGTCCTATATGTCAGCAACTCCATTGAGACTATATTGTAGATTAACTTCATCATATGCTGCTGCTAGTGTTGGTGCTAGTGCCAATATCAATCCTGGCGATACACTAGTATTGAAAGAACTAAGATGTAATGATTTAACTAAAGCACCACGAGTTTTCCCTGATGCTATTCTTAATCGTAAGTGGTTAATGCCGTATGCACAAGGAGGTCTTCGTGAAGGAGATACTGTATGGATGAATATGCACTATACAAACCCACATGCAATAGACGGAATGTTCTGTAAGAGTAGGGGTACATTGAATGATTGGCAAGTACATCATATGTTCAATGGGGGTAAAAATAATTTTGAGGTACGTTCACGTAATAGTATTCCAATGGAGAACTTTTTGATTGGTAATAATTGTCGTGAGACCGCTGAGAACTTCGCACAGCATGTGAATATGACAATACGCCATAATACTATACAGGTAGGAGATACCAATGCGTCTGCTACAAAACGTATAGTGGCTTTTGTTGACCCATATCTTTCAACTGCAGACCATGCACGAGTATTACTGTATGATGTACAACATGACCGTGAGTTCATTGCATTCCATGATATACATATGCAGGTTCAATCATCTCCAGATGCTATACAGATTGACAACTTAGATACGGCTAATGGTTTTTCATCACAACGCCTTGACAAAACATCATTGTTTATCAAGACAGGATTAACTGATACGACATATAATGGGTCTCCCAAAATCCGTGGAGATGTAGGTGGTGGTGGTACTGCAATAGGTAAGTCTACATTTATTGAAGGGGCTTATTCACACCCTGATGGTACAGTACTGAATGTAGATAGGAATGACCATGACGATGTTAATTCTAATGCGTTAGGTCGATGGGCATTAGCGAGTCGGTTAAATCGTAATTATCAAGAAACATCAACACCAGGAGATTGTGGTCTCAATGCTACTATGAGTACAGAAGAAGGAGTATGTTGTGGTGATGAAGCGAGTCTTAGATTCATACAAGATATAGATGCTCCTACTACTAAAGGCATATGTACTGGAGTAATGGGTGGTGGTAATACCACTATTACATTCAACAGTCTTAGTGAAATTGAAGCATTTGGTAAAGATGGGGAAGTGTTTGACGCACATTGGCTTGTTGCAATACACGAAGGTACCACACATAACTATCGACCATCGACACTAGCGGTTCCACGTAATGTCACTATTGATTATGCTACAAAGACATTAACTTTCAATCTTGCTCCGACAAGTGGATTATTTATTGCACTAATTGCTGCTGATGTAGTGATACATCGTCAACGTGCTGAAGAACTCACATCAATTGCACTGGCTGCTTTGGCAACAGGAGGACATACCAGCACTCTAGTTGATTGGGCTACTCGATTTGCTGGACATACAATGGATACTCCGAATGGAACAAGAGCAATACCTGCTTTCTTATGTCTGAAAGGGATTCGGACAACTGCTCATACACCAACAGGAACAACATTATCAGACCAATCATCACTACCCCATTGGACCCAACTAGAGTTTACTCGTAGATTATCTATTGACTTTGGTGAAGTAGGTATCAAAGAAGGGATTACTAGTATTGAAGCAGCGGCTCATGAAATTGTTCGCCTTATCAATCAGGCAGGTGCGCCTAAAGGTAGGTCTAATCTTCGTCGCCCTGTAGACCAATATCCTGGTTCTATTGATTCTGACGATGCATCGTTTGCACATGTTAATGCAGACTATGCAGTCACCGGCTCTACACATGACCCTGCTCCGTTCTGGGATAATGATGCATCGTTTGCATCATATGACCGAGGTAGCCATATGGGGTATCTAAGAGCGCATGTAGGGCGTGTAGTGGAAGACATCAATGGTAATGAAGGATATAGTATTGTGATTCATTCTACTATCCCTGGCGCTACAGGGCGAAACTTCTGTGTATGGTTAGATAATAGTAAGGGTCAGACCTTATACCAACCACAGTTTCTTGTTGGGCATGGAGGTAGATTCCGTAGGTTCTATTGTCAGCCTGATGAAGTATGGGGTGAATCTATGCATCCTGCCCCCATGCCTATCAATAAACATGGTAGGCCGTTTGCCCCAATTACTACATTACATGAACTAACTCCTAGTTCAACAGCAAGTAGTGATGTCTTACGATTAAACGCTTCTTTCCCGCCAAGTGCATTCAAAACGGCAAGTGGTGAAGACCCAGCATATGCTATGGCTGCATCTGGTGGAGGTCTATCTTCTAATACTGTTAATACTCAATCCACAACTCCTAACGAACAATCTGTAATACAAGGATTACGTGTTGGTACTCAGGCCCATGCACAAATCAATTTTGGTGGGATGGTAGCCACTGGTATTCCTGGGTGGAGTCCAGACCTGGGCGATTGGGGATTCGGAGACGGAACAAATACTCGCTCCCATAGTATATTCACATCAAAGAGCGCTATCACTGATTATACAGGACATGTACCGGCAGCAGATAGATTGGATGTTGGGAGCGGTGAAGTATATGCAGTCGAGTTCCAAGACCATCTCAATAGAAACCATCGTATTCGTATTTTAAACAAACAGTATGGTAAAGCATTTTCAAATGAGAACACTATTGTTCCTAGTACATTGGATAATGAGGTTGTTATTTGGATTGATGACCGAGATACTGGACAAGGTGGATTCACTCTTGGTCGTCATATGAAAGGGGCAGGAGATGTAGGTGGGCGTATCAGAACTGGTAAAGAATGGGTCAATGTAGCCGGTGCAGACGCTGCTTTAGATACAACTGCAGTATTGGGAACCATCACAGAAAATAACTACTGTGGGAACCGATGGAACCCAGTGCATACATATGAAGGTGCATTCGCAGTGACCGCTATTAAACCCACAGGAACTACTTTGACATTACAATCTGGAGTTGGCACAGCAGGTGCATTCGGTCGTGAGCATGCAGGTATATGGCATGATTTGCCTAGCGAAGGAGATGCACTTGGTTTCCTTGGTTTCCCTCAAACAAATGGTATGATTCAAATGTCTATACCAGACCCATCCAATCAACATCTAATGAAAAATACAGGATACTATGTGTTCTACACACATCGTACTACAGCATCATCATCAGGCCCTCATGTGTTCTATGGGTGTTCAGGTCTAGACCAGATTACATGGACAGGTTTTGGCGGTGTGGTTGGACCTGATGAATATGGTGAAAGACTCGCTCCAATCTGTATATCTGCTCGACCTAACTGGACAACTCTCATTACAGATGAACTCATTGCAGCATCAGTAGAGTTTGCGTTGACAATGGATGACCCTAATAATGAAAGTGAAGATAGCACATCATTTGATTGTAGGGATATGTATGCTGCTGATGGTAGAACATTTGGTGAATGGGGAATATCAGAAACTGCAATTCGTGTTCAATCATTTTCAAAAGAAAATAATATCATACCTCCAAGTAAGTTATTTGAAGTAAGTAGGCAACCCGATTGGGGTATTGTTTATGCTAATGCTCATGATTCACAGGTTAAAAGTACACACAGTTCTACTGATTGGGCTAACCCATTAGGTATGAGTTGGACCGCTGCTCAAACATTTGGTGCTAGTAATACAACGATTGATTCAGGTATGATTTTCCCATGTGGATATATCCCTCGTACAGTATTACACATCAATACTAGATATAGAGGAACAAATGCTAATACTGCTACACCACGTATAGTTAACTCTCGTAATAACCCCATTGATATGACAGAATGGGAACAGAACTTACGAGGTGAACGATACAGATTCTGGCCAGGAGACCACATACTACCTCGTATTGAAAATGCTGATGTGTTCTGTGATGAGATACATGATGGGAACCCAGCAAGTAGTGAATGTCCGTGGTACATACGAGCAGGTAAGTGGCCTATAGGTGAGGCACGACTACATGGAGTCCATCAGTTATTCCACTTTGGTCCAATAGGTAGGGTCAAATGTGAAAATGTAGGTTCTATCAATAATTTACCTCCGGCAGCATTACGACCATTCCAAGATGCAGGAGGGAATCAAGCAGAAGATGCATCATATGTTCAACAACATACAGTATGGGTAGACGATGAAGATTATGCTATGGTAGAGCCAATGGCTTATGATGTAGCAGATACCAATATCGTACCCGCTTCAGTAGTAGCAGCAGCAACAACGCTTGGTGAGCCTTACAATGTTGTGCAGCACCACCATGCGTTTTCACGATTGGCTGGTGGTTCTTTGGATGTGACTCCGGGCGGAACAGCCACCACTCTAACAGAGAGTGATAATTTTGATGCGAAGTGTGATGCCGCCCAAGCAACATATGGAATATACCTACAGAAGTATCCCGATAGACCTGTATTCGATGGTGTACGAACTACAGGTTCACACGCTCAGGCTAACCCAATTACATACTTCCGTGGTGCTTCTGATAGTGTAGACCATAGTGTTCCACTATACTTTGGTGGTGGATTCAGTGGCGCTGTATTAGATATTAACGACGGAACTGAAAATGACTATACAGACTTCTATACTCATCCGTATTCGGCTGGTCCTACAGGGTGTGCAGGGATTCAACAGGCTAATGAAATCATGGGGTCGCATTGTATTCTTGACACTACAGCATTGATGGCTATGTTCCCTGGCACCGGATACTTAGACCAACACAAAGGTTCTGCAGTATCTCCGTTCCATAATCAAGACCTGCAATTATCACCAGACATGGCACAAGGGGCTAGTAATGTTCCAAACTCAACAGGACCGGCTAATGTCGATGCAGACCCATCTACTGCAGGATATGAACAGCCTGGTGCAGGAGGGAATAAGACTGTTATTCAGACTCAACCTACTCCTATTGTTATCCGGTTCGCTCATCCGTTCTCTCGATACGAAGACGTTCAAGACGCGGCCGCTAAGACTGAAACAACATATCTTATCTTCGGACCAGGCCAATCTATCCCAACATTCATGCAATCAAACTATGCTGGTAGTCCATCGACTGCTACAATACGGGAACCATCTGTTGCCATATCAGTAGGGTGTCTTCAATCAGATAAATTATTCTCCCCGCGAGCAGGAGCACCAGGAATTGTACCCACGTATCCCTATGCACCAATGGCTGGAAACACTCTTGCGTTCTATGGTACACCATCCTATGCTTATCTACCTAACGAAGTAAGTTTTGGAAACAATATTACATGGTCAACTCCTTCCAAAACTACTCAAGTACATGGATGGGCCGCACCAAATACTGGATGGTTGCCTCCTACAACTGAATACCAAGCCACCAATGTAGCGCATTGGCAAGGTATAGATAATTGGGAGCCAGCACAAGGCGACCCTAATGATACCAATTACAATCAAGAGAACTATTATGGTAAGTATCTAAGCGACCATTTCAAACGCCATGACCTTGCAGAAAAGTTAGGTAATGCGCCTTCTACCAATATATGGTCATATGGTTCCACTGGATACGCTCAACCATTTAGCCCTATACCTCAATCGGGTGTCATAAACACATTACAACATAGTGCAGTTCCTGGCGTAATCCCTCCACCACTAGGACCAACAGAAGATGCAAAAGCAACCGCTGATTTAGGTCTCTATACTGCTCCAAGCGCTAAAGATTTAGCGTGGCATATGGATGGTGGACACCCACCAGGAGGCAACTTCCTTGATGACCGAGTAGTTCGCAACCCTACTAACTTTGGAGTGTATTGTTTTCCATATACATCAGGGGTAGAAGCAACAG
>Ga0080013_1004612_pt1 | contig 13463 bp, 17 predicted proteins | sample ETNvirenome_6_85_FD_69236 | JGI IMG/M metagenome (GOLD analysis project Ga0080013, IMG submission 69236) | Marine viral communities from the Pacific Ocean - ETNP_6_85 (SPADES assembly) (version 2) | ecosystem: Environmental > Aquatic > Marine > Oceanic | place: Pacific Ocean | collected 2013-06-19 | reverse complement strand
ATTCTTTTGAGTTAAGCGCAACAACGTCAGTACCAACAACAGCAGCGTTGTGAATAATAACATCGATTTCATTTACTTCAAAGAAAGCTTGCCAAGCCTCTTCATCATTTCTGTGTATACAAGGTTCACCTTTGACAGTTGAATATTGTGAAACAAATGCTGCCTCATCATTTTGTTTATGTATTCCAGATATTACTTTAATACCCGGTGCAGCATAATACTTTAAATTTCTTCCAATAAAACCTTCTTCACCCGTAATAAAAACTCTCATAATTCTCCTTTTTATTAATATTATAATGTATAATTTGCAAATTTACATTTTTGTATAAGCGCCCACATGTCTTTCATACATAATACTATTCACATTATGTGAGTGATCTAACCCTAATGCATGACCAAGTTCGTGAACAACAACCTCATAAATACTACTGCCTTCGTCAGATATTACTACAACTGCAAAATCCATAGTACCGTGTGACCACTTTATATGTGTGTGTCCGTAATTATCACTTTGGATTGTGGAGTCAGGTGGCCCTATCTTAATTAAACCGTATTCAGGTCTAGTAGAACAGTATTCCCTAACTGAAAATTCTCCAAGACTATGGCCTTTGCTTTTCCAATACTCAATAGCCTGCTTAGCATCACTAAGCGAAACACTTGAATTTTCACAATAAACAACATCTGGTGTCTTTCGCCACTTTGCAGTGTAATCGTGATCTGAAGCGAACAAACTACCAATTAAACATAATAAAAACATAAAAGCTCCTTTTATATTTATTATAATAGGAGCTTTTTAAATTTGCACGAGTTTATGATATTAATATCTACCGTAGTATCTTCTTCTATACAAGGATCCTCGACTTAAGCCTTCAGAAACTGTACCCTCTATAGGCTCCCCTTCCGGAAAAGGTAACGCACCGCTATTAACGCCTCTTACTTGAAGTGCGTCAAGAACATCTTGATATACTGACGTAGCTTTTCCATAATCACCGGAGCAAGACGTTGAAAACAACCAAACCCATTTTGTGTTATCTGGTAGTGACCATGAAGTAGGATTTTTACCCCTATACGTGTCTACAGCTTGAGGTATTTCTTCAAATAACTTTGATGCATCTCCAGTTTCTATTGCTTGAAGTGCTAATCCTGTAATTTTTTCTTTATATTGATCAACTGAATCGGGTTTGCAACCAAAACTATATGATGCAAATATTTCTTCGATATCATCAATAATATCATCATCTTCTTTTTCACTTCCGATTTTTGCGCTCTTAGGCTTAAACTTCTTACCAATTGGTCCGGGTTTTGGACCGGATACAACTCTAAACATATTTCCTTCTTTCGCATATGTGTAAGGATCGTTATCACCACTTATACCTAGCTCACTACCTCGCTTACCTAGTTCTTGAGGTGCACCATCCCAGTACTCGTTCCACTGATCCCAAATATAATAGACGTTATCTATCTTTGCAGGTGTGATAGTATCTCTGAGCATAACGAAAACTTGATTTTCTGCCCCTGTTGGTGACGGCTTATTTTCTATCTTGATAGCAACTTTATTGCTTGGGTCTCTTGATGTGCCTGGAGTGTCTTCATCGTAAGCCTCTGTGAGTAAACCTCTCATAAAGTTTTTAGTATCTCTTCTCCCAAAGGATTCCTGTACTGCCATTGATCCTCCCTTCATGCTAGTTCCTAAACCTGAAGGTCCATCCTTTTCACTAGCAACATTTTTCTCCCCTGATGTTTCTTTCGAACCACCGGTATCAGTAGGATCGTAAGCAATAGTTCCAATAGAAAATATTGCAAAGTCTGTTTGTGTTAATTTTGCTAAAACGTCAACGTTAGAAGTAGCACTTGGTTTTGCTGCATTTGTATTCCCATCAGGTTCTGTATAGCCTATATAAACTACTTCAGCAGGCTTAAGAGCATCAATAATACTATTTATAGTTGCTGTAATACCTTTTCGATCTTTATCCCCGCCAGAGAGCCCTCTTGCATCATCAAGTTTTACTGCCTGATTGGCTGTAAAGTTTCCTAGCTTAGCTTTCTTACCTAGCGCGAACAATACTTGGGGTGCTATAACTGGGAAATCACTTTTTGACACTTCTTTAGGGTAGTACTCTATTGTACCATCGCCATCTATATCTTTTATTAGTTTTGAGTCACCCTTGCGAATTCTCTTAAACTGCGCTAACAAAGCATTTCTTAAACTGCCAATATCTTTATGTATCATAAAACCTTTTGATGTACCCTGAGGTCCTTGTGATTTAGAGCCTCCTTGATTAGCCCTTCTATCTGATGCACCTTTAACAGTGTATTCAGGTTGATTCTTAATAATTGAGCCATATAACGATGATACATTTCTATTTCTCATGTTATTCATGCCAATTTTAAATTTAGCACCTACTTTGGCAACTTTTTTCTGCCCGGTTGTCTTTCCAACTTTTACAATTTGAACTAGTATGTTTGTTCCCTTGGTACCACCTACAACTTTGTAAGAATAAGGATCTTTTTCATCGCCTTCTTTGTGTGTGTAAACACCGTCTTTATAGTTATAAAACTCAGCTGAGAGCTCATCTTCTTCAAACAACATGTTCTCAATAAGTTGTGTTAACTGTCTTCTTGATACTTTCATTAATAACTCCAGAATTAATTCTACCTATAATTATATAAAAGAAAACAAAAAATCCCAACATTGTTGGGATTTTTAAATTTAAAAGTGTATAGAAATATATTTTATTCTATATCACCTTCGTATCTTTCAACAAGCAGTGTATCTTCCAGTACACATCGCTTTATATAATCGTTTAACTCATCTAAAGATCGACATACTTTAATCCCGCTAGCTGCTAGCATGAGATTAAACTGTGCGCCTGCAGGCAATCCATCACAGAAGTACACGATAGGTTTTTCTAGACTATTCATATAGCCGGCTTCGAATATTGAACCCATATCTTTATTTCTTGTATTACAGATCATCCAGTCAGACTCATGAAGGTGTTTGATATTACCTTCAAAAATCTGATCCTGTATTGAATCCTCTGCATCAGGTTGACACAAATTTTCATCCTTTGGTGAGAAGTATCGAACCTGATACGTATCAAATATCTTTTTAATGTTCTCTACTTCTTCTAACCACTCAGGTGAGAACCACCCACTTGCTAAATAAACTTTTCCTAAACTCATTATTTTCTCCCCATATATGTGTTGTATTTTTCTGTTTGATAATCAATTTCTTCTAAAGCTTCTTCCCAAAGTTGTGTAAAAACTGTTGGTGTGCCAGGATTGTTTGTGCCATTGATATCCTCACGACGTGATTGATATATTGAATCATTTGGATGATATTCAAACAAATCATTCTTAGGCTCTGGCCAGTATAGGTTTGTTCCTCTACTTGTATAGCCACCTTTTCCATCAGGAACACGAAATGTTTTTACATAATGCATATCCGGCTTATTAAAGCTGATACGCGTAGAAGTTTCAGGCAAGACCTTGACTAATTCACGAGCCATATAAGCTGCAAGTAGATTATCAGCTGCAGGTTGTATTTGCATATCTTGACGTTGTGATACAAATCCTAACAAATCTTTAAGATTAAGACGCATAAGATAAAACGAAGTCATAGCTTTCGGCAGTATCATTCGAGCATCCATCATAGATACTACTTTAGAGTCACACATGTCAGCATAGAGCTGCTTTGATTCCTCTACTAACCTTTTCCACCGTTCTAAGAATTCCGGTGAATTCTCAACAGCTTCTGGGATCACAGCGGGATCATCTCTTAAATCCCTATCACCTGTACATTGTGCTGCAAAAGAGCCGGCACGATGTCTAATGATATGTGTTACTTCTTGGAAGGATAATCCGGATAATTTAAATGTAAATCCTAAGCATTCCATGGGTGTAGGAAGTGCACGAAAGTTCAATACGTCTTCTAGATTTCTAGAATATTCTCTGCGACCATGTGCTTTATTCATCATTGTCATGTTAGTATCATCCGGATGATCAGCCCACGTTGCTTTAACATATTGCCATGCAACATTTATGGCTTGTTCTCGTGTTGGATGATCAACCAATTCAACTTTTAAATGAGCTAAGTTATTATGAAACTCAGTCTTGGGTTTCTGACCGAACTTAAGTACCATTGGTAACTCAATCGGTTTCAAGTTTTTATTTTGGGGCATATTCTCTCCTATTAATTTTTAACTTTTAAATAATATTATGTTTTTTTAAATTTTACATTATTTAATTTCATTAACAGAAGCCCTCATCTCATGGCTAAAATCAGTTCTAAGACCGATAAGCGGATTAAATTTTGCTGCCCCTCTTTCTTGGATAATTGCTCCATCAGGCTTAACAATATCGCCATCGATTTCTAATCCTTCAAAATCAATTTCTGTTTGTTTCTTATAAACGACCTGAGGTTCAACTTCTTGTGCAATTGCTAAAGATGTAATAAATAATAAAATCATGTTTTCTCCTTTTTGTTAATATATTTTTATTATAACTTATATTTTTAAAATTTGCATGAATTAAGCAGGTAAACTATCAGACTTTTTACTTATTGATGCTATTTGATCGATAAATGCTGATACTTTAGAAGCAGGTATATCTGTTCTTATTGCAAACAAAAATTGCGTAGAAAAGTCACCATATTCTTCTATTGTATCTTCAAAAGTATTTTTGCGAGAATATTCAATTGCATTCTGTGTATCTCCTTTAGAATTAATTCGCAACTGAATTAATCTTGCTGATAATTCTTGATCACTCAAAGGTGCAGTTAATATCAATCTACGTCTAAATAAGTCAATATATTCTGACCTGTATGCTTTGTCTTCCCATCTACTTAATTCACCTAACTGCTGTATATCATCTTCTGTAATTATAAAGTTAGAAAACTGCAAAGTTGTATTTCTTTTACTACCTGTGGAAAAAGAAGTTTCTAGATCACTTCTTAATTGTGTTTCAATGTGAGATAATTCATGTAATATTACTTCTTTAACCATTTCATCAGTAACGTCTTCTTGAGTTAGTAAACTCTTAGGAATTATAACGGTAGGCGTTTCTTTCATCCGCTCTTGATAGTCGCCCCTTTCAGCTGAAAATTTTAAAGTTGGTGTTGACGTTTCTGGAACTATTTGGTATTCAGATTCATTAATTTTTCTTACAACATCAGCGGATAAATTTTGTGCGAGTGAATTAGTGACTTTTTTATCACTAAATTTATTTAACAGTGACTTAGAAATTTTATTTTTATATGATTCGCTGCTGTAATATTTCACAAGCTCAATTTTGCTTTCTTCCATAAACTTATTTATTTTTAATGGATCGTTATTTGGATCTTCAAGTAATAAATTTTCAATTAACATAGAGAGATTTCTTTTTGATATTTTCATATATCCTCCGACAATATAATTATCAGCAATATTTAAAAACAACCCTGGAATAAATCTTTAGGGTGTGGATATGTTGAGGTTTTATTCATGTTTCTGACTTCTTTATTATAGTTCTTCTTAGGCATGTAGCAGAATATTCCATGCTTCGCATAATCTGAAACATTTTTAGGTGCATCATCAATAGCAAATGCGATTTTTCCTGCGTCGTAATATCTTGATTTAGCACACCACCTAAATTTCTCGCTACTAAAATCTATGGCATCATACGGAATTTTATTCTTATCCAGCCAATAATATGTATCGTGAAAACACTTTAAATTTTCTTTTGGTCTTGCTGTTAATAGTTGTATCCAATATCCACGATTACGAATACCTTGTAACATTTCAATTGCACCTTTAACAACTGGGACATCTCTAAATCCTCCTTGATCAGTAAACTTTTCAAAGACTTGCTCTGGGTTCATATCAAGTTTTGATAGTGCAGTTATAAAATAATATTCTTCACTTTCTACATCTGGATAAAGATCGTATTCCTTGTTAAGATGTTTAGCAAAGTGTGCTCTGAACTCTGATATAACATCATCGATATCAATAATAACAACTTTTTGCTTACCGTCCCAAGACTTTTGATCTTTGTGTAAATTATTAAGATAAACATCTTTATCTAGGTACGCACTAATGAAGTCTGCTGCGTTTATATCATTTAAATTTAAAATAGCGATAACATATCTAATGACATCAACAGACTCAAATAACATTTTAACTTTATCTATGTTATCAGTCTGTATATGGTGATCCTTAAATGTCACCGACTGCATTAACTCAGAAACTTCTGAGTGCAAGCACAGAGAAAGTGTCTTTGTTATCTCTGCTTTGTCTTTATCAGATATATTATTACCGTAAAGCTTTTGATTAAATTTCTTTTGAACCGAGAAGAGGTTGATCATGTGTCACTCCATGTTGTGGTTCATTATAATCCTTGCAAACATCAATAACAATATGTGTATCAACATCTGTAAAAAGTATCATACCTTTTTTTGGAAATATAATTTCACCTGTAAGTTTAGATTTATTTATACCTTTTATAATACTGCGCAATTGCTCAAAATTACAAAATTTATATTTATCAATTTGTTCTAAACTTGAAGTGACAATGAGTTCAGCCATTAGTAACCTGTTTTTAATCTATCTATAATTATATCGTGCTTCTTTAAAAATGCCTCAAAAAATTCATCTTCTGTGACACCTAGGTTTATCATAAGTGCAAAAAAATAATTATATGCATCAACCATTTCCTCTAAAAACTCTTCTCTATCAAATCCGTCGCCTACATCTGTTTGTCGATGAGTTTTCCAATTTTTAAGATGCTGTAGTGCTTCAAACATTTCTTCAACACCGTGCAAAGCCAAATCACGCAAGTATTGCTGTCCGGACTTGGATGTTGGATCAATCGTATCAGGTATAGACTCGGGTATAGTTGATTTAAGATCAGAAATAAATTCCCTTCTTAATTCAAATATTTGACTTAATCGATCTTTACTCACCGGCGTTCGTTTTGGTACTAGAACCTCGTTCGTTTTCAATTCGCTGTGCCATTTCTTGGATTTCTCTTTCGATTCTTTCTTTACTGTTGTTTGTAAGTTTGATATATCCGCTTTCATTTTCTACCTCAAATGTTCTTAAATGATCTACAATATCTGTTCCTGTTAAAATAGCTATCTGTAATGTTCTAGCTATATTTGCAATTAATTCATCTGAAAATTTCATTTTAACTCCTTTATTTGTTACTTTTGAATTTTATAATATAATTATTATAAACAGTTGATGAGGAATTTACATGTATATTAGTGAAATAAAATTGAGAAAAATAATTAGACAAGAATTGTTAAAAGAAAATCCGGGCTTTGCTGCCGCTATTGCTTATAACTTTTACATTGAAAATCTTGGTGGTGATATTGATTCGGGTAGACTCCCGTGGGAAAACAGTCACTCAGACATTGTTAAGTTAAAGTATAGGGGTGTTTGCTTCTTTGGACCTGAAGAAGAAAATGCCGTTCCTGCATCTTTAATCGGCAAGAAAAGCGAAGAAAATAATTTTATTGTTCTAATAGATCCAAAAGCAAAAATACCGCCAGCGCAAGAAGGATGGTTTAAAGAAAGACGTAGAAATAGTAGTCACGCAAAATATGTTTGGAACGCAATGAAAAAATTAAACCCAAAAATTTCTAATAATGCTTGGACAAAATCAGGTGGAATAAAAGATCAGTTAGAAAAAGGAAATGTTTACTATGCGGCATCTACAAAATTCTTATATTATCCCCTTTCACAAGACGAAAAGGCAGGAATTTCGAAGTTCATGAGAGATACAGGTATTGAGGTGACTAGCAATACTTTAGGTTTGACAGCAGCAATTATATCTCCAGTGAATCCTGCTGCCGGGGCAGCTTTAGAATTGCTAAGTACACCTTTTGGAATTGCTGACGTGATTAACAAGCTAGAAGATAAAGACTTTTATTCAGTAGTGTGGGGTCTAATCGGATTAATACCTGGCGGTGACGTCTTAAATGTATTTAGTAAAGTAACAGATGATATATCCGTTGCTGCACCAATAGCTGATAAGTTAGCTGGATTTGTTTTAGGTTTAATAGGTTCAGAATATGATAGCGTATTTGGTATGTTATGTGCACACTATTTTGGTGATCATGCGGGTGACCCCGATCAGCTTTCAAAAGAAGAGATGGATTCTATGTTACCTGTTACAAAAACAATTATTGAAATTGCATCGCACATATATGAAGGTGTGGCTAAAAAACTTAAAGAAGAAGGCAAAGAGCAAGAAGCCAAAAAATACGTTGCAAAAGCTAATAAAGCTAAAAGTATTAATGCTGCGGAAGCAACTAAAAAAGTAATAGCTAAATCTGTTAAAACTTAAACTGTCTGATCATGCAAAAGCTTAAATAGATAATTTCTTGTTTTTTATGCGGTCTCTCAAATTATTTTTTGGTTTTTGTCCGGGTTTTCTGCTACTTATTTTTCTCTTAAGGACTTCCTTTACTTTTGATCGATCAACAAATTTAACGCCTTGCTGTTTCATTAAGTTTATTAGAAAATTTTCTTTTAAATCATCGTCAAATGTTGACCATGTATATCCTTGGCTGGCAAGGATATCTTTAATTTTACGATCATAGCTTATTTTTGATGATTCTAAGATCGCTATTTGATCACCAATCACTTTTTTAGGTTTTATAAATAATTTATAGGACTCAACCATTAAGATGTCTAGATTGCTATTCTCGTATGATTCTGTAATAGCCTTATATACTTGTACTAGTTCTTTCTTGTAACCATCGTCACTCACCTTTATTGTATCAGGATGACATCTTCTGACAGCTCTTCTGTACAAAGACTTTGCCCAGGCAATGCCTGTTGTGTTTTTGGTTATTTCAGTTAGTTCAGATATCTCAGATCGAGTAGACGATTTTTTTTCTGATAGTGCTTTTTCCCGCTTAAGCATTTCTTTTTTTTGCGATGACGTTATTAAGTGGCCTTGCATTCCCGAAAGTTCAATAAATTTTTGCTCATCTTCTTCACTAACTTCTTTGAACAACTGTGTTAAACGCCACTTTAGATCAAACTCGGCATCTTTTTTAATAACTGTCAATTCTTCATGTTTGAGTATGAAACTAGTCAACTCTGCGATTAAGCTTTCATACCTACTAGTTGACATTATTCCTTAGCAACTTATAAAGAACATACGGCCAAGCGATCGTATACTTTTTCATACTTCTTAATTCATCAATTTTGACTACAAGTTTAGGCCTTTCTCTAACGTTGATAGACTGCTTGACAAATTCAAGAACTGTTATTGATAAAACTATGTCAATAAAAAAGACAATTGTTAAAATTAAATATACAATTACTATTGTTTGCACGTTAACCTCTATTTTTCAATTTATTTCTTAGTGCATCAACCATTGAATTGATGTCAGCACCTGTTACAACTTTACGAGCATCTCTTCTCTTTTTAGCTGGATGTATAGATGTAGACTCTTGGATATGCTCATCTTTTATTATAACTTTTTTATCTTCTTTGTTATTACCTTTTTTTATATTTGCTGAAACTAAACTTGCTGATGCTTTAACCGGTTTTCTTTTCTTACGTTTTACTGTCTCTGCCATAACCTTCACAGACTCCTCAAAATCTATCTGCATTTCTAAAGGTATAAAAACTCTATCATCGACTAATACTTCAAGATAAGAGTCATAATTTCCTTCTTTTAATATTCCTTTGAGTTTTGGTACTACGATTGATACTTCATTATTAGGTAGAAAATCACCCTGCATGGAAAACGACATGTCTTCGTTTTCAATCATAAGTCGACAAAGCGGTTCGCCCGGTCTAGTTCCTTCAATAACAACATTGAAAGTCATTTCATTTTCATTATCTAAGTCTAATTTAATTCTTTCCATCATAGCCTCTATTTATTCTAAGTAATTTAGCAGATATTTTTGTCTTGTTCTCTTCTATACTTTTGAACTTAACTTTTCTAACACTGACCCTGTGTTCTATGCTCTCGTCAATGATATACTTACGCCTATTAAATATCGGTGAAAGAATCTCTTTTCCATTAATCTCTAGAAGTTTAACAGCTATTGTAAATTCTTCCAAAAAGTTTTCGATAACTTCTTTTACAATAGTTCTACCGGCACGGACAATTCTGACAACTTCTGTCATTCCGCCTAGTATCAACCCAGAACCTTGACCGCCACCTAAACCACGAGTTAATAGTCTCATTTTCTAGTTCTTATAAAAACTTGATCTGTAGAAGCTTTGCCTTGATCATCAGCCAAAGTAAACCTACCCATTTCAGTGACATTGTCATGTTGATAAAATATCATTTCATTGTTTGTTTTATCAATTTGCCATTTTCCAACCGTAAAATGTCTAGTTATTTGTGAGTCTATCTCTACTTCATCTGAAGCGAAAACAACATTACCGTTAGACCCGGTTACTTCCCATAAAATTGATCCACTGAAATGTTGACTAAAACTGATTTCAGATCCATAAATTCCTGTTCCGGAACCTACTTGATAAATACTGCCGCTTGATCTAAAAGTTGATGCTGCACCTAATGTATTGTAAAGAGAATAGTGGACATTGGCTGGTAAGTCTGATAAGCCCTTGCCGAAATTTACTGTCTTTACTAATTTAATTTGTGCGTCTGCCATTTCTTTTCTCTCTTAAGCCAACCGGTCTAGTTCCAATTTCTCTTTGCTTTTTTGGTTTTTTGCTTACAAAGGGTTGATCTCTTCTTCCTCGTTTCCCGTTTTTTCAGACTTACTATTATCACTAATTATTTTATCAATAGTATTATTAAGAAGCCTGACACTTTGAACTGAAGTTTCATAAGTAAGTATTAAGTTATCGAGAAATCTTATACTTTGTAAACATGCATCATGTAAAGAATTATAATCTGTCTCACCATTACTCATTGATTGTTTTATTGCATTTTCAAAAAATTTGATAAGCTGATTATAGTTTGAGATATGTTTTTTATCTACATCACTTAAAATGTTGTGTTCGTTAATCTTATATTTGTTAAGCTCTTCTAATTCCATTTAACCTCCAATCTTTAATGAAATAATAAAAAAAAAGTGCGATTCGTAAACCGCACTTTTAAGTAATATCTTGTTAAAGATAAACTATGATTATCTTTTTATTACTTGGATAACATCATCTATTTCTAAATCAAAAGCAAATTTTAAACCATTTTCATCATGTATATTATAGTCCCTTGTACCATTGCCCGATTGTGTTGAGGAACCTGATACTAGAAGCTGACCGTTAACAAAAACATCAAGTGTTGCTCCCTGTGCTTCTAGTACAGAGAAATCTGTTATTGCAGATCCTGCATCGACTGTATTAAAAGCGACCTCAGAACCTTTACCTACACCTGCAGTTAGTATCTTAATTGCTTTTGTTGGTGTTCCTGCAAGACCTAGAGTACTAGCACTTTTAAATGATAATACTCCGCCTGTGGTACCAACAAGGATGTCATCATTAGCTCCGGGAACAGCACCAGGTAATGTTAATGAAACGTTGCCAGAGCCACCTATTGCTGCAGTTTTAAGCTCAACATATTCGCCACCCTTACTAGGCTCTAGAAATCTCATAGATCCTGATATTTCCATAAACTGGCTACCATAAGTATCACTATGATTAAACTTAAAGCCTTTATCACCTGTTGCCGGATCAAAGTCCATATTGACTATATGTAATGATCCTGCCCCTAAGTCGAAAATAACACCGTCAGTTCCGCCGTGAGCAGCACCTTTAGTAAACTGAAATGACCCCATATTTGAATCGAGTGTTAACATATTACCTGCAGATGCACTAAGCGCAAAACCAATGCCGTCGCCTGGATTAGATAATTTACCGATTGTTGAAGCGCCGTCTTCGAAAGTGATATCACCACCATCAGCATTTAAAGCAATATTATTACTTGAAACAATATTTAAATCAGTGTTGTCACCGGTGATATACTCACCAGCATTACCAAATGCCAGTCTGTGATCAGCTGTCACTGTTGCTGTATTACTTGCATTTGCATGAGTAACTGTAAACTTTTGATCATCACCAATATTAAGAATTGCACCATTTGAAAGAAGGTCTAGATCATCACCGATAACTGCTGACTTGACAACTGAAAGTCCACCGTCTGTTTGAAGTGAACCATTAGTTGTTGACGTAGCTTCAGTCTCATTATTGATGTTCAGAAGACCAGCAGCTGAGAAAGTTGCAGCAGTAGCTGAACCAATCGTCACAACGCCAGAATCCGCAGCCAGTGTGGCAGCCGTTCCGTTGTATATTGCCTTAGCAACACTTAGTCCACCGTCAGTTTGAAGTGAACCGTCAGTCTTGGAAGTAGCGTCAGTTGTATCATCAGTTTTGATTATTCCACTAGCAACTATTGTTGATGTTGTAAGTGCTGCTGTTGCTGTTGTTCCACCTGCAACTGTTATTGTATTTGCAGAATGTGTTAATGTAACATCGGAGTTAAAGTTAATAACAGCGCCACTATCTAAAAACAAGTCACTAAAGTTAAGTAATGTAGTACCGAGAGAGATATCATCAGTTGTACTTGGAGCAATATATCCATCACCAATAGCTATTTGATCTGCACCACTCGCTTCAAACGTAATTACGTCATCAGCAGAAGCCCTAATAGAAGTATCGTCATCAGCATCCAGGTCAATACGACCTGTTCCACCCATACTAATTGAACCTTGACCATTTAGGTCAATAGCATCAACATAAAGATTTGCCCAAGCAGTATCAGAAGCACCAAGAGAATCAGCTGAATCACTTCCAGGAAGAACATTAGTGCCGGCAGGATCCAAAACAATGTCACCTGCAGAAACGAGACGAAGGTCTCCTGAGTTGAGATCTATGTAATCAGACGTTCCATCAATATAGAATGATTCAGCTTTAAGCGGTAAATGATCTGCAACTGTTATAGATGCTGTAGAGCCGGAAGTTACGGAAGTAGCTACTGTAAAATATCCTTGTGGTTCGCCAGAAGAAATACTTGAATGATCCCAAAAGAAAACAGGAGAACCGGCGTGAGCACCGTCCATACCAAATACAAAGCCTCTATCACCAGCTGCTCCTAATGTGTAATCTCCGCCAGCAATTGATGATGAAGCTACACCAAGTGCCATTATCGGATCTTTAACAACTACGTTTGAAGAACTAACAGTTGTTGTTGTACCTTTAACTATGAAATCACCTGTTACTGTAAGGTTATCTCCAATAGTTACTTCAGAAGTACCGTTACCGATATTAACAGCAATACCACTATTTGCCGTTCCAACTGAAAGAGCACCTGAAGTTGTGTCGATGTTAAGCGCTCCTTGTCCATCAATTGATATTGTTGAAGTTCCGTCTATAGTAATAGCACCAGAAGCATCAATATCAAGAGCAGCCGAATCGATATCGATAGCCACGTCGGCTGCAACGCCAATATCGATGCCACCCGCGCCATCGATCGACACCTTACCGCTATTAGA
>Ga0080013_1004611_pt1 | contig 13464 bp, 16 predicted proteins | sample ETNvirenome_6_85_FD_69236 | JGI IMG/M metagenome (GOLD analysis project Ga0080013, IMG submission 69236) | Marine viral communities from the Pacific Ocean - ETNP_6_85 (SPADES assembly) (version 2) | ecosystem: Environmental > Aquatic > Marine > Oceanic | place: Pacific Ocean | collected 2013-06-19 | reverse complement strand
GCAAACATGATATTTAAAGAACGTCTTGCAGTAACGGCGTCATATGACGTGCGGGCTTCTAAGCCCGCAAGTTCATATGCTTCTTCTATTGCGGTTGCTACATTTAAATTAAATGTACGAGTACCTGAAGTTGCCATTATTTATTGATAATAAGCAACAAAAAAGTCGCAATTAGCTAAAGCTACATAGGCACCTTCTCCAAAATAACAACCCATTCCTGGTATGTAGTGATCGAAAGATTCGTTCGCTGCTGAACCAAATTTAAATTGAGCTATTATTCTTGTACTACTGGCACTCGTACCATCATAAATAATAATGGTTGCATCGGCAGCACTAGATTGAGCCTGTATAGACTGTATTCTTAGTGAACCTAGATTAGTAGCCGTTCCTGCTCCAGAAGCCCCTATGTATCCCTGTAATTGTCCTGTGCTTGTTAAAGGCACAGATGCTTTTACGTCTGATCCCATATTAGTCTCCTATTAAGCGTCAGCAAATGGTGTTACTAAAGTTCCTGAACCTAAGATGATTCCTTCAACTGCGTATTTCGCAGAAGCCATTGCAGTTACTTTTACGATACTGCCAGCTAGTCCACCTTTAGTTGAACCATTCATAGTGATTACATCATTAGAAGCACCAGATATAAATGTTTTACCTGTAGAGTCAGTTACGCCAGTGTAAAGACCACCTACAAACTTATCTGTTCCATCTGTTAAGATGTCCATGTCTGTAGCTGCGGTTTCTACTACGAAGAAAAAACTTGCTCCTAAATTATTGGTTTGATTAGGATCGTCGTCTCGTCCAGGAGCGGTAGCCACAATACTAGGTAAAGTAAATTTACCGTCTGCATCATTACAAGTAAGTATTTTACCTGCGTGTGAAGCAACGGTTATTGAAGTGTCAGCTGTTAAACTAACTACTACAGCGTTACCTGCTGAAATAAATCCCGCCAATGATTTGACTGGACCTGAAAATGTCGATTTTGCCATATTAAGTCTCCTTAATGAATTCTATCGTCTCGGCTTGTCTGCTAGGTCAGTCGATAGAATAGTTATAATTACCCTAGTTCTGTTTCATTCTACATCATAGAATCAAAAAAGAAAAGGGATCCGAAGACCCCTTTTCCTGTCAAACATAAAAAGTTTACGCTCCTGGTGTTCCGAAGATTCCTCTCCAGTCACTCCAACCAAAGCTGTAACGCTCTCTAGCCTTATACCTAACATTTCCAGTTTCGAAATCACCTTCCATGTTTGTAGATACAGCTGTTCTAACGAAATGCTTAAGACCGTTAGGAACATCAGTTTTGATGAACCACGCATCAGTATCTGTAAGATAATGATTGACTGCGTAGCCTTCAGAAACCATGCCCATATTTCTTATAGCATTGATATCGTTATCAGAAGTGCCTACCCTTCCAGGACTTTCCATAAGTCTGTCAGCAGTAAATTGCAAAGCAGCAGGAATAATTAATTTCCTAGCTTGTGCATTAACCTTAAGGTTTCTTTCATCTTTAAAAGCAGCGATATCGATCAGTGCTTGTTCTAATGAAGTTTCGTTAAGGTCTGCTGCTGTAGAAAGCTCGTTTTTCATATCAACGTTTGCCACAGTTGGGTGGTCAGTAGCGCAAAGCTCCTTTCCATCACCGCCAACATATGACGAACTAAAAGCATTGTTAAGAACGTTAGCCGCCTTAACTTGCTTTGTTGATTGCATGGAACGTGCTAAAGCTCTCGTGTATCTTGAAGAAAGCGTATCGTAGAGATTATCTTCGATTGCTTCTTCAGTTAACGAGAAAGCCAAAGCTACAGTTTCATGTGAATAACGTGCTGTCCAAGCTTCTTGCGCTGTGTCATATGTGACCGCAGCACCTTCACCTTTTACAGACGCTTCGCCAAATCCAGTAAGCATCACTTCTTCCTCAAAAGCTCTTTCAGAACTTTCTGTGTCAAAAATGTCTTCATGCTCATTGTTATAGCGTTCGTACTCTAATCCAAAGAGTGCGTGTAGACCTGGAGTTAACTCTTTTACGAGTTGTGCTCTGTTTATAGCCATTTTGTGTTACTCCTTAAATTAAACCGCGAATGTATTCGTCGGGAATGTGAAGTAAGCTCTTGCATAAGCACCTATCGCATTGGATGGTGCCAAGTTAAAGCCTACACATAACGCCACGCCAGAAGAAGTAGTCGCAGTAACACCTTCTTTCGATCTACCATTGGTTGAAGAACCAGCAGTAGTAGAAAGAGTGTACTTGTTGCCAATAAAACTTACGGCAGGAGTTCCTGCTGTAAATTGAGCTTCGTAAACGATACCAGGATCGCTGTAAACCAAAGCTTCGGCATCTGCGCTACCCTGTGTAGCAGTTGAAGCAGTCCAAACTTTAGAAAAAGTTGGAGTGCCGTCGGATGCATTGTAATACACGCCATAAAACACACCTACGGGGGTGCTAGTAGCACCTGCCTGATTGATGTAACCACTTGCAAGAGTAACTACGTCGCCACTATAAATAGCAGTTCCGTAACCACTAGCGATTCTCATACGAGCAGGTCTAATAACTCCTCCATACATGTGGTATGCTGGCGTAAACCCATCAGGTTTGTCTGTATTAGCCATAATATACCTCTATATAAAATAATTATTATTAAGACGACTCATCATTTCTGTTGGGTCGACTACCAAATTGTACCTTAGATGATCTTTGAATATCACTATCCTTAATAGGCATCTTAGGGTTGCTTTCTCGCATATAGTTATGGTCTACTCCCTCTAACTGGTCTCTTGTTTGTGTTTCAAAATAAGAGTTCCTTTCATCAGCGGTTTCAACTGGAACTTTAGCGAGGATTAAACCTCCTACCCCAATTACGCCAGCCCTGTTTCCGTTTTCTATTGTAGGAGCTTCGAAATCAGGATAATCTTCCGCTCTCACGGGCTCATATCCTTCTCTAATACGTTTAGACATATTAGATTTATCGTCGTGTCCTCTAACAGCTTCACGGATCCACCTGTGTTGATATCCAGGAGGAGCTGGGGGTGCGTCTAACATAGACGGGGGTTGCCAAGGTTTTCTGCGAGTTTGAGTTTCTCGTGTCTCTGCAGACCTAGAGTTTCGGTCAGTGACTTGATTATTTTCTTCTGTCATGTTTATACTCCTTGCTCAATATGTTTTGCATATTCTTCTAATGGCACATCAAGTCTTTTAGCTATTGCCACCTGACTTGGTGTGAGTTTTATTTTGCGCGCATTTTTCTTGCCTGTAGCACCTCTGCTAGAAGCTGCAACCTGTTGCACGGGAGCAGGTTGCTCATTGGAAAACTTTTGAGGAAAATATTCCTTAATCCTTTGATCTACTTTATTATAGTAATCTTCAGTATTAGGGTCTACTCCTTCATCTATAAGTTGTCTATGTACACCAAACGCTGCGTATGTCATAGCCTGATCATTTCCAAACCACTCATTCTTTTCAGCCCAAGCTTCTGCTTTAGGGTCTGGTTGAGGGTTTGGACTCGCCTGTTGGGTAAAGTTTGGTATTTCTTCGACATATTCTTGTTCATTAGAAACTTTCCTAGCTTGCTGTTGCGCAGAAAGCCTTCTAAGGTTTTCAGCTTCGGCTGCACTCCTTGAAAGTTTTTCTGTTGCACTAGCAATTGCATCGGCGTCTCCTTGTTCTTGAGCTTCCTTTAAAGTGGATTTTGCTCTTTCAAGATCCGATTGTACCCTATTGTCGTACTCTTTGAAAAGGGAAGAGTCTGAGTTTTTTAATTTCTCTTTTAACTGAGAATTATCTGTATGAATGTTTTGTGCATAACTTACAGCTTCATCTCGTTGCCTTTCAGCCTCCCTCATTTTATAAGTTAGCTTATCAATTCTCTTTTGAACGCTTTCGCTAATCTTATCTAGTTCTTCATCAGAAGAAGTTTTAACTTCTTCCACCTGTGTTTCTTCTGGTGCAGATGATATTGAATCGTCTACATCAGCTTCTCGAATATCGACTTCCCCTTCAGGAAGTTCCAATTCTATTTTTTCTGCTTCTTCTTGCATGGTCTTCTCCACGTTTATGATAATATATCCTCAGGATTGTCAATAACTGCTAAAATCTCGTCATCGTTTAAAAGACGCATATCGCCACCTTCTATTTTAAAACGAGCTCCTGCATATCGACCAAATATAACCCAATCTCCCTCTTTACACCAAGCACCGTCTGGAAACTTATTTGTGTCTCCATAGGCATCAGGTCCAAGTCTAACAACATAACCTACAACAGTTGCTAACCTTTCCTTATCAACTGTTTGTTTAGCTAAGTGTATGCCACTCTTGGTTACTGATGGGGTAGAAAAAGGAAGGATTAATATCCTATATCCTGTGGGGTGCGGTAATTTTTCCGTGTGCGAGTCTAATGTCTCAACAGTAAGTGTAGGCTCTTGTTCTTCTTGAACAGGGTCTTCACCTTTACTGCCAAAATTGTCAACTCGATTTGGAACAGTGTCAGTCATCTATGTCCTCCATATTTGAGTTTAAGGTTTGAATTTCCTGCTCCGCTATATTCAAACCCGCTATTTCACCAACTATTCTCTGGTATTGTTCAATATCCTGAACTCCACCAGTAGCTAGTGTTTGCGAAAGATCTTCTTTCCTCTTTCGTAATTTTTGGAGCAAATGCTCCATTAGTTGGATAAAGTCCATTAATTACTTAATAGATCTATACCAAAGAAGTCCTTTAGTCTGTCCGTAAGCAGCTTTTACTTTCGCCTTTTCAGGTTCGTCTAAGCAATACCCTGCTTCTACAGATTTTGTTTTTGTATCATCCTTCACAGTAGGAAAACTAGGGGCTGCCTTAGTTTTCTTAGGGGAAGGAGACGGGTACTTATCGTTTCCGTAATAATCACGCATTAGTTTTCTCCATTTTGTTTTCTAGTTTCTTTTACTGTTTTAACCAGTTCTGTATAGTTCTTTTCAAGATCCCTTTGATTCTTCATCTCCAGTTCTTGTAAATCGATTGCTGCTTTCGTATCTTCAACCTGAAGATCCGCCTGCATTTTCTCGCGTTCTATTTGTGCATCAAGATCAGCCTTCATTAACTCAACTTCTTTATCACGCGCATCTTTTTGTTCTTTCTGCATTAACTGGTCTTTTTCTAATTGTAGTTGCTGTTCAAACATCTGTCTTTGTGGATCAGGGTTTTGCATTGCTTGTGCCATTGCTTGTGCTTGACCTGTAACTACTTGTGTAGCTTCTGCCGCCGCAACAGCTATTTCATTCATCACTTCAGGCGGTAGTTCTTGATCTAATGGTGGAAGCTGTTGACCAAGTGCTTGTTCAATTTGAATTCTATATAACATGGCTTGGTGCTCTTGAATATTTGCACCTATCGCCTGCATTACGGATGGATTTTGTTGAACCATCGGATTTTGTAAAAATGCACTATGCGCTGCAATATATGCTTCATGGTTTTGGAATTCATAAGCCTTTATCGGATTTCCAGTTAATGCGGCTTGTTCTTCACTAATTGGGTCTCTTGGAGGAACTTCTTCTTCTCTTGGTAATATTGCATCTATGTCTTTAATGTTTAAAGCAAGATACATTTTGCGATAAGCCTCTTTTAAGTCATGTAACTCAGGTGCTGCTTGCGCCATTTGTAATTGTGTTTGAGCAAGTACAATTCTTTGAGTCATACTGAATATATTAGGGTCACTTATAGGGAGTACGTCTACAGAGTTATCAAAGTCTTCTTGGAAAATACTTTGAGAAGCACCTTGCACCTGATACGGATATTCAGGGGGAAGGAACTCACCAAACACCCTTTTTAGAATTTTAAATTCTTGTCTTTGTGCGTAATGCAATCTTTTATGGATCGCAGACATAACTCTTTGACCTTTTTCCAAAAGGGCGACAGTAGTTCCTACTGGGGCTTCAGAATTACCGTCGCCTGTTGGTTGTTCTACCGTTGCGGCGAACTGTTTACCAGAATCGATTAAAACTCCTAATAAATTCGTTAATGTTGCACTTGGTTCTTTATAAGGCAACGGAAGGAAGGAATCTGACAATCTTCCTCCTGGAACGTCAACATCTCTCCACTCTCCTGGTTGTAATGGGTCATCGTGTTTTTGAATATTCAACCCTCGAGACTTAAAACCAGCAGGTAAATTGGAAAGAGTCCCCGCGTCAATTAATTGCCTTAATATCGCAGTAACGGATCTAGTTAAACCACCCATCATGTGAATTAAGCCAAATCCGTAAAATCCTAATCCTGGTAAAAATTTAAAATGAGTAAAATGCTCTATCTTTTTACGCATCGGATCATTAGGATCGTAATTTGGACGGATTGCCAGAATATCGTTAGTGTCTTTACAAATTGTTACAATATAAGGCAACGCTATACCTGTTTCTTCCCCATTAGCACCTACATCTTCAAAACCTTCGATATCTAAATCAACATGTATCTCTAATAAGGTGTATTCTTCATTATTTGAAGTTCTGGACAAACCTTCTAGTTCATTTATCTTATCATCCAGTTCAGTTGCATCAATAGTTCCAGGATCGCTCATAGAAATATCGCGATAAAACCCAGAAATTTGTAATTTGCGTAATTCGTTCTCCGTCATGTACATAACGTGTGTAATTCTTGGTGCGGTAAGCAAATCTACGGCGTAATATGGAACAACTAAGTCTTCCGCTTTAATAAATCGTGCAGTTGCCCTTCCTAAAGACGGATCGTAGTAAATTTTCTTAAACGCAGAACCAGATAACGGTAAATAAAATAATAATTGATCCATTTCTGGGTCGTATTCTTCCATTTTGTAAGTTATTTGGTAATTCATGAAGTTTTTAACACGATTTGCCTTTTCTAACTTAGCGTCGTTAGTAACTCCAAGCACTTCTACGTCTACTGGTCCGCCAGCAGGCAATAATTCTTTATAAGCTTGTGATTGAAACTGTGTTACGGCTTCAGAAAGTATAGGGTGGTGAACTCCTGACGCACCTTCGAAAGGTTGTGACCTGTCTTCGCCACGAATTCCTAATAAATCTAATCCTTTGCTAAAAGTTGTGTACCAATCGTCCCGAGAATTTAAATCTTCTTCATAAGAGTCAACTAACTCTGAAGCAATTTCTTGTAATTGATTTTCTTCTAAAGCGTCAGCTATGTTTTCGCCAAACTTTAAATTGATTTGTTGGGCGGGATCGTACCCTATTGTGGCAGAACCGTCCTCTGCTAAAAATACTTCCGTATTTTGTGGATTAAGCATTTCAGGTTGCTCAATTTCCAGTTCGATGTCTTCTTCTGCTCCTGGAATAACAGAAAATGGTTGTCTCTCTATAGCCATATATACAAACTCTACTACTTATTTCATTAATAATAAACCCTTTGCGTTCTCGGGTAATCAAATTCGTCTTCGTAATCACTACTTAGGGTCAAAAAGCCTCCCTCTCTAAACCTTGCTAAAGCCAATGTTGTAGCGTCTACCAAGTCATCGTTCTCGCCTCCTGGAAAATCGGAAACTTCTTCTTTTAATTCTTCCCCCCACCTGTTATCAGGTACCCAAATCCTACCGTCTTGGAAAATTGGGCTAACTGCGTTTAGTCTTGCAATCTTATCTTGCCCTTTTCCTGGAGAAAAAGTGTTTACGGGAATACCTATTCTGCGTAGTTCCTGAACCAACGGAATCCCACTCGCCTTCGCTTCAATAATTACCGTATCAGGATTCCAGTAATCAAATAAACGTAGTGCTTCGTTTTTTAATTCAGGAAAATCAAAACGTTCTTTAATACAGTCTAACAAAATTAAGTGTGCTTCCCCACCTTTATAGCTTTCCTCACCTATTTTTCCTTCTGGGTACCAAACACCCCAAGTGGTTATAGCCGTAAAGTCAGCTCTTTCGGATTTTAAAAATGCTGTATCGTAACTTTGAATAATGTATTCACATGAAGGAGGCTTTTCTTCTTCCCAAGTCTTAAACCATTCTTTAGGAATAATCGATATACCCTCACCTGTTGGTCTTTGCATGTACTGTGAAGCCCATTTCGACGGACTAACGGAAGCCTTTATCGTATTCAGTTCCTCTAACGACCAAAAATTTTCCCAAAGGGATTTACCACTAGGTAGAATTGCAGGGAACTCAATTAATTTCCATTGGTCCGCTCCTTCGTCCTGAGTCATCTTCTTGATTAACCTTCCCGTTAAATCTTTTTTAGACCAACGCGTCATTACAATTACGATTGCACCTCCAGGTTGTAGCCTCTGACGAGGTCCCGCCATAAACCATTCGTAAGCTTCTTCCATTGCTTTATCAGACATAGCGTCTTGCTCTGAATGCGGGTCATCAATAATAAACAAATCCGCACCCCTACCCGCTAACGCACCACCAATACCTGACGCGTAGTATTCTCCACCCTGACTTGTCAGCCATTTACCTGCGGAACGGCTATCTGATTTCAAGGAAGTATCTGGAAACAATTCTTTGTATTCTTCTCCGTCAATTAAATCCCTAACTTTTCTACCAAAGTTAATTGCTAAGTCGGCGGTGTGTGTTGCCTCAATAATTTTTAGTTTAGGATTCTTACCTAATAGATACGCAGGGAACAAATGTGACGCAAATTCTGATTTGGTGTGTCTAGGCGGCATATTAATGATTAGCCTTTTTAGCTTACCTGATGCTATTTCATCAAATGCCGCCGCCATTTGTTTGTGGTGATTTCCATCAATAAACTCTGTCCATATAGTACGAACAAATTCCATAAAGGTGCTGGTGGATTTTTCTTGGAAGTCGCGCTTTTCGAGTTCCTCTAATAAAATAGTAAACTCTTTAGCTTCTGCTTTATCGAGGTGGTCTAAGTTAATTCCTTTAAGGAGCTTTAACTTCTCTGTTTTGTCTTCCGACATAGATTATTTTAATGACTCAATTAATCTAGAATATTCTTCAAGCAACCTGTTGTAATCTTTTGAAGGAGCTTCGTTTGCTGCAATTTTAGATCGATTTAATCTTATAGCGTCTTCTAAAAACTTTTGACGATTAGCTAATTGTTCTGTTCGTTTTGCAGCCCCTACTTGTTCCATTTGGCTTCTAGCGGGAGGGGTATTCATAATGCCTTTTGAACCAGATTTGTCGTAAAACCCTTTCTTTGTTAAATCTTTTATTATTTCTACTTCTTCAGCGTTCGCAGGACGACGTTGAAGTATACGGTCACTTTTATTTGGTATCTGGTCTTTGTTCCATTTAACCTTATCAACTTCTTTAGCTCTGTTTCTGTTTGATTTAGATATTAACCATTCATCTTTAATAGGACGGTTACGTCTATTACCTATTGCTGTTGGTTTAATAAAATCAATCATGGCTTTATCGGTTTCACTTAAACCACCTGTATTTCTGGTTCCTGGTGGCGGAGCTTTCGGAGTAACTGCAGGTGTTTCAATATTAATTGGTCCTCGCGGTCCACGGGCAGTTTGTACTGGTGCTTTGGACACTGGCAACGGAGCGCGACCTATTGCATCGCTACCAACTCTTGCGCCTGAACTTCCAGGAAGCTTGCTACCAACGTTCCGTATTCCCTGATTCACCATGTCCTTACCAACCGCGCCATACATTTTATCAATTATGGGTTTAGCTGCTCGACCAGCCCCTAATAACTTAGATCCTGGAATCGGCAACATGGCTGCCATAATCCCACCACCAATCTGCGCGGCACGTTGCCCTTCGGGACTATTATAATAATCAATTTCCGCTTGTAATTGTTCGCCTTGTTTTTGTGCTTGGAACTCTGCTTGTCCAGAAAAGTTATCTAAGAAATTTTGCCATGCTGCCATAATAAGTAAAGTAGTTATTCGTTAGGGTGGTTCACTTAGCGATTATCTTAATCCGAAAGCCATGTTGTTGTAAACCTTATTCAAGTTCATCTATTAATTCAATTAGACGATTTAACCCAGCTTTCGGGTTTTGTTTTTGTCTTGCCGCCGCTGCGCGGATCGCGGGCATATTAGCTTGAATCAATTCTATCGTGTAAGGGCTTACGTTACTAAGGTCTGTACCGCCTTTACTTTGTGCAAAAAAGTCACTGATTAATTCATCTAAGTTTTGATTAACGCGGGACGTGGTTGCCCCTCTACGCTTACCAAATTTTTCAAAGCCTTCCCCCGAACCGCGCGCCATGAGTGAAGGTAAACCTGCCAACGCTCCGCTGCCCGTTGGTAACAAATCTTGTAAAGGTGCTAATAATTTTGAAGCTCCCGTTTTTAATGCTTGGGATAGGATTCCTACTTTTGCTGCTGGGGCGGCTAGGGAAAATTCTTGTAATCCAGGTTCATCTTTGATGCGTTCAAAATGTTCCATTTCTTGTTGGTATTCAAGATCCATTAATTCTTGTTCAATTTCACCAATACGTCCGCCTTCAGAAAGTTCAAGTTCTTCATACTCATCTAGTTCTGGGCTGAAAGTTTTACCGCCTTCAATAGGGTCGCCAAATTCGTCTAAGTTAAAAGGAACTGTTCGCTTACGCATACCTTGAAGGGCAGGAGCAAATCGAGGATCTTTTTTACGTTTTAAATATGCGTGTGTTTCAGGGTCAATTGTTGAACCTTCTTTATAAAGCTGTTCTATTATTTCAGAAAGAGTTTGATAGTCCGCGTCTATCTTGTCGTATTGTTCTTCGATTTCTAATTCTGTTACGCGGTCTGTTGCCATAGTAAAGTGGTTAAGTGGATAACAAGTTGTTGCATAATATAACTCGAAAATATTTTTTCGCAAAATTTTTTACACAGAAATTTTTTTGAAAAATACATGCAAAAGCGAGGCTGAAACTAGGTGCGGGCGGGTGGGACCCACGCGGCGGCGTAAAAGGGGGGGTACCCCTTTACTTTAGGCTAGGTATATTATCGTTCAGTAGAGAGAGTTTATAGCCTATTTAAAGCTATGTGTGTGGGTAAGGGTAAGTCAATAAGTTACAGACGTAAAAAAGTACCCTTAGGCTATTAGGGACATTGCCTTTAGAAAGCTAACTTAAGTTAGGCGGCTATCTTAAATAGTGCTAACTTGCCGTTACCTTTAGGGTCAATACTAAGCGCGTAATCTTTACGCCCGTTAGCTATGTCCCAAGATACTGTACCTAGTAACCTAGCTGAATAGTGGTTCCATACTGTACCGAAGTCTTGCTTCTTACATTCAGGATAAGTTTCCCATACTTCAGCTATGTTACCTAAAGTAGTAGCTTTACCACTAAGCATGACTGATTCAAAAGCCCTATCCATAGCTAAGACTTGATTAGGTAACCTACCAAAGCCGCTAGCACAACCCACCATATTAATAATATGGTTAGTAACCACAATCAATAAGTTAGGGTTAAACGACTTGCCACTACCACCAGTAACAACTGGGGTCTCTTTACGACTAGCCATATACTTGGCAATAGTGGGATCATTTAAAGGTATGTTATTTACCTTAGTACCTTTTGAGTCTGTACTAACGACTTCTTTAGTTATTTTAGACATATCTAAATTTCCTATATTGTTATGTGGTCTTACGTCTGCGCCACATATCCATTATACATACTTAATATATAAATACTATAGTTATGTTAGTTTAAATATATATAGTTAGTTAGGTTAGTTAGGTTAGTCTAACTATATAAATCCTAAAATCCTATAAATCCTAAAATCCGTGCGTCCGTGCGTCCGTGCGTCCGTGCGTCCGCCGCTCGCGGAGCGACCGACCGACCGATAGAGTAGACCGATTGATAGAGTAGACCGAGTAGAGTGAAAGGGTCAGGGTCAGGGTAAGGGAACAAGCGCGCAGCGCGCGACGGATAGATTGATAGAGTAGACCGAATAGAGTAGATTAGGATTGAGTGAACTCACCCTCAATCACGTTCGACTCGTTCGCTCGTTTCTTAATCAGCTCCTCGAGTCGCGTGAGTATGTCGTCCTTTGACATCAAATCGATCTTCGCGGTCAGGATCTCGCGTCTATCGATGTAGAGTCCACCCGCCTTCCCTCGATGGACCTCTGCCGTGATGGCAGCGGATATCTGTCCTTGGTCCTTTGCCTCCTCCCTGAGGTCGTGTAAAGTCCCCAAATGACTTTCTAGGGAAACTGCATCTCGCTCCGCGAGTGACATTTCCAACTCTATGAGGTAGTTTCGTACAACTGGGTTATGATTGAGTAGAACACTGCCTTGTGTCTTCGCACCCTTTCGATCTTTGGTATAACCTGCTTTAATCGCAGCGTCAGTAGCTGTTTGTCCTTTGAGATACTCCCTGCAAAACTTCTTTTGTTTTGAGTTGAGTGGTTGCCAAGTCTTACCCTTGTCATCAATGTAGGAGTTGCCGTCTTCTGTCGGAACAAGTGGGGTATAAGTTAACTGTTTCATTTATATCTCCAGAGTTTCTAATAGAGTTATTAGAATACTAATAGATTTTAAAGAAATAAAATAGTTTTCTCGTGTCCTCTCTCCTTCTTACCTGTTTGTTTCTAATAGTTTAATAGAATTCTATTACTTTTGCTTTCTCACACTGTCCACTGTCCACGAGCCTTTCAGCATGATTCTATTAGTTTATTAGTTCTATTAGTAGTTCTCGTAAACTTTTTTCAAAAACTTTTTTATTTTCTAAAACTACTAATAGGACTTTTCTAATAGTTTCATTCCTTTTCCTCCCACTCCGTCGCTTCTAGATAATAGTTTGTGTCGTAGGTGTGTCCCTCCTTTCGAAATAATAAATTAAACTGTTCCCCTGTTTGAATACGCTCCACCCCAAATTCAGAGTCTTTGGTAATATCGGGGTAATGCTCACTCTTAATATAATAATCAATCCATTCCTCTACACATGATTTAAGTGTGAATCCAAAACATAAGTTCTTATACTCGTTTGTTTCGTAATTAAAGTGGACCACTCTATATGTTTCAGCTTTAAAATAACAAACCATTCTAATATAAGTCCCACCTTTCAAATAATGGTCTTTTCTAGGGTAATCTTCCGTTGGTAGTAAAAAGTATTTCTTTCCGTATTTCTTTTTAGCGGCGGGATAATCTATCTTAGTCGTTGGACACTTACTAAACGTAATCCCATTATCGGCTAAATCGAACCCTTCGGCTTTTACTTTAGCCTCGAGCAACTCTATAAAGTTATCGGCTACAAAATCGTAAGCTTTAACTATACGTCGATAATTTTCCATAGGGTAAATCGCTCCTTGTTCTGCTAATTTACCGCCTTTTCCCCACCAAATAAGATCGGTCGCACTATATAATCGAGTCATACCGCATTCTTTGGCTGTCTCTCTCATAAGTTTTCCAACTAACTTAGTATCTATTAATTTAATCATTTCTTTCTCCTTTCTTTGTTATTAAAATCCTAGCCCTTTTAAAAGCTAGGCGTATATTATACCTACGAATTACGACACGACTAAAAGCAGTAAAACGACTATCGCCCATAAAAAAGCCCGCGTTAGCGGGCTCTTTCTGTGGTTTTGGGTTAATCGCCGTAATACTTTCG
>Ga0080013_1004610_pt1 | contig 13465 bp, 24 predicted proteins | sample ETNvirenome_6_85_FD_69236 | JGI IMG/M metagenome (GOLD analysis project Ga0080013, IMG submission 69236) | Marine viral communities from the Pacific Ocean - ETNP_6_85 (SPADES assembly) (version 2) | ecosystem: Environmental > Aquatic > Marine > Oceanic | place: Pacific Ocean | collected 2013-06-19 | reverse complement strand
TCGATATTGCGACCTCCAAAATATATTGTCATACCTTCATCTTGGTTTGCCCAACGAGTATTGGTATTGCTAGTCATTCTTGGGTCATTATTTATCCACATTCTAACTTTTCTTTCGCCTGCTCCTTTATCATCGCCAGTATATGTTAACACCCAATTATACCACTGTCCTACTTCCATTGGATTGTCTATTCCAGTAACATTAGTGCCTCCAATACCCACGTTTATATTTCCATTTGAGTGAATACCAAATTTAAATCGTGACTCCGGTGAATTGTTCTTAGAGCCTAATATAACCGAGGTTTGGTTCATTCTTTCGTCTGGCCTGACCCAAAAAGAAATAGTAAACCCGTTGTAAAGTGAGTAAGTATCAGGATCGAAAGTAGTTGTTGCATATGAGTCTGCTGCTCCAGAACGATCGCCGGAGAATACTAAGGCATAATTGGGGGCAATTTTCTTCGATTTCCCGTGCGTTTTCTTTTGCCGTACGGCCAAGAGATTATCGCGCTTAAACATCTCCATCGCCCGCTCAAAATCTAATTCAGCTAGCCTTAGATTGAGAGGATCAGATAACCACATATCCCAATCAAGTTGTTGAAGAGAGGGTTCACGATTTTGGATTATAATCCTTATTTCTTCAAGCTTTGCCTCATTCTCAGCGCGCTCTTTTATTTGAGTTAATAAGGTTTCAAACTGATTATCCCATTTTTGTTCTGCTATTTTTTGTTTTCTTTTAATGTGTTCCTGGCGAAGGCGCTCATTTTGTTGTTGTTCAGCTAGAAGGCACGCCATCGCAGCGATCTTCTCCTGTTCGAGAAGTTTGGCTTCTGCTTTAGCAATCCGGTCAGCCTCCTCTTTAGCTTCCAATTCAGCTTCTCGCTGGCGCTTTCTTTCCAACTGCTTTTGTTTACGCCTCATATATTCTATGGTTATCATTTACAATCCCCAATACACTCCGCCGCATTCCAACACCCACAGCAACAGCAACATCTACCGATTGTAAGATCAGCCAGCATTCGCATGCCGATTCGCAATGCTGCAAGCAATGAATTTATCATCTTTCCCACGGTGGTTGCTTGCTTACATATTTGGAAATAGCTTCAACCATTTCGTAACCATCTTTTCGCGTTCCTTGGATCTTCATATAATCATTTTCCGCAACTGGAATCTTTTCGCCGTCTTCTGGGCGTGTAAGGTACCCTGCATCTAATGCCCTCTTCCAGCCACCTCTTCGCATTACAACACCGCGTGAATCATCTAGATATGAACCATAATCATACAATCTTCTAAATAAATTACCAAGCGCAGATAACCACCCAGTGTAGTTGCGTTGCCTATCAGCATCTTGTTGGATAAGGCGCGCCACATCCATTTGATTCTTCTCATCGCGATATGCTTCGACATATCTTGAGATGTTATTCCATTCCTGCTTCGTTAGATAAGCACCTTCTTCGAAAGTAACCGCTTTCCCGGCGTCTTGTGCGAATTCATCTGCCACCGGTGTTATTTGCGGAGCAAACTTAAGAATTTCAGCGGCTATAGCTTTGCCTTTATCTCCATATACTCCGGCCTGCATCGCCCCAACGATTTTTTCGTAAACTGGCTGTGCGCCCATTTGCAACACCATCTCAACATGCTGCTTAAGTTGAAAGCCAGCCATCTTAAGAAGGTTTTCAGCTTCTGCTTTTTCTTTGTTTGTCAACTCGGTCCCTTCCGAAAGAACGTAGCGTCTCCAATTTTCAATTAATAGTTTCATTTTACTTCGTCAACCGACCAATCAATTTCATCATCAAATTCAGTGCGTAATTTTACCATTGGGTTAAATTTTGCCCTTTTTCTTTCCAAAACCAAGGATCCTTGAGGCCTAACCAGTTCGCCTGCAACTTCAACTCCTTCAAAATCGATTTCAGTTCTCTCCTTATAAATAACTTTTGGCTCTTCTTCGGCTTCATCTGCGTATGCAACACCGGAGAGCATAAATAATACCAAATACTTCATTCTTTATTCCTTTGGGTCATCTTCTTAAGACACTCTAGTTTCTCAGAGACCGCAGTAGTATATAGGAAGGGAAAGAATGAATGTACAAGACACTTTAATTCTAATTTCTTTAGAAACCATATGATTTTCCAAGCATTCCACATATGTTCAAAGTAAGTTTCTCCTTGATCATTTGGATGTTTAGTAAAATTAATCACCACCATATACCTCATACAATTCTTCTTCTTTGTTTTCATCTAGAATGGTGGCAACTAAATGAATTCGTGGTTTATTGCCGCCATTTAGCGCTGTATGATACTTTGTGGTATCCACATAATATACGCTTCCGTCTGCTTTCATATGATGGGCTTCTTCTTCCACTATCATAAGAGCACCTGGATTAGTAACAACTGGTACGTGTAGGCGAGCCTCCGGATCTCTATGATAACTTAAAGAAGAGCGACTGTCAAGTCTTAAAATGCGCACTCTTCCTAATTTATAATGTTGAGACAAAACATCATAAACATTTTTTATATAAGTGTTCATTAATAATGGTTCGAATATTTTATAAGCTTCTTCGTTTACAAATCTCTCTACTTGTATTTCATTATAGTTTTCGTCTCGTGTCCAAAATATGCCCCTTGGGTTAACTTCTGGTTGATTAGTGCGAGTTACACTAATACAATTAACAACATCGCTAGAAAACCCAATCTCTGTAACGGCATATTCATATGCTTCTTTAACAGCAGCAATATCGAAATGTATATTAAGCTTTCTAAAATTATCTGACATTTTAGTTCTCGTATTGTGTGGTGTCTTGACCTCTTCTTAATAGTTCACTAGTTTGGAGAGTGTCTTTCTTGTCTACCTTCTTAAATATTGTATTGCCAGTTTTTGGCTCATAATACATGCCAATTAAATCACCTTTTGAGATGTTGCTGAGTTCTTCTTTAGTTAATATTAACTCTCCACCGTTCTTTTTTACCAAGGCGGCAATAACATTAAACAAATAATCAGCGTCTTTCAAATATTTACTCATCTACTTAAAAACCTTTTCCACGTTTTTACGAGGTGTTCATTTAAGTCTTGTTGTTGACCGGCCGGCAAGCGAGCATTAAGCATCTGCTTCATTGCCCAATCAAACAAGTTATTCAATACATCTTCATCATCCATCACTCCCGTCACAAGTTCTCGGAACAATTCTACGCGCGCATCTGGATCATCGGCTGTGATTTTAAACTCGATAGTGTATTTGATATCTTCTCCGGAGGCCACAGCACTGCTATTACCAATATCAAGGTAATACTCGACTCCCAAATCCTCTCTTGGCCGCTTAAGCAGCTCTTCTCTAATGAAAAGACTCCAATCGCGAGAATCAAGGATCTGAAATAGCACTTGTGGGCTTACTCCAAGCGCTCCAGGGTTAAAGTCGTGAGACACTGCAGCTGTTGATTCATATGACTCTTCGTACTCACCATCATATCTCACATCCCACTCATATGAAGACATTTCACCATCTTCAATCTCTCTAGCTAAAGTGAGATACACTCCACCTTCTAAATATCCTTCGCGCTTTAAGAATTCGTCAATGTAATATTTATATCCATCCCGCTTATCATCAAGCTTATCAAGCTCTTGACAAAAATCATTAAACCCATCAGGATCATACATCAGCGCAGATTCTCCGATATCGGGGTGATTTAGGTTAAATCTACAACCAATATGAACGGTTGTGTTCGAGAACTTATTAACGAATCCAGAGTCTGTATCAAAGATGTCGCCATAGATATCATTTATATTATCAAAAGCAAACATTCCCGTTGGGTAAGAGTTTGGCAAGCTTGAGAATTCTTCAATATCGTATTCAAAAGTGATCCGCGCATTTACGTCAATATAAACGCCACCTTCTCCATCTTCTTCTACGGCAGCATCAACTCCAACTGCGGCATAGTGATCATTCCATTCGTTTTGAATCTGTTCTACTTCGTTCCTATATCTTCCAACTATTCCAGAAATGGCATTTACGTCCAGTGCATCTTCAGTATGAGTATTTTGTCTCATATCGCCGGTAAAATCGATAGAAGAGCGCATGCCCAACAACTTAGCCATAAGTGCTCTTCTGCCGGCAGCGTGGCCAGTATCTTCATAAGAACCCCCAAATAGATAGAATCTATCAAGGTTGATTTTATTATCTTTCTGCGGCAAAGAAGCCAATGTACTCTCTTGGCTTTCTCGCGCCCAAGCAACAACTTTATCCGTAAAGCCGGGTATATTTGCCCCGTAGATGCGTTTTTCCGGCATTGCTATCTCTGTGCCATCGTCCCAGCGCTTAGGCTCATCAGAGTCATAATACCTTACTTGACGCAGCCGGCCCCTTGTATAGGGCTCCAGAGGCCCGGAAACCATAGGTCTCTTGTCATCTCTGAACAGTTCGCCATCTTGGATCTCTTGCTCAGCACTTTCAATATTACCAGTATTGGTAGCTTGTAATAAATCTTCGGTTTCTACGACATATACGACTGCGCCATGGCCCCTGGCCTCAGCTACAGCACATTTGTAGTACTGTTGGCCAGAGCCTGCTCGACTTGGTGGAGAGTGACAAGAAGATATTTTATCAAAATCACTCATTCTCATCACATCAACAGGATGTCGACTAATAATGATGGAATATTTGTCATTTGTGAGGTTTCCGATCTCTTTTTTGATATATCCGGCGTTTTCTTGCCAATATTTGGCTAATTGGGGCATTTTGGTGTGATTTCCCTTCTGAGACTCATCATATCCAGTATAATATCGGTTTAAGCCGGCTATAGAGTCGGTCCCGGCGTATAATTCAAGCCCATTCTGGATTTGGTAGAGTCTTTTCAGTTCATCGGTGGATAACGAGTCTTTAATCTGTCCTATGCTAAAACTAGCGGTCCATGCGTTGTCATTGCGCCCCTCCCACACTTCATGGGCTATTTTTCGTCTCATTTTCTTGTAATCTTGCAATAATTTGTCCAATTTGGCGAAATATTTGCCGATTTTCATCTGAAACTTGCGATTTACCTTCTTTGGGCCTTCACCGCCCATTCCGTGTCCCATTATTGAGGCTACAAGCTTCTCATCGTTCTCAATTGAGTTCTCAGTCCACTCTCTTTGAGCCGAAACCATCCCCTTTTCCCAATCAACATTCAATTTAAGTACCCGATCAAGCTCTTCAGCGAACTGGCCAAGCTCAGATTGGTTATCCATCGTTGGAAAGTCAATAACTTTGCGCATATCGCCATTAAAAAGGCTGTTAAAAGCCAAATCTTCGCCTTTCATATTATCTAAGACATCTTCGATAGCTTCCATCTCTATATCATCGAGTTCTCGAAGCAATTTTTCGGGTTTTTTGCCGGAAATATCGAAATTTTCCAATAATTTGGCTGTTTTTAGCAGAATTTGCTCGTCATTTAGCATTTTGAGACATCTCCAAAGCTTTCTCTAATAAATAGATCGGAATTTCGGTATTCTTGATGTCTTTTATATCATCAATCGTCGCCCATTTATAGTAATCATGTTCAATATCTCCCGTTTTTGGATTCGGCTTATAGACATTAACGTCACCGTCCCATCTTGTTGTCAAAAAATAGTATTTTTCTGGTTTAGGTTGGCCAAGAAATGATAAATCTTCTTCATTGCATACTAAATCGGTCTCTTCTTTTAATTCTCGAAGAGCACCTTGTTCCACAGAGATGTCTTCATCATCAATATGGCCACCGGGCATTGTCCATTGGCCCGCACGCCTATCTATTTTAGAGCGCCTGATGATCAAAAAGTGGCTATTTTCGTCCAAACAGACAATAATTCCGACCGTTTTTGTCTCACCTTCTGTAAGAAATGAAGTCCAATCGTTTCTCATATTTCATTTACACGCTTTGAGCGGTTCTTTGCCTCTCCAGCCTCGACATAATTGATCTAGTGCGGTATCAATTTTCATTTTATTAATTGGTACAACCCAAATCATATTCTCTTGAACCTGTGCGTGGGGGATATATTCCACGTCAACACCATATAATACACCAACTATGTTACCTTTTGAATCATAAATTACAGATCCAGAACAACCAAACCACCCATATGTATGAAGGATGATGTGTTTTCCTATGCCTGGGCCGTCTTCATGCCCAGCAACACGACCTCTAAAAGACATAAGATTATGATGTGATGGATATCCAGAATAATATACCTCTGTGCCAACTTCAGCAGTTTTTTCCTGTGGTCGGAATTCCATAGGCTTAATGCTTTTAAAAGGATTGCCAACAAAAAGTACCGCCATATCTTCCTTATCATTCGCCCATATTAAAGTAGCGACGTGTGATTCATGTTTATGAGATACTAAGTAACTGGTACCGAGCGCTCCATCAGCAACGTGTTGTGCTGTGATAACCAAATAAATGTCTTTATACTTTATATAAGAACCTGAGCCATGGCCACCATTAAAAGGTATTGTAACCTTAACTGCAGCATCTCTGACCCTCTTTTCTATAGAGGTCATTGTGACGTTTACACTATCAACTGGTAGTAATGGCTTATACGCATCGGATGCATATGTTGTAGTAGTGAACAGCAACATAACGAGTAGTGTTAAATATTTCATTTTTATATTCCTATTGTAAATTTAAGGTGCTGCGGTATCTGCCGCGCCCGTATCTGCTGTTGGTAAATATCTGTATCCTATCTCAACCAACGACCCAGACCCAGGAATAGTTGTAAAATATATAGTATTATCTGTTGCGGAGTAGGTCCAATCTGTACCATCAGACAGGGTACCGTCAATAAACACCACTATAGAGTCTACAATTGGCTCGTGAGTCAATGGCCATAGTTCATATGGAGATATAGAATGTGTGGCGTCTGTGACCCCTGGAGCCCAATCTGTGTCACATATATCAATGACCACACCACCAAAGTGGTTGGTGGCCTCCATATAACGATCTCCTACATCAAGTGTCGAAACAGTCCAGTCACATAAAGAGACTGTAGGGTCTTGCGTGACGATGCTAGCGAGAAATACATTTCCTCCACGCTGTGCAGAGTACCAATTTGTGAAATCTGTAACACTAGCCATTGGATATCCACTTTGTTCTTCTTCATCGGAAACAAACACAATCAACAAGGCTGCATCATGTCTCATCCAAGTAACTGCATATGGATTAGATGTGATGTAATCGTAAGCTGCTTGAAAGCCCTGTTCGCGGCCACCAGTTCCCATAGCGTGAAACATTGTAGTGGCTTCTATGATACCATCTCCGGGAATTAATGGGAATTGAGCTTCGCTGATTGCCGGACTAGGATCATTTGAAAACATAACCAGGCGCCAATCTGAAACAGGCAGCGCTGCAATCATTGCTTCGATGCCAAGCAAAAGTTGAGGTTCATATCGCCACATTGACCCGGATGTATCGATAATCCATAAAATATCAACGCCCTCAACTGAACTAGGCTGTATAAAAGAATCAATCCAAATCTCGCCCGGTTCGCCTTCAACAATGGTTTCGATATATACCGGCACCTCCACTTCAACTTCGACTTCAACCTCGACTTCGACTTCCACCTCAACTTCCACTTCAACAGTTTGAACAGCCGTGTCATATATATAAACGTATTCCTTCTCTCCTGGTTTAATAAAACCATATTCGTAATTGCAAGAAAGCATACCAAATACGGATATCAACAATAGCGCGCAGTGACGAAACATTCCAGTAATAAATATGTTGTTCATTTGTTTCTATCCCTTAGTAGAGCAAAACTCAGCATCATCATATTGAGGATTGACAACATTTGAAGTTCATATAAGTCGTTAAAGTTTGCATACATCAGCATTCCAATGTTGGCAAAGAATGCAATTCCGCAAGCAATATCGAGCACCAACCTCAAACTCGAAAAAAATTTCTTCACAAAATAACTACGTCTGATCCAGCGAAGCCGCAGATTTTTCCTAAATTTTTCCTATTTTTGCAACCACATTAAAGCACAATCGCCGGCAAATCAGGCACTTCACTCACAGGATGTCGCACAAAAACACTTAAATGCACAAGATTTTGCAATCCAAACTCACTATAATATTGCTCACCGGAACTTATCCACCAAGTCCGCCACACAGGAACACTATTGAGATGGCCACCACTAGAAGTCGTATACGACGACTCACCGTCATGACGCTCCAATAAGATTCCCACATCTCCAAGCGACTCATCGTGCAAGATATCACCCACACTAAAAATTATGTCTCGTGCAGTTCCCTTCACACACTAACTATAATCGATATTAAATTTTGATACGATCGATGATATATGGATGTTGGAGGGATAGATCTTTATAAAGCTTCTTGAGGACCTTTTTGGTAATGTCGCCAATCTCTTCTTTGGTGGCCTTGGCAGCTAGCGCCTTTGGCAGCTCTTCTTCAAGAGCTTTCTTTAACTCTTTAGCAAGGTTCTTATCCAACTCATCAGATACCATCCGCTTAATCTCATCTTTATCGGATTTAGTTAACTCTTCCATCACAAGGCTGTGGATTATATCAGGTGATACCAAAAGCATATCGCACTCCATTCGCTCGTATATAAATAGTCAGAGTCGGGGGAATGGCCGCACTCATTCGCCCTTATTCTTCGGATCGATCACATAAGCTAGCTCCAGATGCCCGGCCACAGTCGACGTAACACGCCTCGTCTTGAACCAATATACACTATACATTCCTTCACCCGCGGGGGAGCGTCCTGCACCCACCACGATTCCTAGGTACGGCATCTCGTTTTGTGTGTATATAAAATCTGGTGTATATCTATATCCTGTAAATATCACCAAATCTCCGGTCACGAATTCAAACTTATTCTGTGAATCTGCCATATACTAAATATCTGTGTTTTTTTTCTGGGTATTTTTTTAAGCTCCCCTCTTAATCTTTATCGATCGGTTCATAGCGCTCGATTGGCAACGGATATTTTGGCGGGTACTTTGATAGTCTCTTGATCGTATGCATCCACACTCGCGTCTGCATAGGGTTTGGTTTTGATATCCACCATATCTTCGCCATATTCATTGGGGCTGCGTCTTCATCATCATATAGGTGCACGATGACTGCCACGCCACCATGGCACGTGCACGTCACTAGATCACCTACCTTAAGCATATGCTCAGGCGGTTCTTCGAAGAAGTCCTTCATCCTTTCCCACAAAGCCACTCATATTGCCCTCACCTATATGTAGGGGTACCGGCTTTAAATGTGAGTTCGGTGTGGTTGCATATTTCAATTTTTTAGGCGCAGATCGAAAACGTCCTTAGCCCTCTCTCACACTACCGGTCACATCATGAGACATACATCCCGGTAGGAGGGGGGTAGGGGGGTACCCCTGCCACGTTAACAGTTAAACTGTTTAGTCTTTAAGGTTGCGTGAACTGTTATGTCTGTCACAGGATATAACATATAAAAGGATTGCAACATTAATGATAGACCAATACATAACTGATGCAGTAACTTCTTTTACTTTGTATAGTCTCCGGCATCTCTTGCTCATCAGGCAGTCGCAGTCTCGCTGTCTTCATACTGATCTGTATCTAACATAAGGTGAAGAGAATATATTGTATCACTGTTCGCGCGCAACCACTTTGCACCAGCGTCAGTGACTGACACACGTGGGCCGTCAAGGTCTGCTGTCGCACGCTCAAGCAATCCGTGAAGGATGAGCATCTCTGACGCTTCCTGGCCTTGCACCATATCTAAATGATTCTTTAGTGATAGCTCTCGCACACTCCAGTTAGATAGCGTTGGCAGCCAGCCTTCGATGAAGTGCAGCATATCTATCTCGCTTTTGTTTAGCTTTGCAGTAAGCTCTGGTGTGTCGATGGTATGAATGGTTTCCATTTTTCCTCTCCCCTTAAGGCGAACGTTAATTAAGTAGTTGAAATCGTTGAGGTTTTAAAATCGGGTCAAATGCGCATCATAAAGAAAATCGCATACAAAACTAGGGCGCAGCTTGCAACATCATCGAACTTGGGCATCATCTTTTCTATCTCTCCAGCTTATACTATAATATACCACGTGCAGCGGTCTATGTCAAGTGTATCTTGTCAAGTAAATGCAAAACTCATAAGTGACTGTTATTGCTAATGAAACAAGCATAGTGTAACTCCTTGATACTACTAGCTTATGCTATAACACGTGATACACACCTTGACAATGACAGTGTGTGCGTGTATATACTAAGCCTAACCAGCACATACACGTCACACAAAGTCATCACTATAAAAGAAAACACTTTACCATCACAATAACTATAACATTTAACACTACCCCTAGACACTGTTAACATTAATACGTTCATATAGACTTTCCATAACTACCTTAGCTACTACTCTGATAGATTTAAGTGAAAGGTTATATATTCTGTAGTTATCATTATCCTCGCCGATAATCATACACAGACCGTGAGCGTATTGTGTTTCTTTTCTCTTTATCAGCTCTCCGGGTCGAAACACTTGGTATCAATCCGCGCAAGCTGACGCTTTACAATAGCCATATCGACCATTAAGCATGCACCGCTAAACACGACTCCAGCTACTGCTGCAAACCAAGCTACATCCCATAATGTAATATCCATAATACTTTTAACCTCCTTTATTAATTGTTAATGTATTATTTTCCGTCTTCCATCTGTCTCGCTTGCTCCGTCATCTGTGCAATGTCAGCGACGGTCAAGGGATTTTCTTTGCGTCTCTTGTTCTGCTCTCGCATCAACTGTCTAAAACGCTTGGCTACGTGTTTGCATACATGCACGTGCTCTTCACCGAGGGCGCGAAAGCGTCTGGCCCCTTCGTGTGTTGCGTCATATGAGCTGGGCTTTGTCAATATTGTTTCTGTGGCCTCCAGCCTTCCGTTGACAATCTTAACTTCTGTCTTTGATACATAATACTTTGACGCTGCCATCTTAAATGCCCTCGCCATCTTGGAGTGCAGCAAGGTCCGCCTTCTCTTCGTCGGTCAGGTGCTCCTTGGCCTTGTTGCGAAGGCTGGCTGCGCTCATCTTTGTGGGGCTCTTGTGTTCTGCATTGCAGCCATCAGCAAAACCTTGCGCGGCAAGTCGATTGTCGAAGTCGAGGACCGCTTGCTTGCCCTGAGTGGTGGAGTTGCGGAATACACGCCACATGCGCGGTCCAACTTGCTCAACGGTCCAGCCGGTGAGTTGCTTGCGCGTGGGTGGCTTGGGCGCGGGCTTATAAGTCTTCTTGCGACTTGATACCACCTCGATGTTGTTGATCATCGGGTCGGGCTTGAAGGTCATTGCGGCGTCGGTCATAGTGGATCTCCTTACTTGGTATACACATTATACAACAAAAATGGGGGGAAGTCAACAACTAAGTTGTCAAGAGAATGTTAGCACTTATAAGCTGGTGGAGGAAGCTCGCCGCCGGCGTCAAGGTGCGCGTTCTCAAGATCGATCATCTGATCAACTATCTTCTGGTAAGTCGCGCGATCTCCATCAGCCAAAGCTGCATCAGCCTGAGTGTTGAGTGTTGCTAGCCGAGCGTTCAGCCGGCAGAAGTCTTCATAAATCATAGTGGATCTCCTTACTTGGTATAACCATTATACCAGAAGAGTGGGGCAAAGTCAACAACAAAGTTGTCAAGAGAATGTCAGCACTCGCGGACAAGTTTACCATGAAGGAAGGATGCGATCTCGATGCCGTTGCGGTGAACAGCGACGAACCCACCAGTCTGCGCGGACTCTGATAGCGCAGTTGCATAGGCTTTTGTCTTGGTACCGCACCGCTGGCGACGAATCCCATAGGGCCATTGCTGGTCGGCTTCATGATAGACTTCCCACATAGTTCTTTCTCCTTTCTATATATATAATATAACCCCCTGAGAGGCCTCCGTCAAGGCAAATCGTGTCAAGAGAATGTCAAGACAACAAGATAAGATCCCTTTCACTATAGGAGGTGCGACAGTTTGGTTGCTGTTTTGGCGCGCCCTTGCTGATCCACTCAACTTGCACATAGCCGCCTTTTCGCGCGGCCACCACCATTCCGGTTGCGCCGGCAAAAGCCTGACGTATCGCGCGCTTGCTATCCTTGCCGCGAACTAGTTGGCCAATCTTAAACTTTGATGGAGGTGGCAAGAGCGAATGACAAACTTGTGTGATGTTGTCGCGGAAGGAGCCGGCGTGATAGTCAGTCATCAGATCGGAGTGGTCATTGGCTCGACGCACGTGGAAGTTGTGGGCGTCGGCGTCCATCTGATCCTCATCGGTGCACCGACCATTGGCTAAGAACGAGCCGACATAGCCGTTATGCACAAAGGTCCAGCGGTGACCAACAAGCTCTACCTCAATATCAATGCCTTGCTTCTTGAAGTGGGATTTGACTTTCTTGATTGCATTCTGAACCTTCACTTGGCCACCACCATCATGTCTTCGCACTTGACCCAACCTGCTGACTGGCTGTGTGGCCAGTAGATTTGGGCTAGCTTGCCAGCCAACTTCATCACAAGACCCAAGCGGGCAGTATGATTCTCCATACGGTACTTGCTCTTTACTACGCTTCCGACTTCAATCATAGAACTATCTCCTTTCTATACTTATAATATAGCCTATTTTCGCTCTGCTGTCAATGGATTTCCTGTCAAGGAAGCGTCAAGAACAATGGGCACTCTTACCGGCTCGGTTGTTGGATCGAACACCGAACCAGAACCAGGAGTAGAAAGAATCGCTAAAAAAGCTAGTAGTTTCATATACTTACCAGTCTGCCGGGTCGTTGTTTGGCTTTGCCCACACATCAACCTGTTGCTGGGCTGACAACTTTTTGTCAGGGCCCTTTAAGTTGAAGTCCCGGCGTTCGCAGGCGCGGCTAGATGCTTTCGCTTGCTCGCGAGCCTCGATCCCAGCTTGAATAAAACTTTGCTCGGTCGCCGTGAACGTGTGATTCTCGGCAGTACGCCAAGCGGCTGCGGCGGCGGAACACTCTTCAGCGGCTTGGCCGGACTGCTCCATCAGATCGTGGCAAATCTCAATGGCCGGCTGGCCATCGGCATCAACACGATCACCAGCTTCGTGAAGTAGATCCATAATCAGTTCAAGCTCGCGCTCGGTGACTCGAATGTTAAGAATATCAGACATATTAAAAGTGCCATCCAGCGAAGGGGCAGTTAGCCCAGTGAATACCGAAGAAGATTAATCCTCCCCAACAAGTTATATCGACCAAAATCATAGAACCAAACATCCAGTTGCGATTCATGCTTTCTCCTTTCTATACATATAATATAACACCGGAGCGGGTAAAAGTCAAGGTTTAAGATGTCAAAGGAATGTCAAGAGGTTCAAGGAACATTTCGTGTAGCCTTATCGTGTTTTTACTGCCCACCATTTGAACGGTGTATATTTTTGTATACGATTTGCTGGTTTCGTGCTCTCCAAGAACAAGCGCAATGCGATGGTCTGGGATCTGTGGATCGTGCGTGGTTTCGCT
>Ga0080013_1004609_pt1 | contig 13466 bp, 14 predicted proteins | sample ETNvirenome_6_85_FD_69236 | JGI IMG/M metagenome (GOLD analysis project Ga0080013, IMG submission 69236) | Marine viral communities from the Pacific Ocean - ETNP_6_85 (SPADES assembly) (version 2) | ecosystem: Environmental > Aquatic > Marine > Oceanic | place: Pacific Ocean | collected 2013-06-19 | reverse complement strand
TTGTATTTTCATAGCTTGGTCTGAAATTGGGTTTTTTGTTTCCAGTAATGACTTAACAGAGCTAGCCGCATCTAAAGCCTGTTGAGATTTTTGTATAGATTTGTCTTTTAGAAAATTATATTTAAATTTCAATCCATAGTCTCTTGATTGTTTTTGTGTTTCTCTTAATAATTTTAACTTTTCAATTTGTTTTTCTTCTTGCTTTTCTTTTCGTTCTCTTAATGCAACAGGAACTTGTCTAATAGTTTCAGCCATTTTTGGTGCTTCTCGTCCTGTTATAGCTTCTCCTAAAACCTGACCAACCAAACCGCCAATTTCAGCTCTAGTATAAGGGTCTAATTTTTTAAATCCTTCTAATAAAGAAGATAACCCACTTCCAACAACTGGTTTTTCTTCATTTTCTGTAGAAACTTCTGTAGGTGCTTGTATAGGTGCTTGTATAGGTGCTTGTATAGGTGCTTGTATAGGTGTTTGTGTAGGTGTTTGTGTAGGTGCTTGTGTCGGCTCTAAATCGTTTTTTTCTAATAAAAGATTATTTAATGATGATCCCGCTAATGATGCTGTTTTTATGAATGGTGTTCCATACTTTGCCGCTGTTTCCATTAACAAAGAGTGTAACCCTTTAGCCGCTAATAACCCTTTGTCTTGTATTTCTTCAAATGTTGTCATTAGTAGTTACTCCAATCAATTTGTTTAGATTGTTTTTGTTTAGGTTGTTGTAATAAAAGGTTACTCCCAGTATCAGGAATATATCGAGAATTATATTGTCTATTAGATAAACGTGGTAAAACAGGGTTAAATTGATTACTACCAGATGAACGTAATGGAAATTGACGTGGTTGTGTTTTGTTTTTATTTAATAAACCTGAAAGACCACCTATAACTGTACCTGCACCACCCCCAATCATAGCCCCCCCTATTGTAGCCGCCCCTGTTAAAATTGTTGTTAATAACCCTGCACGTCTAGCACGTTTACTTTCTTCTGCTTGAAATTCTTGTGCGTATTTCTGTCTATACGCTTCCCCTTCTGCCATAGCTTCCCTTTCTCTCATATCTAAAATAGGTTGTAACCCTAACGATTGTAATAAACTTCCTGACATTAATTTACCTCCACAACATACATAATATGTTATTATGTTTTTGTTTTTCCAATAAAACACTTTTATTATTTAACAAAAATTTTCCAACAAAATAACAAATAGGTACACCAGTATAATAAATACATTTCCCAACAAAGTTGTCTTTTTTTACAACATTTTCTTTAAAAGCCATATGATAAGCCCATGCTGTAATAATAGGTTTAGCTAAATCAGTAAATAATGGTGATTTTTGCATTAACTTAACAAAAGGCTGAGCCATATATGTATAACCTTTGTGTACAAAAGGGTTAAGTTTTTTTGCATGTCTACAATCTGCAACAAATATTTTACGTGATAATTTTCCTTGTCTATATAATTCTGTACATAAAACTGTAAATTTGTTTTCTGTATGTTTGGGTGAAGATAATTCAGCTAATTCCTTTTGAAATTCCCTTTCTGCTGCTGGGTCTCTTATAAATTCTTTTAAATTTGTGTATTGCGTTACTGCATTACCCTCATCATCAAGTACAGGATTACCGTCTTCATCTAAAACAGGTTCTGTTTCAAGAATTAAAGAGGCTTGTTCAGAACCTAAAGCATTCCTAACATTTTTATATTCTTCAACTGAAAGACCTGCACTACTAGCCATTCTTTGTAATTGAACGTCCTCTAATGGGGTAAATTGTATACCTATATTTATATTTTGCATTATTGGATTACCGTCTTCATCAAGTTCTTGTTCTCCATTTTCATCTAAAACAGGTTCTGTTCCTGAACTTAGCAAACGGCTAACTGCGTCATTTCTAGCATTCGTGGCATCTATTAATTCTTGACCTTCTAAACCTTCAAGGTTATATGCTTGCCCTGATTGTATAGCTTGTAATAATCGTTCATCTGCTAAATCAAAACGTCTTTGTTGGTCTTGATATTTAATTAAGTCAAATTGGTTTGCAAAATTTTGATCTCTATAGGCTGATTCATACTCTTGTAGTGCTTCTCGTTCACTTGTTGTAAAAGAATTTTTTAAATCTAACATTTCTTGTTCTAAATCTGAATTAAGTTCTAACAATTCTTTTTTATCTTCTTGTGATACATTTAATTCATTTATTCGTGCTTCTCTATCTAAAGATGCTTCACTTTTTTGAAATTCTTGTGTGCCTAATCGTTCACCTGAAATAAATTCTTGTTGCCCTAATCGTTCACCTGTTCTAAATTCTTCACCCCCTAACCGTTCACCTGTTAAAAATTCTCTTTGTTTTGCGGCTTCTGCTGATTGAAAAGCTTGATCTAAACTTTTAGCTCCTATACCTGTACCAATTTGACTTGCTAGTTGTGCTTCTGCTTTGGTTTGTTCTTTATAGATATCGGCTAAAGAGGATGACCCTAAATCACCCATAGCGATACCTCGTCTAGCTAAACTTTCCAAACCTGTAGTTACTCGGTCTTCAAACCCTTCTCGCAATGGTTGTACCTGCGTTTGAAATGTATCAGTTGCTAATTGTTTTTGTTCAGGTGACAAATAACTAGCATCATCTATCGGGGTTGTATTTGCTGTTTCATTAGGTGTTGATTGCATTGTTTTCTTTCTCCTTTATGATTGTGATAAATTACGGTAATAAATAATTAATTTTAAAATTCGTGTAAACTCGTTAGCATTATCATTACCAAACTCAGCAACAAAATAATTTCCACGTAAATTACAACTATATCGTGATGAAGATAAACCACGTACGCCAATAACAGCAGTTCCTACAACACCAGTACCTACTAAAGAAGCATCGGTGGTACTTGTTGTATAAATACGTGAAATGCCTTCCCCTTCTGTAGGTAATTCTTTTCCTAACCGATAAGCATTAAATACAAGATTTATATTCCAGTTATCAGTATCACCTGTAAAATATATATTATTAATTCGTTTTACTGTTCCAGAACCGCCAACAGGTAACCACGCTAAAATAGCCTTACTAACAATAGCCTCACCATTATCATTATGAATACTAGGATTTAATGTTTCATGAACTGCACCAGATAATCCTTTAGCACCATATAATTTTAAAGTATCACTAGCTGATTGCGTAGCAAAAAAATCATAATTAAACCCTGTAAATTGCCCCCAATAAGGTTGCGGTTGTGGAATATTAGGTAACTGATTAAATTTAGTAGTATCACAAAAATAAGTAAGATCATTATACGTTAAACCATTATTAACACTTTGAAAACTAATAATATATAAATCATTAAAAACAACAGCAGATGCGTTAGCTTTTTTTGTTGTGTCTAATAATTCTACAAGATCGTCTTGTATATCCTCGCTAATAATAGGGCTACCTGAACCCCCTAATTGGTATTCACCAGAAGAAAATGTAATGTTTGGACTAATTAAACGTATATAGTTATCACTAGATAAATACATAATTCCGATTCGTGTACGTTTTACACTATCTGTACTTTGTGTTCCAATAATGGCATCCGTTCTTAAAACATTCCAGTTTGTTTTCGGTACAGGTAAATCAGCGTTAGGTAAAACATAAACACCCTTTTCTTTAAAAATAAAAAGAGCATCACCCCATACTTCTAATGCTCTAATTCCCCCGTCAATACCTGGAGCTATTTCAATGTTGTTAGATGTCGTATTCCAGTTATCAAAATCAAGAATTTCAGTAAAATATAACGTATCTTCATTATCAACACCAAACAATCTATTTTTATGTAATTTTAATTGGATTAAACCGCTAGGAATACCAGAAGTTACTTTAGTAGCGGCAGGGGTATTACCAATAACTTTTACTAAATAGGCTTCTCCTGACGCTCCATAAATAGCACGTGCAGTATCAAAGCCTGCCATTTCCCACCTAATTTTTTTATCAGCCGTTAATGCTAAACTAGCGTTTGCATCTTGCCACCCACTATTATAATAATAAACTTTTTGATCTTGGTTAGTGATTAAAAATTCTGAATTATTAGGGGCTATATAATTAGTTAAACTAAATATAGGGTCATCTGCATCACTACTAGAATTAGGGTTTTGTGTTAGCCTTGCACCGCCCCCACGTTCTTCTAAACCCCCTGCTGGCATATATAGATAGTTATGGTTTTTTTGTAATTGTCCTGCTATTGATGTTAATAAATCTCTACTGGTTGTTAAGCCTCGAAAATATTTAACTTCTGCGTATGGATAATTTCCCATTTTAATTACCCACTAAAAAAAACACTAGGGTCATTTTTACGTCTTAATTGAGTAAAATATGAAGGATCAAGCATAATAACAGATTCATTATTTTTATCTAAATCTACAGATAATTGTGTTTTTTCTTCTTGTGCTAACAGTTGAAATTTTTGTTGGTTTTGAAAATCGTCATCACGTTGATAATAAAAAAATGCTGAAAAATAAGTAATTAACATATCGTAATCAACAGGTAATTCAGTGGTATCAGAATCACTACTTAATGTAGTGGGTGCAGTTACACCATCAACTTTAATGGCCGCTGTTTCAGTTCGATTAAAATATCTATTAAAAACTAAACTTGTTCCACGTGAAGTATAATAAATAGGGTCACCTGTATAAGAAGTATTAAAAAAGTTATTTGCTCCTGTTTCAGCAACTAATTGTTTATATGGCATAGCTGTTAATCGCTTAAAAGTACCGCTATTATCTTTATAATAAACATTATGTGTTGTTAATAATGTACTTGGTACAGTAACAGTATTAGCATTAGCAACAATATTAATATCAGTAGGTGTTGCACTTAATAATTCTACTGGTTCAGATTCACGTACAATTTTTCTAATAGATTTATTAATGTAAGTATTTAATGTTGTAGAACTTGGGTCTGAAGACGTGCTTGTAGTACCTACATTTAATTGAGTTTCTAATAAATTGCGTAACGTTGTTAAATCACTTCCCATAGTTTCGTTTACCTTTTGCCTTTTTCATAGCGATTGCAACAGCTTGCTTTTTAGGTTTACCAGATGATTTTAATTCTTTTATATTATAACCAATATTTTTTTTACCTTTCTTTAAGGGCATAATTTCCTCCTAAACACAAAATACTCTATAAGCACTTGTAGCAACAGCGACAAGCCTTATTTTTGCTATTGATAACGTTTTCAAACTAAACACTTGGTCTTTAATGGTATGAATGTTATTACCATAATTAGTACCATCAGACGATAAAGTAACCGTAATAGCTCCGTCACCATCATTAATAATATAACCATCAACACTATTACGTAACAATGTACCAATAACATCAAGTGTTACCGTGCCGTCACCTGTAGTAAATGACGTATCATTACTAGCAAAATAAACGGTTTTGGGTTGATCGTATTGGTTTTGTGACATAAAAATCCTTATAAATTTTAGCCAAAAAAAAAGACGAACAGCAATAAAGCCGCTCATCTTTCCTTAACATGGTTTAAGTGAACATCTTTATAATAACATAAAAGTAAAATAAAGACAAAAATTGTAGAAGAATTACATTAAAATAAAGATAATTGACTTTGGTGTATTTTAACTCTTTCTAACATACTTGAAAAATAATCTTTATCAATTTCACATCCAGTTAAATCATATTTTAAATCATGACATGCAATAGCTATACTCCCACTACCTAAATGGGTATCTAGTATCTTATCTCCTTCTTTTGCGTAATTTTGTAAAATCCAAGAATATAGTTTTACTGGTTTTTGTGTTGGATGTATTTTTTTTGATGCATTTGTTTTTCCTTCTAAACACCCAGAGTAACGAAAGTGAAAACATTTTGCAGGGGTATTAAAAGAAGTATAAGCCAACTCACCATCAGAAAAATTGTCTACTGGATTTTCTTTGTACCAAAACACAAAACCTCTACACCCATTTTCCCATAAAAATGGAAAGTAATTTGCTCCCCATATTATCTGATTTTTACTAACTCTAAACAATTCAATAAAATAATCATTGTTAGGAATTACATCATCCCAATTTTTAGATTTATGTCGACACCCATGCCCTGTTGTATAATTTTTTGCAAAATTAATACCATAAGGAGGGTCTACTATTGCTAAGTCAAAATGGTTATCTGGATACTTAGCCATTAACTCCATGCAATCACAACATTTTAAATTTAAATTGGGTTTCATATCTTTTTATAGCCTCAATAAGAAATTCTTAATATGACTTATTAATTGTAATAAAAAAAAGGGGTAATAAATTAATATTACCCCTAAAAATTAAGCCTTAAACTTTAGTTGTTAATAACCATAGTCCTGCGGACTTGTTTAATACTTTTCCTACTCCATAAATAGAGAAAGCGGCTTGTTTTTTCTTGTTTGTTGGGTCATTAGTTGACTCACGGCCAGATTGTTTTAAATAGAAATTAAAACCTGACTCACCTTGTTCACCACTAATCATAGCAGTACCAAAGGCTTCATCACCAAACAATAATGAACAATACAAACTACCTGAAGATGTGCTTAATGTATCTCCTGATAATGGGAATTTGTAGCCTAGTGTTGATTGAATAACTTCAACACCTGCCACGATTCCAACAGATGATGGAGATTGTTTAGCAGGCTCAGAACTTGTAGGAGAAATCCACCCTTTAAATCCTGGACTTGTTGTTATTTGATAAGACACGTTAGGATGACAAATTAGTTTATAGTAACCGTTATCACATGTAGGGATATCTTTACTTTCTAAAACGGCAACACCATCTTGTAATGTTTTAATAGTCATAGCTGAAGCGGCAAAACTTGTTACTAAAGCTGATTGAGCTAAACGAGTTTTGTTATGATACATAGGAAATCTATCGCCTGCGGCTGATTTATCATGTGACCATACTCTTGCTGTAATACCAGAGCTATTTAATGTACCACCATCAATTTTTAAATTGTTCATGTTTACACTAGTAGCATTAGCAACGTCTGCAACTGCCATACCGATATCATTACGTACTAATTTATCTAATGTTTTAACAGCGGCATCTTGTACTTTTTTAGATGCTTTATCAAGAATATTAGATATAGCAGTTAATGTAACTGTACGTGAAAGTTGTACGTAACCGTCACGCTCATGTAATGTTGCTGACAACGTTTGTGCTGACAAGTACATTTGTTGTGCTGTAAATTCATCTGAATCATCAGCGAAAAGAGCATCAATTTTATTGTATCGTGTAAACTGTACAACATTACCTGAACCCTGTGGAATTGGTGTCATTTCAGGACTGTTTGTATACCAAACTGCCTTACTATCGAAATCCTCTAAAATCTTTTTTTCGTAATACGTATTGACCGCTGCTGATAAACTAGCGTCTGTTGCTTTTTGATCTGCCATTTGTGTTACTCCTTATGTAACGTAACTAGATGGTTATACCATGATTAACTTTTACCCATTGTCTATACTCTTCTGCCCCTCTAGGTGCTGGCACTCCTTTTAAAGAACTACCATTATTAGATGTGGAAGATGTAGGAACAGGACTAGCTTTCACTTTTCTAGCTACTAAATTTTGTTGTGATTTAACAGCTTTTTCAGAATTATTATTATTTTTTAGATTCGATAATGTTTTTTGTGACCAGTTCATAAACCAACCTTTTTTATCGATTGTTTCCGATCGTCCTTTAGAATTAAACTCAGATTGCAATTTTTCTTGAAATTTATGTGTTAATTCAGGATTAGTTTGGTGTAAAACTATTTCAAATGCCTTAAACTGAGCATCGTTTTCTAAAAAATTTTGTTGTAATTCTGTTTCAGTCTGTTTTTTTTCGTTTTGTTTTATAGAGTTAAGTTTTTTCTCAACTAATTTATTTATCACATTAACGTCATCTTGATTATAGTTTTCTAAAATCTCGTCAAAATCATCAGTATCTTTTACTGTTTTTTGATTATTAATCATTTCATTTTGACTGTTTTTTAGTTCTTCAATCTCTTTATTTAATTTATGTAAATAATTTTCTTGTTGAGATATTTTTTTTGTTGCATTTTCTTGCATCTCTATAATTTGTTCCCTAGATTTACCTTGATAAAAGTGTTTTTCTTCGGGTTGTGATGATTCTTCTAGTTTCACATCTTCTGACGTGTCTGTACTTGCATCATTTTCATTTTCATTTACATTTTCAGTTTCATCAACAACGGTGTTTGTATCGGATGATGTTTCATTAGTAGAGTTTATGGGTGTACCATTCTCGGTATTAATAAAATCTTTTAATTCATCAGATGACATAGTGCTAATGTCTGTATTTATTTCTTTTTCCATATTAATTTATTCTCCATATACGCTTTTATCATGAGTTTCATGTACAAACCCGTCTGTAAATTCCTTTATATGTGCTTTATAAGCATCGACAACGTTACTAGACACTAAAATCTTTTTTAGTTTATCTTCAGCAACTTCTACAGGGATAATATTAGTTAAATTATGAATCGTAGCTAATTGAGCTCGGCTTTTTTGTTTACCATCAGAAAACCCAAAACGGTCAATAAGTTCAGTAATATAAAATCCGTCTAGTTTTTTTCCATTCAATTTTCTATAAGTATCGTCTAAATGGTCAATAGAAACCCCTAAAGACTTGGCCGCTCGGACTTTACATTTAATGTTATGATTCGCTTTAAATGAATCATCTGTATAATTATCAGCATTAAATAAATGATCTGTTTTAGGTGTAACAACCTTTTTTTTACGTGGCTTTCTTTTAGGTTTATCTAGTACAACCGTCTTTTCTTTTTTTATTTCTTCTAATTCTTCTATTTTATTATTTTCTTCTATAATTTCCATAAAAATCTCCTTTTAATTATTGTTAAATTTGGTTTCAAATACATCAATTAATTCTTTATAGGCCAACCGTTTAACAGCTAAATATTCAATATTGCTATTTTGATCTAATAAAGAGCGATCTAATTCATTGTGTAACATAGCAATTTGTTCATTAATAATGTTTAAAATTTCTTTAAACTCTAACGTATTTTCTAATAGTTTAGGCAATTTTCTGTCCTGTTAATTTTTCTACCATAACTTCGTGATTGTCTTCTATTAACTTAGCTTCTAAATCAATTTGTTTTTCAGCTTTATATTTATCTATATCCTCTATTTTTTGTTCTATTCGTTCTTGTTTTTCCATTTGCTTTGCTTGTTGCATAGCTTGTTGTTGTTGTTGTGCCATTTGTGCATCTGTTTGAGCTACCAGCTCATCATCTAAAAAGATATTGTTAGCATCGTCTTTTATACCAAAAGCGGCCAATAATTTTTCCCCTACCTCTTGCCAATTTATTCGTTTAGCTAATGGGGGTATAGATGACGCATAATTTAAAAAATTCATATAGCCATTTTGGTGAGCTATTTCGTTAGATAATTCTAAGTTACCTAAAACTTTTGTATTAAAATCAAAGTATAAATTCTGCATTTTAATATTGTTAGTAAACCCTAGTTTTGCTAACTGTTCTTCAGAATAAACACTTAATAAATCGGATACATCTTTAAAGGTAATATTTCGTTCATATAATATTTCAATAAAGGGTTTTATAACTTCATTTGTTTGTAAGTTGATAAGTTCATTTAATGGCATATCATTTTGGGCAATAATTGATAATGTAGCCCCTTTAGTTTGAGGTATTTTGGTTCGGTCACTTGTACCTTCTTGGACTGGACTTAAACTAAATAATTGGTCTATATCACGTTGTATAATAGCAGTATCGTTAATATTAACATTTGCTAAACTAGGATTAATAATAGAGGTTATACCGTTAGAGCCTTGACCTTCAATAATTCCGTTAGGCCTCCACATTTTATCCCAGTTAATGTTACGTGTTTTATCAATATAGGTCATAGGGAAAATAGATTGCGTGTTAGCGTCTCGGCTTTGTGATCTAGCGGCATTTAATTCACGTAATAAAGATAATCCTGCTACTACGTTACTAACACCGTATAAACAGTTAGGTATTGGTTCATATTTACCAACAATAAACGGTCTAACATATTGTTTATGTCTAAATGGAGACTCTTCTAATTGTATAACAACATTACCGTTAGCAATCGTACAAATAACTTCCCTTTCTTCCCCATCTAAAAAGTATTTTCCATAACATTCATCAATACGTACTAAACCTGATTTTTTTTGATCTCTTAATGCTTTTTGAAATGCTGTTCTGGCTGTACGGTTAAAGCCTAACAATTCAATATAATCTTGTTGTTGTGGGGAATAACCGCCCTCGTTATTAACAATTAAATCTAAATTGTGATATTTGCCAACATCTTCCATTTTTTCTTCATATCCAACAACTTCACCTGTAGATGGATCAACCATTTCAAACGTAGATTTTTCTTTACGTTTTTCATGTTTTTTTAAATCTTCGTAACGTATAGCAGTGGTATGAATATTAGCTAAACTATCTTGGGGTGAATATTTATTAACATCAGAATAAAATTCAGTTAATAATATGGGTTCAAAATATGTATTATCTTTGATAACCATTTCCGTATCACTTTCTTCATCATCAGGAAAAAAAGTAATATCACGTTTTTCATAAATTTGTGGGATTTTTGCAACAGATGTACCTTGAATAGCACAATTTTTAAAAAATAATCGGTACGCATCCATGAAATCAATATCACCTAATTGTTTTTCAAAAATAAAACGATTCCATACGTCAATAACAGAATCATGCATTTTACTATCTTGAGTTGGTTCAATTCGTGCGATAGGAATAGAATTAAAAAGAATTTTCATAACTCGGCTAACAATGCCCTGTACTTTCCACTTCATAATAGGGGAATTTACTTCTGCTCGGCCTTCATAAACCTTCGTTAAATTATCGTCACGCATGTATACCGCATCTAAGGATTGTTGCCATGCGTCTTCATAGGGTTGTCGTTGATCAGAATACGTTTTTTTTAAGCCTAGAAAATGTTCTATAGCGTCTTGCTCTTGCTGATACCTTTCTAACTTTTCCAAATATTAAGCCTTTTAGTAAAAATATATATATAATAGAAATAGTAATTTTTATATTTTTTTTAGATTTAATAGCTTAATATAATAATATTATACCCAAAATTTAACGATATTCAAACAAAATTCATATAAAATTATCTAATATTACCGTTTTGATTGATTGTATAGGTAAAAAAACTATAAATTAATACATGTTAGGAATAACCATAGGTAATTCAGGAATAGGTGTGTTAGAAAGGTTATAATCATTACTTAGTTTTATTGCTTCATATTTAAGGCAATCTAGAAAATGGTCATCTTTTTTGTTGACCTTATTTAACGTTTCCCTGCCCTCGGCAATACGATCACTTGTATAAGATTGCCATGAATATCGTTTAAATTCATAACGTAACCCGTTAAGGGTATTAAATATATATAGTTTTGGGTGTCGTTTGATTGTTCCATCTTTAGTCCTAACACATTTTAAACGATTTTTAACGGCATTAATACCAATATTGTTATCTTTTGAACACAAAATAGTAGAAATACCATGTTTATCAAACTCGGTTCTAATCGTATGTAAATCTTCTTGGAACTCTCCTGTTTCTGAGTGTACTTTGTGTATAACATCAGGGGTTTGTGCAGATGTATCAATTTGACAGTATAAGGGGTGTACCCCATTACGTTTAGCTTTTATTAATCGTGAAAAATCTTCAACTAACATAGATTCATAAGGGGCTTTTAATTCGTCAACTACATACAAAATATCTTTTTTTCTGTCATAACAAAACCGTAACCAATGGTGAGGGGTTCTTGTGTGCGGGTCTATACCTTCGTGGATTTCGTATCGATCAGGATTTCCTTTAACATATTTAAGATAATCAAATGAATCAATTAAGTGTATATCATTATTAAATTCTTTATATATTAAACCACTTTTAATATGGGGTTTTCCGTCACGTCTCATTGTGATTTCGTCCTCATCCCACGTTGCAATTATATCATTTTTAGCTTTTTTAGAAATAAAAGGATTATCAAGTATAGATAGGGTAGTAGTTTGTATGAGTGGGTTATTAGAATCATATAAAAAATTAACTAGTTTTGTGTAGCCCATTAAAGACGTAAAGGTTAATAAAACAACACCATTACGATCAGCAGTACGTGACAAAACTTCAGTAAATAACATAAAACTACATTCTTCATCTAACCAAGCAAAATCAATATCTAAACCTTGAAACGTTTCACGACCTTGAGCATAAGAACGAAAATAACATATATTGCCTGAATCAGTGGCTATTGTTTCATGAGGGAATCCTCTTACATTATCATAAGTACCGCTCCGTTTTGTAAAAGATTGCTTATTAATTAAATTGTTAATTTTCATTTGTTGAACTGAAACTGACATAGAATAGTTAACGGTAGCACATAATAATTTCATTTGTTTTTTAGATTCTAATAATTCAGCGATAATAGATGCCCCTAACTCGGTTTTTCCAGAACGATTACCGCCAAAACAAACAAATATTTTAGCCCCTACCCCTGTTTTTACCCGTTCTAAAATCAAATTACGGAAATCATTTTGTTTTTTATACCGTTCAAAATCCATAAACAATAAACCATGTTGTTCTTTTAGTTGTGAATAAAGTTTTAATTGATGTTCTAAATCATGTAAAAAGTCATTCATTATCAGAAGGGGGTAAAAGTTCAGGGTTGTTTTGTAATAGTGTACGTATGTTAGCTGTTACCTCTTCAGGGGATAATTGATTACTCCCTAGTTGTTCATCTAACGATTCAGGGTTATCACCGCCATATAAAGACAACAATAAACGTGACGATTGAAAGCAACCGCTTTGAGAATTAGTTTTTAAATCGTATATTGTTTGATGTAATGTAAAATTTCTAGCATTTTGTAAAATGTAATACGCTTCTTTATTATTTGAAATATGTTTTCTAAATTCAGAAAAAGATATATTAAACATACTAGATAAATTTAAAGGGGGTAATAAAGCGTATTTTTGTAACATTTTCAAACGATCTTTAGTCCAAAACATAGGAATAACTTCCGATTTTTTTTTTGCCATTTAAAAACATTATACGTGAAATTTAAAATTATGGTATACTTAGGTATATTTAAATTAAAAATAAATGGAGAATCAAATGAATATAAATATGACACCCCCAACAAGTCCAAGACCACAATTACCGCCTGATATTAAAACAAAGTATGCTGAATACAAACAAAAAAATATGGCACAAAGAAATTTTACGATAAATATAGAAAATAATGATAGAGCTGAGCTTCGGTTATTAAAATCATATTTTGTAAGTAACTGTTATGAGAATACGCAAAAATAAGTATAACAATACGGTAACGGCTGACGGATACCATTCTAAACGTGAAAAAAGAAGGGCTATCGAGCTTGAATTGTTAGTTAAAGCAGGAAAAATTGAAGATTTAAAATATCAAGTACCGTATATTTTGCTACCTAG
>Ga0080013_1004608_pt1 | contig 13468 bp, 5 predicted proteins | sample ETNvirenome_6_85_FD_69236 | JGI IMG/M metagenome (GOLD analysis project Ga0080013, IMG submission 69236) | Marine viral communities from the Pacific Ocean - ETNP_6_85 (SPADES assembly) (version 2) | ecosystem: Environmental > Aquatic > Marine > Oceanic | place: Pacific Ocean | collected 2013-06-19 | reverse complement strand
TACCATACGACTCAACAAGAGCTGAATCTACTTTCATATTTTTACCATCTATATTATCTATAGACTTGCCATCGAATAAATCTCTCATTGCCCGTAGCTTTGTTTCTGATTCTATTTCTGATTTTCTTCTACTTACACAAGGATTCATTATTGACACACCTCTCTTGAATTAATAGTATCTTCATAATTCTTTTCACTACTATAATACTCTTGCAATGTTTCTACTCCCTTACCTACACCTTCGTAATTAGTAACTCTACGAACATTACCATGCATATCCATAACCTTATAAGACCTGCCTCCGTATCTTCTAAGAGGCTTCTGAACTCTCTGTAATACATTAGGCATATACAAGAATCCCGGCTTATCATATACAAAATCAAGCAATGGATTTCTATCAACATGAACATTACCATTCATATACATATCGCTTCTATACATTGATTCTTCTGTAGGATGAGCAATCTTGTTAACAGCTCGTCTATAATGTCTCCCATACTCGCCAAATATAGAATCATATACATCTCTAATCCCTGACTCATTTGCTCTACTATGTATGTATCTTTCAACAGCAAGAACTAATCTTCTATTTATCTTAAATGTAGGTAATGCTATAAAATCTTTACCAGCTTTTAATCTAACAAGACCTGATGTTGCAGTTGGTTTCATAACTATTGAAGCTGCTGTAAATAATGCATCATGACTTTGAGATGTACCATCAAGAGTTTGTTCAAAGAAGTCTCTTACAAGTTTATCTTCATGCAACTTAGCATCCATCCAATTACGTTGAGCAAATACTTGAGATTCTTTAACAAGTTTGAATGTTTCATTATTCAATTCATAGAAATCTCTTTTTAACTTAGATAGTCTATCGTAAAAAGCATCTACCATATTAGGATTCATACCTTCTATGTTATCAGCAATTGCTTCACCAGTAGTTTTTAATAAAGCATATCCGTCTTGAACTTCTCTATTTGTCATTAATTCATATCTTACAGGATTCTTTAATACAACATATTCAGAACCTTTCCTTAAGAATCTTTTGCCAGCACTTCCTCCACTTAATGGAGCAACTGAGCCTACAAATGAGTATTTAACTCTAGCGTTTTTTTCATTTACTCTGTATACATATTGAGTTTCATTGGTTCTATTTAAATGTCTATATCCAGATTTCCAACCTTTTAGATTATAGTCTACAAAGTGAAAATGATTCTTTAAAGCTGAAGGACCATCTTCTGGTCTAACAGAATCAATAAGTTCAGCTTCTCTTCTATTGAAGTAATCTTTAGCAGAACCAATGACATTTAATTTATATTGAGCTCTAGCTACTGAATTAGATTTATGCTTAGAACCCATGTTACCACTAATAAACCTTCTTAATGACGATTCTCTTTGTTGAAGCACATGATGCATAATTGAATATTTTTGAATCATTGATGTATTAGGAGAGCTTTGTGAAAGTTCACTAAAGAACATATCTCCATACTTACCAAACATCTCTTTACCACCAACATTATTAACGGTATTTGTAAATTCATTTAAATCTATAAGTTCAGATTCGCTTAATAACATATTAGCAGTTTCAAATTTATCTATAAAATCATGTATGAATTTTGTATCAGTAGCAGAAGCTGCTTTAACTCTCGATGAACCATCGTTTAACTGTGTACCAAATTTGTCAGCAATAATTCCACCTACACCAGTAAGATGTATGTTTTTTTCACCATTACTAGGGTCAGCAGGCTCTCGTCTTAATGATATAATATCTTTTCTGCGAATATCTACAACTTGGTCTTTCTTTCCTTTCTTGAATAAATCATTTAAGAATGACTTAGCATCTGAATAACTTTCTTGCTTAGTACCATAAAATAAATTAATTAATTCTGGAACTAAATCTTGTTTACGTTGTTTATCTAATACCCTATATTTAAATAATAGATTGTTAAATACAGTTTTATTAGGGTTACTTAAAAATCTCTCAAGTCTATTTCTTAGATACATCATTTGATTGAAGTCAGGAGCTCTCCTACCAGCAGCATCATTAACACCAGTTAACATCCTATTTTGAGTATTAACTGTATTAATTGATTCTAATATCGCATCTTCCATTACTTCCTTAGAACTACCTTTGTACTTACTTAAATCAAATATGCCATCCCATTGCATATCTCCTTCTTGGAATTCTTTTGTCTCACGATACTCACCGAGTCGTTCTGTTATCTTTTCAGAACCATCAAATTTTCTACCAAACAATATGAATTTACTTACATCTTCAGCTGAGGCCCTTGAAAGAACATTAGACCTTTTTGTTGCATCAATGATAGTCTGCAATGAATTCTTCATTCTTTGTTTAACTGGTATGAATGTATTGCTTTCTAAATCCATCATCTTACCATCAGCAAAAGAGAATTCTAATCTTTTTAATGCACTCAACCCAGGAGACAAGTTCATGATAGAACCAAATATTCTTTGTGAATTTCTAAAGTTATTATAGTACTCTTCTAATGAATCACCTTTTTGACCTTTACCAACAGAATTTATTTCCTTACCCATGTTGAATATATCTAATCCATCCATTGTATCAGATTCATATGGGAAAGCATCAGGTGTCTTAGCAACATTTCTTGTAACACTATTTATTAATTCTCGTGGCATGTCATGATGATTAAACACAGCATCTACATCAAAGTCAGCCTGGTGTACTACTGCTAAATCATATGGGTTAATACCTGTAGAGTTTCCTAAAGACCTGTCTAAGAATCCTTCTACCTTATGTATTGCTATATCACCTGCTAAGTTAGGTATACGAAGACTTAGTGAATGTATCTTTCCTTTCATCTTTTCACCAGAGATAGATGTTTTTTCACCCATTGATTCAAGAGTATCATACAGATTCTTATATGTAGCATTTCCTTGACCAAATTGTCTATCGAGTCTTTGCCTTACTTCTTTTATGAATGACTCTACAAAACTACTTCTAGTTTTACCTATATTACCTTCAAAATATGGGTCATTAGCAAATACTTCTATTTTACCTGCCTTTGTCTTAGTTCCTACTTGAAAGTCCCAACCTTCACCTGAAGGGTCTTTGTATTCAAAAACAAATTTTACTTTATCATAATCTCCAATTTTTATATCACCATCATAAGAAGAAAGTTTTTTACCACCAAATGCAATCTGTCTATTAACACCTTCTACTTTACCATAAACAGGAACAGAACCTTCAAGATAAGGAATCAGTACTGAATAAGAACCATGCTCTGATTTTACTTTACCCATTTCACCAAGTATTCTTTTTACGACCATTCTCTCAGCGGAATTCATAGTTAAGGCTGATTGAACATCAACACCAGCTTCTATTAATCTATTTAAAGAACCTGATGTAGCGTCATTAAATACTTCACCATTTTCTTTAGCAATATTTACTGTGTTAGCAAATGCCTCATTTCTAGTTATGTCTTTAGGGTCTCTCATTCTAAGAATGTCACCTAATGCATTATCTAGTTTACCATAGTAATCTATATAATCTTTAGTAAATGAACTGTATCCTATCTTATCAACAAAATCAAGTACACCATAAGATACATTAGCCATCTTTCTTTCATTTGTTTTACCAAAGAATAAATCTTCAACTTTTAATTCTCCTAACGGAGCATCTCTTAATGACTCAAGTGAAGCTTCAAATGCTTCTTTATATCCTTTGTAGTCACCTTCTTGTATAGGTCTAGAAACAATATTACCTTGTGTGTCTCTACCTCTTGCTACTAATTCAGCATGACCAGGCCCAAATCTTTTAGCTGCACTTTCTGTTGTTAATATATCTATACCAGCTGTATTCAATAAGTCAGCAATGTCTTTGTCATATACAAAGTTTGTTTTTAATAACATATCTTGAGTTTGAGACCAACCTACAGGTTTAACACCTGCTATATTATCTGTGAGCAATCTTCCTTTATGTAGATAAGATATATGAGCTGCATCTGTACCTAACCAAGATTGAGCATTAATAGCACTCGACTCAAGACTTGCAAAATCACCAGCATCAATCTTAGAAATCATTTCATCTATGTTCTTTCTCATCTCAGTACCTTCGGCAAACTCATTCCTTCTTGAAAATAATGAACTTCTTACTATTTCTTTTGCTCCAAATCCTGCAATAGATTCATCTTTAATGCTTTTAACTCTTAAATGACCTCTATTAGTATAATTCTCTATTGATTGGTTGACATTTGACCATGAACTTTCTCTATGGTAATCCCACCAGAAGTTATTATTGGATTCTTGATTTCTAGCAACCTCTTGCATTGTTCTCAAGAAAGACTCACTACCTCTTGTCTTTGCACCAGATGTAGACATTGTATTAAAATATTTCAATAATGAAACAGCTTTATCATTTAATTCTGTTCTATTATTTGCTGAACGAACCAAATCTTTAAATCCTTCAGGTGATAAATGATGCCAATACATACTTTTAACTATGTCTCTTACGACATTACCATCAAGACCAAGAGACTCAACATCTCTCCATTTTTTAAACATTTTTTCAAAGTTATTTAAGTCAGAACCTCTTAATTCACCTTGTATTCCGTCATACCATTCATCAAATTTCCTTTTGAATCTTTGAGCAACTTCAGGTTTCTCTACAATATTATCTGTTCTTATATATAATTGGTCTACATAACTAACTGTAGCTCTTGAACCTGAATACCCAGGACCATGATGTCCACCTTCAGCTCTATCTATAACAGCCCCTGGTTTATCAAATAATGCACCTTTTGTTTCAACTCCAGCAGGAATGTCAGCAAAATCTTCATATGACCTACCTCCGTATACAGAATTCCTTCCTACTTTATATATGAATATGGGAGCATCTCCATCACCTAGCCAATTCTTTTGAAATTCAGAGAATCCACCATCAGCTTCAAACTTATTTTCTATAATCAATTCAGCTTTATTAGGTCCAGTTATTATTCCATTCTCAGAAAACGATATTGTTTTTATTGGTCTAGTTCCAAATTGAGGAGCAATAAGACCTGGTAACTCTTTATTGAATTGCATCTTCTCAGCAAGAGATTTAACAAAGTCACCATCATTCTTCTTATCTATTGATTTGTGAACTTCATATATTAAAGATTCAACATCTGTGGTAACTCTATCAATACCTAATTCTATAGATTCATCAATTCTTCTTCTAAGGCTTGCAAGATTCTCATCTTTTAATTCATTATTATATTCACCATAATTTCTTTCTAGTGATTGATATGTTAGCTTTGGAACCTCAGAGTTATTATCACTAAGTATATTACGATTCCTTGACAACTCCTCATTCATGGCATCATACTGCTCTGATGAAAGATTTCTTTGCTCAGCAATTATCTTAATATTTACTTCATCTAAGAAGTTCTCAATATTCTTTTTACCTGGCTCAAAGTCATACTTATCATATATCTCATCTAATGTAGCTTCTTCAGATATTTCAATCTTCATATCTTTTAATTTTCTTACTAATGAAGCAGCTAATTCACTCTTAACTCTACTTGAATTACGAGCTCTATATATGGAAGAAGAACCTAGGTCTTGAAGTCTTTGTATGGTATCTCTAAGTTTATTCATTGTACGACTTCTTGACTCTATTAAACCAAGTCCACCTTCATACATATTATCTGTAAGTGAGAATTCAGCAGCTGCATCAGAGGCTTCTACCCATTTCTCCATTGTATCTTTCAATGTTTCCATGTATTTCTGAAGGTCTTTATCTCTGAATTTTGTTATTTCTGATTGACCTACTGGTAATAACTTATTTATCTCAGATATTACTTTTACAACTTCTGACTTTGGAAGCTTTCTCATTGTATTAGCTTCTGTATCAAATAAACTTTCAACAATAGAGTTTGTTTGCTCTATCATATCAACTTGTTCTTGGGCCTTTTCTCTTACTCTATCATATTCTTTTATTAAATCTCTTTGTCTTACACCAGTTAACTCAAAAGCAGCGTTAATGAATCCACCTAAATCGCCTTTAGTTTCAGCATTAAAATTAACTTGGTCTTCAAACTTGATATACTTACCATCCATCCTAGCTAATGATGTTTTTATCTTATCATATTTCTCCATCATTTCAACTATTTCAGATTCAGAATATCCCTCACCTCGTGATGCTCCTAAAATTTCTCTAGCAGCCTCACCATCAGGGAATACCCACAAGTTATTCATTTCAATATTCTTATCACTAACTAAGAATTCTTTAGCTATGTTCATAATACCAGCTTCTCTTACACCTAATCTAGCATCTTTGAATTCTCTACTTGTATGGTATACACTAAATCTATCTAAAAAACCTTCTCTGAATATTGAACGATTATTAGATTCAAACATTCCAACTAATGCTTGAGCATCTTCATAACTAACTTCTACTTTTCTATTAGTAGCTGACCTGTTTTCTTTACCCCATAAAGAAGCAACTAACTGTAACTTACTTTGTAACTCAGGTAATGATGTTGCTTGTATATTTTCCCACTCAGATTGTTCTTTATTTTCAGGCTTTTCTCTACTGACAGTAACTAATTCTCTTATTGCTGACTCATTAGGCATCTCAGTACCAAGAATAGTACTAAGAGATTCATACATCTCAGTATTCTTGCCTTTTATACCATTGTATAGATCAACTAGGTCTTTTTGAGTTCTATATCTACCTAATAATGTCAACCAAGCATTGTCTGTAGGTAATACTTCTATTTCAACTCCATCTGGGAAGTTATCTTTCTTCAGTCTTTCAGTCATTGAACGCATTAAACCTTCAACTTCAGAATTAAGAGCGTCTATATTCTCTGATTTTAAGAATGTATCAACATTTCTACCTTCAACTGCTCTTATATTTCCTAAATACCCATGGGCCTTTAAAAGGTTTACAAGAGTTTGATACTCTACAATAGCTCCATGATTCTCACCAAGTCTATTAAAATCACCTTCTATGTTCTCTATTCTAAGTGTTTGTCTATCTAAATTGAAATCTTCAGCACTTCCTTCTACTTGCAATCCTAATCTTCTAGCTGATTCACTTATTGCTTTTACAATAGTATTGGCACCATTCTCTACCATTGTTCTTTGTAAGTCTACATGGAAGTCATCAAAGTTATTCTCATTTAAGAATTCGCCTTCTTCATTGATTTTAACTTCTTTTAGTTTTTCAAGTAATTCTCTTGCTCTTCCACTAGATAGATTCTCAAGAGCAACTAAGTTCTCAGGTTCTGAATTATTTACAGCCTCTGATACACGCCTTATATCAGAAATATCTTTTGCAAATCTTAGTAGATTGAACTCAGGGTCTAGTATTTCAGAGCCAATCCTATCAACTTTGTCAGACTTAGACATCTCTTGATTTGTTTCATTATATATAATGTCATATACTGACTTTAATCTTGGTTCACTAATTACACCACCATTAGCAGCTGCCATTATTTGTCTATTATTATAGTAACTATTCCATGCTTCAGCTGATGATGCGTCAATACCCATTGATTTAAGCAATTCAAGTTTTGATTGAAAATTCTCTAACGTAGGAAGCTGTTTATCAAATGTAGGCTTTCTCATTCTAGTAAAAAATGCACCAACTAATAAGTGAGCACCTAATACTTCAGGGTCTAATCCTTTAATATGTTGCTCGTCCATCAATGTTTCAGCGTTGAAATATAAAGCACCAGCTGTCATTCTACCTATAGACATTGCTAAATCTTTACCTGCAGAGGCTGCAAACTCAGACCATATCTTATCAATACCACCTGTATCTTTTATCTCATCTAATATTTTTATTGCTTCTTTCTTAGATAAATCACGCCATGCGTTATTAGCTGCAATTACTTGATAATTAGAACCTTGCTTTGTCCTATTTGCGATTATCTTTAAAAGACCATTTAATGCACTAGGCTCCATTTCTTTATAAGTACTATTCTTATATGTATTTAGAATCTTTCTTATATCTTTTGCAGTCTTCGCTATAGGTATCTTACCACCACCTGGTAGAGCTTCTACGAATGGTAATAAAGCAGAGAATGTTAATGCATGATAGAAGTTACCTACAGGGTCAAACTCTTCATTCCCAGCCATTGATTGTACACCATTTACCATAGTATTGAACAACCCAAAACTAACTGTCATTTCACCAGCGTGAGTTGCCCATTTAGATACCATTCCTTGTTCATTAAGACTAAGTGTTCTACCTAATGACCTTTGTATCCATTGGCCCACACTATTTATATGTCTACCATTCTTACCTAAATCAAGTACAATTCTTTCAGCCATGTCATCTATAAGAGCAACTTCAGCTTTAGGAAATGCTGTTTGTAATGATTTACCTAAGTTTTGTTTTAATTGTTGTTTACTTGCTTCAACAGCGACTGGAGACAATGAATAATTAGCTAATAATTTAGATGTAGCTTTTGTTTTGAACTCTGCATCTAGTGTGCTTCTAAATACATTTGAAGATAACCCTTTCTCAGTAGCTACTTTAGATGCGTCATCTAGTACACTACTTACTATCTTCTTACCACCTTTAGTAGACAGTCTTGATACAACAGCAGAAGTTCCTTTAGTTACCCATTTAATAGGCTTTAAGAAACCAGCAGCTTGACCAACAACTTCACCAATTTTACCAACACCAGTTAGTTCTTCAACTCCAGTTAATTCTTTATACTTTTCTACAGGGTCTATACCCATTGTACCAAGTAATGCACTAGGAATAGTGAAACCTGCTATATCAGCATATTGCCATGCAGCTAGTCCTAATCCTTCATATAGACTTCTACCCCATTCTATTCCTTCATCAGGTTGTTCTTGTTGTTGAGCACCTTCATACCAAGAAGGTAAGTTAGGATTTACATTACTATATAAATTGCCTCCTAGATTAACAGGAGCTTGTACTGGTGCTTGTCTTTGAGTCTTTAGAAAGGATTCTATTTGAGCATCTGTAGCTACTACACCTCTTCTTTCTAGCTCTTCTTTAAACTTTGAAGTAAGATTGTCAGGCATTGAAATATTATTCTACAGGAGCTCTTCGAGTTCGAGCCATTTTCAATTCCCATTCAGCCATCATTTTATCCATTGATTTTTCGTGCTCTAATCTTTCTACATTTTTTTCAGTAACAGGAATACCTCTATCTTCTAATTCTATTTTACGAGAGGCTTCTAACCTTGCATCATTTTGAGTCTTTAATTCACCTTCTAATACATCCATTGATGATTTTATACTATCAATTTCAGAACTAAGGTTGTCAAATGCGACTTTATCAAACGAATATCCACTCTTTTGTTCATCTCTCATCATCTTTAGTTTTAAATTTTTAGTAGCAATATCATCACTTAATTGCTCCAACTTATCTGATGTAGTAGATATTGATTCTTCAGCATTGGTCTTTTGATTTTTATATGTGTTTTCTTCATCATCCACATTTTGAAGAGCATTTTTCATTTGTTCTTCAAGGAGTGTTTGTAATTCAACTTCATTTAATGATTGTTGTATATCTGGTAATGTTTCGTACTCCATGAACTTTAATTTTTCTTCTATCTTATAATCACCAGTTTGAATATCTACTCTTTCTTTACGAATCATAGATTCATTAGACAGTACATTAGTAGTAGCGTCTGTTAGAGACTGCCATTGAGGTGATTTCTCTACAAAAGGATTACCTTTTTCATCTTGACCTACCATAAACATACCCATATTTGTAAATCCAGTAAGTAGATTAGCATCTTCAGCTTGTAATTGTTGACCACCTTGAGCTGTTAAATATGATTTATTAGCTCTATCTATAAGAGTAAGTACTGCATCTGGGTTACCAGCTTGTGCTTGTATAAGAGAACTTGCAATCAATGAAGCATTTCTATCTGAGAATTTCCATCCTTGTTCGTCACCAAACATACCTTGTTTATATTCACCTTTTAATGCTTTAGTAAAATCAACGGCCCATTCAGGGTTGTCAGGGTTATAGAAATCTAAGAATCTTGAAGATGTTAAGAAGTCATTAGCTATCTTTGCTTTCTGTACATTAGTAAATTTTTCCATGTCAGCTACTTTGACCATGGCCATTTGCATACGAGATTGGTCAGATTGAAGACCTCTCATTTCTTCCATCATTGACATCTGTCTATCTTTAAGACCTAGTTCTACCATTTTCAATGCTTCTATTCTACGGTTCTGCTTCTCAGCTGATAACCTATCAAGCATCCTATTCATTGTTTGTAATGCTATTGTACTATCACTTGCCATGATTTACCCAAATAATCCCTTACCAAGATACCAAGAATCAGCCTGTTCCTGAGCTAAATCCTTCTGTAATCTTACTTGCTTCAATTTATTCTGATAATCTCCTAACATTTTCTCATAATCAGCACCTATCTCAGCATAATTCTTACGAAGTCCAATCTCTTGACCTTCCATTGATGTCTGAAGAGTATCCATAGATTCTATTTCTTTTTGTCTAACACCAGCTGAAGTAACTAAATCTGTTCTACCTGCTTGTGTTTGTAATGTGTCCATTGCTTTTGTGAATCCCTCACCCATTCTTTCACTCTGCATTTCAAACCCACCAAGTGCAACTTCTTCCTGAGATTCTCTTAATGCTGGAAGATTCTGAATTAATTTTTGCATTTCTTTTTCTGTTTCACCAAGCATCTGAACTTGAGCTAGACCAGTTTGCTCTTGCTGTTTACCTGACCTAAACATTCCAATACCTTGATTAATAACACCAGCAGCTGCAGCGATTCCCATTACAGCTGGCCAGAAATGTTCTTTCTTACCAGTCTCAGGGTTTATAGTATTAGAACCTGATTGCTTTACCCAATTAATACCTTTGTCACCATATTCATCAATAACTATAGATTCTGCTCTGTTTACATGAGCATAGTCATTGTCTATGATTCTAACTTCAGTATCACCATATCTACCTTTGTTAGCTAATTCTGATAAATGATTACGAGCCATTGACATTATAATGTTTTCCTTGCTTCTTCCCATTGTTTTATAGCTGACCCCCATCCTCCAGACATTAATTGATTAACTAAAGATTGGTCTACATTAGGGTCTTTTAAATATTCACCAAATGTCATATTGGCATATTTAGAAGGTGAAGTAGTAACTGATGTATTATCAGAAGAATTTGAAGGCATTTCATAAATTGTTGTATCACCGCTTGAAGCAGCTTCATATAATGTTGAAATAACATTTCCATCAGCATCTCTTTCTTCTACACCACCTTCATAATAAGCACCTAACTTAGGGCCTCCCTTCTTAGTAATTCTTTCTTTAAGTTCGGGGTCTTTATATTTACTAGAACTGCTCATTTTTGCAAAATCGTAACCACCACCTGTTAACCCAGATGCCTCGGCCCAAGTTTTACCTATTTTTGTATATGGAACAGCTGCTTCTATTTGAGCTCCTGTATATCTTTTACCTTCAACATTAAAATCACGTTCTGAGAAACCAAGGAATCTACCTAATTTCTGAAATAAATTACCTTTATCACCATATTCAGTTCTCCATTCACCTGTCGCAGCGTCTTTGACGTTCTTTTTATATATTTCTTTACCACCTACAGATTCAGCAGCCTCTGTTTCTTTTTCATATCCAACACCAAGGCCTGCTACTTGTTGAATAGTTTCCAAACCAAGACCAATAGCTGCTGTTTTATTTACAATATCTCGTTGAGCCATTTCACCTGCTATTCTACCTTCAGAGCCATATTCCATTTCGATACCTATACCAGCAATATCAGATAGATTCCTACCAATATCTGTTCTAGCCTTTGCTACGTTTCCGTATGCTGACATTAGTCTATTTGCCATTTATAAACCTAGAGTTGTACATTAATAATTTACTAATTGTATCCATTAAATCAAATAACATATAATTTCTATCCAATATCATTATGATTAATGAAGTGTATCCGATATATCAAATTCTGCTGTCTCACCAAAAGGATGAAATGCAACATTTACTTGACTTTCAAAAAGAGCTTTAGTGCTATTTGTTGAAGCTGAGCTACTCCCACTTGCATTATTCCCTCTCAAACCTACATCAATTACCAAAGACCAATAATCTTGTTGATGAACTGCTCCAGTTCCAGCGGTTGACCATACAGCAGAAGAACCGGCTGTATGTGATTTTGGTTCAAACTTGTGTTTACCATATATAGATATTCTATCAACTGGTGAAAAATATGTATTTCCATCATCACCTATATCAGCAAGAGCATCATTGTCGATAGGCTCAAACTCACCAGCAGCATTACCCGTGCCAAGTCCGACTAGAGATTGCATATCTAAAGCAGTTCCCTCTGAATCTGTGGTATCATATGTTCCATGAGATAAAACATGAATATTTTCAACATTAGCTCCATCACAAGAATGGGTAGGGACTCCAGCAGATGGACTTAAAGCAACATCCTGCTTCCATGTTTTTGTCAATGTTGGTAAATGTTTAAAAAATGCATTATCTCCAGCTACGTCATTTAAATCATGCCCAGCAGCATTATTAATTCTTGCTAACAAATGAGATTTTACAAAATGACAACAATAATCTCCATACGGGTTTTCTCTCTGCTGGTACCAAGTAGCCGCTAAATCAGCACTGCTTAATGTACCACTAGTATCTACCCATTGATAAGTAAGCCCACCATTTGATGTTGTAGCCATAGCTGGTGTAAGACCTGCGAGTTGAGCCCCTCCAGTCGCTGATACTAACCCAGACGGAGGTTTAGCCCCTCCAGTTAATGTCATGCCACCAGCAACAAAGAATAAAAAAGTATCGTAGTCGGCAAATGAATGTTTCATTCCATCTCTTCCTCTATCTGCAAAATTCTGTGATGTATTATCCTGCTCTGCAAAAGCATTAGAATACTCTATCCTATCTTCAACAGAACCTGAACTCGCGGCATCAACATCAAAGCACTGTTGTACAAAATCATCGTGAGCATCATTATCATTATGGTTAACTACGTTTATATATAACAATCCAGATATAAGCCTCCTGTCAGGAATTTTAATAAATTTCTCAATTTGCCAAATTTGCATGTTATTATTTATAGCTCCCATAATTATGCCCCCGGATATGTTTCGTGTTTAGAAGCTGCAGGATAAGTATATATATGCAGCATTGTATAATTTTGCTGGTAATCAGCTTTCCCTGTTGTAAAGTGATATAAATCTTTTTCCATAGTGATACCATAATCATTATATAAAGTTTGTTGTGGATTATGTAAATATATATGACCAGCTGTGTCAGCTTCAAATCTCTCACTACCATTTGTTGTTATAAATGTTGACCCAACAGAATCGATTGTTATAGTCGAACTACCATCCAATGTAAACGCTCCTGTTACATCTAATTCTGGAGTAGAATCAAGATTAAATGTATATCTAGTAGTTCCAGAAGTTTGTTTAAAATCTATATTGCCATCTATATCAAATGTTAAATTAG
>Ga0080013_1004607_pt1 | contig 13468 bp, 16 predicted proteins | sample ETNvirenome_6_85_FD_69236 | JGI IMG/M metagenome (GOLD analysis project Ga0080013, IMG submission 69236) | Marine viral communities from the Pacific Ocean - ETNP_6_85 (SPADES assembly) (version 2) | ecosystem: Environmental > Aquatic > Marine > Oceanic | place: Pacific Ocean | collected 2013-06-19 | reverse complement strand
CATCAGCCTGGTAATTCTGTACCTCAGCACTATACTTCTGAAGAGTAACAGCATATTCCTGATTCTCCTTCTGTAGTACTAAGCCTACTTCTTGAGTAGCTTGCTGTAATTGAGCTTGATACTCAACATTCTCTTTATTAAAACTATTTAAATTATTTTGTATGTCACTACCATATTTCTGTAAATCTGTTGTTCTCTCTGCTTGCCATACTTGTATATCACCAGCAAGGTTTTGCTGATACTCTTGTACCTCTTTACTAACTTCAGCTTGATATTTTTGTACCTCACTTGCAAACTTCTGCAGCTTTGTTCCATCTTCAGCAGATTCAAGTTGAGCATTCTGTATAGCAATTTGGATATCTTTCTGAAAAATAGCATTATCTTTATTAAAGGTTGCCTGTGCTTCTGCCATCTTAGCACTATACTCTCCAATCTTTGCTTGTATTTCTTGAACCCTAGCTGCTAGCATCTCAGCATCTTCTTCGGTTGTTATCCATCCCTCAGTACCTGTGCCACTTCCAAAATCAGGGGCAGACATAACAGGAGGAGTAAATGAAGGATTAGTTATACCACTCTCTGTAATAGTGGTGTCAGTTAATGCTGGTGCAATTGGTGATACTGCACTTATAGTTAAATCTGATATAGAAGGAGCACTTCCTAAAGACAAGACTGGTGACGTATATGAAGGTGGACTTGTAGTAGGACTAAAAATACTTGAAATATCAGGAGATGTAAAACTAGGAGAACCTGGGGAAACAGGACCTACTGCTGAAATTGTTAAGTTAGATATCGTAGGAGTAGCACCTAATGTAAGTACACTTGGTATATATGATGGTGCAGTAGGCACACTACTAAAATCTATATTAGCCCCAGCAGGTGCTACAGGCTGAACAAATGCACTTGGAGCAGTAAAACTTGGAATACTTAATGTAGTTGTATTCATACTAGGGACAACTGGTATAACTGGTAAGGTTATATCAGATGGTAAAGAACTATTTAAGCTAGTCATCTTTGCCATTAGAGATTGTATAGCTGCATATAGAACTACTAAATATACTTTATCATCTGCAAAATATCCAACATCACTATGAGTATATACTAAAGTTGACCCTGACTTATCTACAGGTGCGTTATTAACATAGTATACTTTAAATGTATTCGGGTCACTACTTGGAGTAGGAAATACACTTATCTTACTATCATCTCCTATCATATAAGCAGGATGAAATTTTGATGAAAAATGTAAACTATTAACATCAGTTACAAGATGTTGTTGAGATGGAGATACTTTCCTGCAAGGTCTCCAATTATTACTGGTAACTCCATCCTCTCTTACTACTGAAATTATTTGTGCCCCATTAATATCTAAAGATGCATTAGATGTCTGTTCAGCACTTGCTCTTGTAAAATCTTCAATATCCTGAGGTCTTAATCTAGTAACTCTGCTAGTAACATCTATAACTCCATCCTTTAAGAACTGAGTCAATTCATCTTGAGTTGGAGATGATGAACCATCTAATGATAATCCAGTTATTCCTTCTACTTGTACTTCAAATGTTGCCATAAATTTTTATTCACTTAAGTGCCCACCCCCCATGGAGAAGAGAATCAACATTAGGGGGCAGGCATTCCTTATATCGTGCTATTACCTCACGAGTTTCAGATTTGAATTACTCATTATTGATCAGCGTAGACTACAGCAGTTGCTGTAGCAGTAGCTATTAATCCAACACAATACCAAAGAGTTCCGTCAGTAACCATCTTCATCCAAGTTCCACCAGCTGGATCTTTAAGAGTCATCTTAGAGTTACTATTACCATCTGGATATATTGGAGCAAGTGCAACAGCTCCAGTAGCATCCGTATCATGGATACTTAGTGCTCCATTTAAGTAATTAGCATCAGCTTGTGTATCAACGATAACATCTTCTGTTTCAGCAGCATTGCCTCCAAACATAAATGTAAAATTCATACCCGCCTCTGGAGTTGGTAATTTAACAGTAATTCCACCATTAGCTATAATTACAACAGTAGAACCTGAATCAGCTGCTACCAGTGTTTTATTCGCAGATGCAAGCAAAACGCCATGACCAGCATGATCTAATTTAGTATCTAACTTATTTTGTCCATATAATAGATTAGCCATCATTTACCTCCTTATGTCCAGATAGCATGGGATTCGGCCATTGACCATTCCATGCCAGCTTCAGTTAAGATTTGATCTACTCTACGGTCGACTCCTGAGTTCTCTAAAGTTTGAACTCCTACATAGACTGAAGTATCACGATTAATTCCATTACCAACAAGAGGTCTGTAAGCACAGTTTTTCATGTTGACACCAAGCATCTTCACATTTGTACCATCAAGGTGAATATTGCGAGCAACATTCATATCTCCGTATACAGTTGAAATTGTAGTTACATCAACACCAAATACCTTCTTTCTTCCAGTTAATGACATCTCAGCCCTTCCAACACCTTTAGTTGAATCAGAAGCTGTAGTATCTGCAGTACCTCCAGTAAACGGCTGTATTGAACCAATGTTATTAGCAAAGTATCCACTTAGCTTATGCAACCAATTATAAACTGCTGTATTACAGAAGAATATAGTTGCTTGACTATTATTATAGCGAGGATCAACATAGCTAGACAAATCATCAAGAAAGTCATCTTGAGTTTTTGTAGATGTACTTAAACTAAATGTATTACCATAACTAGTAATATAGTCTACTGCGCCTTGAGTGTAGTTAATTCCACCTGTAGAATCTTCATACTGACTACCAAATAATATTGATGTTTCAATGTCCCACTTATGCTCAATCAACTTTTCCTTCCATACACGAGCCCACTCATTTGGTTCAAACTTCAATACAGTAGCTCTGGCCGTATTGGTCATTGCCATTGAAGTCTTCCAAATTTGTGTTACTCCGTATTGAGAAGCATAAGGCTGATCTACCCAAGTCTCTGGAAATCCAGATCCTTCTTGGTGAGCTGTACCAACTACATAACTTCTAGATGGTTCAAGTACAGAATGTATAGCTTGATCAGAAACTACTTCATCACCATCAACTGCATTCCCAGGACTAAAGTTATCAGCATCCCATCCAGATAATTCAGGAGCAGTACCACTAGTTGCCCTTACTACCTTTCCAGTTATTAAAGCTGGATATTTACTATCTATGGCTGCTCCACTGCTAGGAGAAGTATCAACTTCAGTAATACGTATTAATATATAATCAGAACCCCAATTAGCAGCTGTGTATGTAGCACTATTCATTGGAACCTTAACAAGCTGACCTGGTAAGAAAAACTGCGGTGTAGTACCGCTAACCCCTACATCAACTTTATTGGTTGTTTGTCCATATATATTCTGTATGTTACCCTGGCTTTTATAATCACCAGCCATGTAGAGCTTTACTGTATCATCAGCTACTACAGGTGTCCCTCCATCATTAGATGCAGTTAATGTTGCATCACCAAATGAATCTGCTCCTGCACTTGTTATGAATCCCATAGCATATGCATATCGCTTGTGGAAGGAAGGTCTTTTCTCAGTAAACTTGAACTGAGGGTCGTCTGTCGGCTTTTTTGCTACCTTACTTACGAATCTAAAGAACGGATCTTGAGGGATTGCCAGTTCAGATACTCTACTACCAAAGTTATACCTTCTACGTATATCTCCAGTAGCTAGACTATTACTTGCACCTGGGCCTATCCCTGCATCATAATCTGCTACAGTTAGATTGGTGTTCGGGGTTATGACCGATAAAAAATCAGACATATCGAACTCCTTTTAATTAAGTTCAGGTAGCACTTATAATTTTAACTACCCAAACAGGTTATCTAAATCACCGTCAGTGCCCATTATAGTATCGAAAACAGCATTGTTTGGATCTATATCTTGAGCACGACTGTTTGCTCCGCTAGCGGTTGCAGGTATGTTCCTTACGTTCTTCATCTGGTTTAACATGTCAGTTTTAGTATGTTGTACTACATTAGCATTAGCTTGGTCTCTATTCAATAGATAATCTACATCATCAAGAGTAAGGATATGATTTTTAGCTCTTTCTTTAAATTCATTAAATTGCTCATCATTCATTCCTTTTTTCTCTTGAAAGTCGTTTTCTATCTGTTGACGACCTCTTTCAGCATTGATCTTCTGTGCATTTTGCTTTTCAGCATGCAATATCTGACCTACTCTTGCCTGTACAACTCTATCCACCTGAGCATTCATTAACTTTGCTGAATCAGAATTTGGATCTGTCATTGCTTCTTGTTGATCGAAGATGAAATCCTCATCTAATCCTATCTGTTCCTGCATGGTCTTTGATGGAGTACCTCCATTAACCAGATATTCACGAACATGTTCTACAAGTCCGCTATCTTTTTTCATAGTTTCGAGAATAGGTACGAAAGCTTCAACTTTCTTGTACTCATCTCTCCACTTGACAGCTTCTCTGCTACTATCTTTGTAGCGTTTTTCCCAGTTTCCGCTGCTTTCCTGGGCTGTCACATTATTGGAGCCAACATCTTGTGATTGGGTTACCTGTGCGGGACCAATACTTTGTTGGGTTGCCTCAGTGTCATCGGCTATTACGCCATTTACATCTTTCTCTAGGGCTTCAAAGAAACCTTCAGAGGAGCCAGTATCTGGTTGATCCATTACTTGGTCAACAGTATCTACTGGGTTACCTTCTAGTTCGGACATATTTTACTCTCCTTCATTAGTTTAATTTTATTGATTTGTTTTACTTCTTTGCAAATCTTTTCGTGCAGACTGTACTTCTAGTCCTAATTCTTTCTTTCTAGTCTCTACTTCATTAGCCATTACATTCTGTAGGAGCTTTTGTTTCCCTTCTGTACCTCTATAACTTTCTTTAAGATCACCCTTAACTTCTTCCTTCTTTTTCGTAATCTCCATCTCTGCCTGCATGACCTTACCTTTGATACCAGCTTGGACAAGTTGTCTTTCAAGAGTTTCAATTGTTCCCTCCTTATCCTTAACAGCTTCTTGTAATTGAGATAGTTGACCTTGAAGTTGTGCATACATGCTCTTCCTCTTGGCTATTTGTTCCTTATTCCTCACATCAGTTTCAGCAAGAACTGCTATATCATCTATAACCCCAAATTGCAATAGTTCCTTTAATTCTGCTAAGTATGCCCATCTATTCACAGGAAGAGTAGATCCTGATACTACCTTGACATCAAACTTAGCTGATGAATAGTCCATTGACTTCCCTATAGCATTCCCCATATCATTATAAATAGGAATATTAATCTCTTGTTCTTTTTGTTCTTGTAAAGCAGATGGCTGAACTATCCTAAATCTTTTGTTAGCACTGTATACAGACTGGGATATCTGCATCACTACTTTACCAAGTTGTCTTAATGCAGGCTCAATAGCTTGTCCCATCCATTGTTTAATTCTTCTAGTTCCATATTCATCTAAAGCTAACATACCTCTAAATGTTTCATGTTGTTGCTGAGTATCTCCCTGCATAGAAGAGTAAATACCAGCTAAGTATTCCATATCAGCTTTACCTTGTTGTACTATAGAGAAGAAAGCATTAGATAAAGGCGCAGGCATAATAGGAGTGGGTTTCTCTGAACCAGGTCTTACTGCTAGTAATGCACCTGGAGATGAAGAGTATTTCTCCCATAGATCAGGATCTATACTTCCTTCTTCATATAACCATCTTAATGATGAACCTAATGATGCATTATGTACCATTATCTGGTGTGATTTGTTTATCTCTTTCTGCTTACCAACTAGAGGTGATACTGCTGACACTGGATATGGAGTTCCAGTCCATTTATAATGAAATGGTATAATTGGGTATTCAGTTATATTCTCTGGATATACTTGTTCATATAGTTGAGTATCTCCTGCTACACATGTTTGTTTTATCCTAGTACCATAAAATTGAATAGCATCCACTACAGATTCTTGAAACTTCTTATCTTTCATTAATATCTTAAATTCTTTTTCAGAGATAACCTTATTCTCTATCTTAGAAGCTTCTGCTTGTAGTTGGCTCATATACTCTTGCTCAGCAGCTTGTAACTGTTGCTGCATCATCTTTTGAGCTTTCTGTATTTCTAGTTGATATCTCTCAGGTATCATTTTACCAGCTTGAACTGCTTCTTGCATTTGCTTATCTTGTTCCATAAGACCAACTTGCATCTCAGCAGCCATTTCTTTCATTCTTACCTGAACCTGTTGTTGTATAGCCTTTAATTGCGCAGGGTCAGGAGGTATCCTATAAAATAGATTAATATAGGAAATCTTTATCTTTTCATATAACTCAAATAATTCCAATACATCTTCATGCTCCCCCTCAATAGTTATACCATAGTCCTCTGCATTTGGATCATCTTTGAGAAATAACTTATGCTCACCATCAGACATTGATCTTTCAGTTAAACTATTATCTCCATCTAAAGAGGTAGCCTTACTTATCTTTCTTTTATATTGAGGGAATAACTTTGATATATGACTCTTAGGTAATACTTTTCTTATTAAAACAAAAGAAGCATCTCTAAACATAATATCTCTTGACTTAGGATCTACATATACATCAAATGGCTCTGGCTGTTGTATAGTAACTTCACCCATTCCATTATCCATATCTGTATCTACATTTACAAGAAGATATCCTAACCCTTTACATATAGAATCATTAATAGCATTTGCATATAAAGTAGACCCATCTGATAAGGACCATATATAATCTGCAAGATCTGAGAATACTGCTGCTACGTCAGCATCACTTCCCTCTACACCAATTGCTTGCCATCGTGGGTTATTAGCTGTAGCATAGAAATTAAGCATCTCTACAACAGGAAGTATCCTATTAATAGTGAATGTAGGCATCCCTTGGTCTTCAAGAGACTTTTTCTCTCCACTTGACAACTGCTCATCATGTGCAAACTCATATCCTTTTTGATTTACAAACTGCCATTGCTGTCTAGTCCAGTTATTAGAAAGATTATATAACTCTCTAATCTGGTCAGCTTTCTTTTTTCTAGCCATTATCTTTTAGGCTCCTCATAAATTTATCAAATTCACTTGGATAAAGATTTAATATATTATCTTGATTTATAAAGTCATTCATAATTTGTTCTTCCCAAGGATCTTCGTATTTCTTTGGTGATATAAAATGAGTTTTAGATATTGCAACTTTAGAACCTTCACTTGATATTTCCATGTTAGGATGCCTGCCATAATCTTTAAACAGATATCCTAATGATGATAATTCTTTTTCTGCTACATCTAAACCTGTAGACTCATAATAAGTTGAATTTAACCACATATTTATTTTCTTATCAAATATACCTTGTTTATCTGGAGGTAACATATCCCTCCATTCACTCACTTTAGTACTTATTATTTCATTAGCTTGTTTTAATACTTCTGGTGTTAATACACGTTCCTTTTTTCTTTCATGATATTTTAATTCTATCATACTTTCAAGACCTGAAAGTATACCTCTGTCTACATAAAAATCTTTCAAAGCAGATGATACTCCCTCCATTTCTCCTTGCATAACCGATGGATGAATTTTCCCAAGTTGTCCTGTTAAATAATCTGAATGCTTTACCTTTTCCTTATTAAAATCTTCTATAAAGGCTTGACTTGTTTCCCCTCTCATAGCTAAAAGGTTAGCATATAACCCTGGATTCATTCCAGTGCCTGTTCCAAAATCTCTAGTTTGACCATTACTCATTTCTTATGCCTTTCCCTAACTGGGTGAGGTTTTTTATTATAGGGTCATATATGTAAGGCATCTTTAGCCATTACTTCCTCTTAATAGATAGCTTTAATTTTGTCATCATCACCAAGAGTAACTCCATAGTATTCTTCCATCCCTTTCTTAAAAGATGGGTTTCTTTTCATAGTGCCTGCTACTTGCTCAGGACTCCCTTGGAAAAAAGCAGATGTTTTTTCTTCAGACATTGATTCTACAGGTTTACTCTTTGTTTTCTTTGGAGGCCTTCCTACTTTGCTTCCATATGTACCTTTTCCTTGTGGCATATTAGCCTCCTTTTTTTACAGGAACACACTTGTTCCCTACTCGCTTCTTACCTGGAGGACATTTACCATATTTCCTTTTAGTATCCCCAGTCTTTAATTCGCTTGTATCCTCTACGGATAAATCTTGTGTTGTAATTATATCAGCCATTACTCACCCATATTATATTTACTATCAGCTTCTATAAAATCATCCATAACTTTGTCTTCTATCCTTCTAAGTTTCACAGACTCACCTGGTTTCCTATCTGAGGGTGGTGTCCCTGATCCTCCAGGCAACCTTTTCCCCTCACGATCATACCCATATCCATGAGATCTACGAATTCGCTGTGATTGCAACCAGTTTATCATATGCCATCTATCTAAATCCTCCTGCGTTGCATCATCTCTATCCAATAGATGTTGATAGGAGGATGGGTCTAACCCCTTTAACTGTGCAAGAGTACCGCTAATTCCTTCATAAGGGTCTTTTAGGTGAGGCATCCGCTCGTCACTAAATATCCAACTCATAGCATCCATATATTCTTTATCACTAAGAATTTCTTGCATTTTTTTGCTTATCTTTTTATCATTTGCCATAACTAACTCCTTATGCTACTACCCAATCCCTAGGTTTGGGTTTCTTTTTATACCAATTACCTTCTTTATCCTGACCTGCTGCCATAGGTGGATTAGCAAACTTGCATGCATAAGCTAAAGCATCTATAGTATCATCATGAGCCATTCTCGGTCCAAAGGTTATTATTTCTCTATGCAGATCATAATGTTCCTTCTTAATATGAATCTGCCCTATACTAAATCTTTGTGCTAATATCTCTTGTATTCTATCTCTCTTACTCATTCTTGTTCCTGGTAACTCTGCCTTATATCCTATAGAGAAGTCATTTCTCCTTCTCATCTCTGAGTTAATAGCTTGGAATATAGGTTTAGACATAGAAGTATCTTCAATTGTAAAAAGGCTGGGCTTGTAGCTTTTTGAGAATTGGAAGATATAATCTACAATACCCAGCCTGCCTTCCCCTGGTATACCCAAAACTGGCAAAGAACGCTTTCTGACATAGTCAATTACATATATATCATTCTCAGGAGTCACAGCTACTGCAATTATAACTGAGAAATCTGAGTCCCTTCTTGCAGAGTCAGTTGCAGGATCCACGCCTACATAAACACTACAAGGTTTAAAGCCTTGACCATTGGCATCAACGAAAGAAAGTCCAGTTTCAGTATCAACGTAAAACTTACCATCCCAAAATTTAATATGATCTCTTGTGAATATAGCATCTTCAGCACTCTGTACCTCCATCATGTATTCCTGATAGAACTTTTGTGGAGTACCAGAATCCTGATAGAATTTCTTCTTTCTCTTCATCTCCTTATGACCAAACCATGAAGGCCATAAAGGAGTACCATCATCTTGTAATGCTTTATATGTTATCACTTTCCAACTAAAGTCTTTATTCTCTTTCTTTGCCTGCTCCCAACCAACAAGTATCCTTTGAATAAAAGCATCATAATGCACAGGAGTTCCATTTATTCTAAGCCTTCCTGTTTTAGGCTCAAGTGCTGGAAATACCACTGCCGTAACAAGATTTGAGATCTTGGAGCGACTCTCAGGAGTAATAGTATTATTTTCATCCTCAAAATCATCCAATACGATGAGATCGTACCTCTTATGGAGTTTCGCTCCACCCCTGATTCCTGAGAGGTTTGATTTACTGATAAGTTTGCATCCGTTTGTGAGTTCAATGTCATCTTCAGTCCACTTCTTTCCTTTTAATTCACCAAAATAATATCTGACCTTATCGTTATATTCAAGATGATACTTAACATAATCAAGATTAGGGACAGAAATCTTACTGGAAGCTGCGACCCAGCCATAAAATAGTGGCTCTTGAGTAAAGAGGAAATCATGAAGAATACCGCACTTAGTAAGAACAGTCTTCCCATGCCCACGTGGAAGTATAACTGCCAACTGTCTAACGGACATGTCATTAATTGCATCTACTACCTCATAATGAAAAAAAGGGGTTTCACTTCTCATAAAATCATCTGGCAGAAACAACTTGCCAAATGCTACTAAATCTTTGTGTGCTAATCTAAGGTCTTCCTCAGCTTTGCTTACATCTTGAGTATTGATATTCACTTACTATCTTCTTTATCCTTAAACTTTTTCTCTAGAAACTTGGTAAATTTCTTTTCATCCTTTTTAAACTCAATATAATTCCTAAATGTACCCATTAATAGATCTAAACTGTAGATAGTTCCATTAATTGTCTTATTAATGTCTTTTATCTCACGTATTATGTCATGTTTTGACACAGTATTACTCTTCTTCATAGTTTAATCTGCTACTTTCTGTTAGTTATATGCAAAAACTTTCGTGTTTAGTGTGTATTATTGTTTAGGAACTGAATAATATCTCCCATTCTTAGTGATAAACTTGTTCCCTAGTCTCTCTTCCTCTTCAATACCTTTCCTAATTGACTCAAATGCCTCACTCCCTGGCTTAGAATCTCTAGCCATGCCTTTTAAAAGCATTCCTGTCCTAGGATCTAATGTACCTCCATGTTTTACCCAATCTTTTTCGTCATCATGCCATACCCATGCCTGAAATGAATCTTCATCGGAGAGCGTTTCTCCCTCATACCCTCCTAATCTTTCAGGTTTAGCCATTGTTAAAGGATAAAGTTCCATTAACTCAAGAGCAGTTTTATAATCATAGTCTGATCCTTCAGGATCGAATGCTATATCTGATTCATCTTCAAAAACATTAGTTGCATCTGCAGCAGTGGTCATAAGATCAAAGGCCTTACTATTTACATCAACCATTACCAGTCCTTTCTTTCCCCATATTTGTGTTTAGACTTAACATATTTCTTTCTTTTATATGTCTTTCTCACAGGTTCACGGTTCAATACCTCCCCATCAAAGACATCTATTATATGAGTAATAATATTATCTACCTTAACATCCTCTGATGTTCTCTGCCTGTAGTAGCTACATCCTTTATCTACTATATGCATAGGTATCTTCTTTCTACTTCTAAACCAGGTACAATACCCAGACTGCTGATCCCCACAATCCCAGCAGTTACTCATATGCTTTCCATTTAGGAGGTATTTTTAGAAATTCCAAAGGTTGCCTGAGTTCTTCTGCAGTCATCTCTTCATGAAAATCTTTCCCTCTACCTTCTTCTAAATGCTCTAATGATACAGCATTATTAAATGCATCTACATCTGCTTGTATCTTATCATCACCTCCTAAGGCTAATGGAGTAATCCTATCAATACCCTCATTTGCATGACCAGCTATCCATGCTCCAGTAGCTCCATACTTATTACTAAGTGCTCTCATGCCATAATAATGTCTAAGTGCATCCTTCTCCTCTTCATTGATATGACCTCCTTCCTGATATTTCTCTAAAGCTCTATCTATCTTAGATACAGTATCAACTCCACCTTCTTCATCTACCTGTTTAGCTATTTTATCTAAAGCACTAACAAACCACCTACCAATTACACTATGTCCCACTTTCTATCTCCTTTGGTCTTTCTGCTTTATCTAATTGCTCTTCTGAAAATCCTTGAAACTGTATTCCCGTAAGCTGGGTGACCTTTGCTGAGGATTTGTCTTCCAGATCAAGTATGTCTGATAGTTTGAACAAAGCCTTAAGCTTAGTGTCATCTTTCTCAGCCACCTCTATGGTAGACTTAATACCTTCAAGCACGTATTCTTGTGTTATTCCAAGTTTCTCCAGTACTGGCTCTAACTCCTTCTTCATAGCTTTCCTTATTCTCTTAGTCTTAGTTAATTCTGCACTCTTAAAATTAGCATAACCTGGGTTATCTGTAGGGAATGACTTTATATATGCCTCTACAGGCTTCATTCCACCTACTAAGTACTGTACAAATAACCTCTCATATTTATTTAGATTCTCTCTGGTCATGGTCTTTGGATCCAATCCACTTAAAGTATATATATTCTCTCTCCTGGATGAATCTATCTTAGACTTTAATAGGTAAGTACCAGTACATGTTCCTATATATGATACCTTTCTATTCTTTCCTTTAGCCTTGGTCATGTTACCTGATCTCAATACCTCCATATAGCATCCATCATCAGTCTCTATCCAATCCCCTATACTAACCTGATCCCTCTTATGGTTTACCTTCCTCTTGATGTTCTGGGGGAGTTCTTCTGAATCTTCATATACAGTATGGAATAATCTATTAACCTTGTAATGCCTCATGCTGTTGCTATGTCATTGGATTCGTATCTCAATATATCCATTAATTCCTCCTGATCTACCATGTCATCTAAACTCTGACCACCAATATTATAGTGTGATCCTTCGTCCTCTACCTTCTCTTCAATCTCATAGACTTCATTATTGATTTCACTGTATACTATGGTAAGTGTGTATATTTTCATAAAAGAATATAATAAAAATTGAGTTCAATATATAAAGCTTTTGAATTGACCGTAGTTATCCCCTGAGAAAAGGTTAAGTTTTAAAATTTGAATTTCCACAGGACCAGTTATGTCTCCCTTATCCTGCTTTATATCAAACTCTTTCGCTAATGTCGGAGAAAACACAAGATACCTATGGTGATATCTCTATAATCCAACGTCTGATCCACTTAGCAGAACTATTGCTAGGGTACTAACTGGATGATTCCTATAAGGATTAGCATATCGAATATAATATAAAACTTTGAAAAATTATAGGATTTTAGTGTGTGGTCTTTTACACATGTGTACCCCCCTATCGGTGGGTTTTCGTCATAACGATTACGTTATTTTGCATTTATGTTATTTTAGTTGAGTCTTATGTAGTTTAACTATTTTTTTAATTTAACTGGAGTATATTATGAGTGAAGTATTGAAGCTAACTGCTGCGAATCTCAGCGAAATAGCTAAGCAGCTTGTTGGTCCTCTGACAGAGCAGATCACAGCCAACCTTTCACCACCTGAAATACCTAAAGTTGACACCGTATCCCCTGCGGCTAACACCAATGTCAATATACAGAAGGACGATGATCCTTTAGCTGATGCATATGATGAGCAGGAAAGAAAGCTTATCGCAGAGCTTAGTTGCCCTAGGTTATTCACAACCCGTAGTAAAAATGGTAGAAGTACCACTACTAACCTTACATCCCAGGCCTTACAAACCTTAAGAGATGAGAGGGCAGATAGAAAGAACTGGAAACATAGAGTGTAATTAACAGACCGAAATGTCTTTAAACTATTTTGTAGTAATTTAACTGCTGATCTATTATATATACGCAGGTCAGCAAGATTTGGAGGTTCATGCGTGGTTACTGTAACAGGTTAGAATAGCATAAATATACAAGAGCCTCAGTTATAAGCCCACGCTTGAGCTTCATTATTATATGTAAACTTACACCTAACCATGGAGGTAATATGAAACAATGGTT
>Ga0080013_1004606_pt1 | contig 13470 bp, 16 predicted proteins | sample ETNvirenome_6_85_FD_69236 | JGI IMG/M metagenome (GOLD analysis project Ga0080013, IMG submission 69236) | Marine viral communities from the Pacific Ocean - ETNP_6_85 (SPADES assembly) (version 2) | ecosystem: Environmental > Aquatic > Marine > Oceanic | place: Pacific Ocean | collected 2013-06-19 | reverse complement strand
TAAGTCTGGTATGTGATGGCCAGCATTGGTATGTAACTGAAGCATCAGCTTTAACAGCTGGCGCTTGGGTTACTGGTACTGCAACTAGAAGTTAAAGTGTGAATTTGAGAAGGTTGCTGATATGGTTTTTGCTTCCTTTCGGCTGTATTGGTGACCTTCTCTCTTCATAAATAACATGGCAGATTTTCAATCACAAGCAATGGGACTAACAGGTCTAACTATAGATGGTAGTTCTACTGCTCCTAGTCGAACTGAATTCTCTCAATTCCTAAATGATGGAGTTATTGATGTAACTAATAAGATAGTTAAGTTAAGTCCTAGAGATATGGATGATTTTTTAAGAGAGAGTGCTGAAACAACATCAAATGCGTCTTTAGATCTTAATGGAGCTCAAATTGTTACTGTAGTGAGAGAAGATGGAGTTACTAGTAATAACTGGAGACCTTGTCAAAAGATATCTCCAGCACAGCAATATCTTGTAACAGATGTAAATAGTTTACAGTTTGCATCAAAGTTTTTTCCAAAATTTATGATAGGAGATAATGGAACTATAAGTGTTTTTCCAGCTCCAGGAGCAGACCCTAATGCATTTAAGGTATATTATGTTAATAATTCACCTGAAGAAACAGATGGAACTGCATTAGATCATGCTAGCACAGGTATAAAATATTTTCCAAATGATAAAGTATATTTAGTAGTTCTATATGCAAGTATACAGTCTTTGATGGCAAGAATAACTAGTCTGAACAGTGCTTTACCATCTGATATAACTTTACCAGTTATCCCAGTTGTTCCTAGTATGAATACAACTACATTAAGTATTCCAAGTTTTACTGCTCCAAGTGGATTTGTTCAACCTGTAGCACCATCTGGAGCTGATATAGATTTTAGTGATGTACCAACTGCACCTACATATATACCAAGTGTACTTACTTTAGGAGCTACTCCTACAATCTCTGACTTAACAATATCAGCAGTAAGTCCTGTTTCTCCTAGTTCTCCTAGTTTTACAGCTCCTGATATATCAAGTATTTTTAATCCTGCTACAAGTCCACCTTCTTATGTCTTACCAGTCTTATCTTTAGGAAGTGCTCCTTCTATATCAGATTTAACTATAAGTGCAGTATCACCAATTGCTCCATCATTAACTGATACTACTGTGACTGAAAGTTCTATAACAGAACCTTCATTTATTCCTCCTGTTATGTCTGCTCCTGACTTTGCTGATACTAATACTTGGATCAGTACCGAAGAAGATAGCGAGATGTTGGTTGCAAGGGTTCAAGAAATACAAGCAAAGATTGGTGAGTATAGTGCTAGAATGGCAGAAGCACAGGCAACCTTTAATAAAGATAATGCTATTTTTCAGAAAGATATTCAAATTGCAATACAAAATGCTCAAATAGAATCTGCTGAAGATGGTATCAAATTACAAAAGTTTGGAAGTGAGGTACAAAAGTACCAAGCTGAAGTAAATACACAGGTACAAGAATATCAGCAAAATCTTGCTGGTGATTTACAGGTATGGCAAGCAGAGAGGACAACAGATTTACAGAAATATGGTAGTGACATACAAAATAATTTAAATAGTTTTAATAAAGAGAATGTTGAGTATCAAGCTCTATTACAACAAGCTACTCAAGAGGTAGGACTAGTACTACAGAAGGAGAATCAGGAATATGCTGTTACTCTTCAGAAGTATAGTGCTGAGGTACAGAATTACCAGGCTGATGTTGCAAAAGAAGTACAGGAATATCAACAGAATTTAGCTGGAGACATTCAGGTATGGCAGGCTGAAAGAACAACAGACTTGCAAAAGTATGGATCTGATATACAAAATGAAACAGCAAGAGTTGGAAATGATATGGGGAAATTTCAACAAGAGATTGCAAAGGCAACTCAGAAATTTCAAGCTGAAACTGGATATGACTTAGGTAAGTATACTGCTGAAGTTCAAGCATCTACTGCCAAGTTCACTAATGATTTACAAAAGAATAATACTACTTTCCAAAGTGATTTGGCAAAGTTTAGTACAGATTTAAAAGAGACCCAGCAGGAAAATCAAGAGAAGTTAGCAATATACAATGCTGATGTTCAGAAGTATAATGCTGAGTTAGCTGGGAAAGCACAAGAATTTACAACAAGTTTACAGAAGGATCAGGCAGACTATCAATGGGCAGCACAACAATATGCATCATTGAAAGCTCAATACGATGGAGCGTTTGCTATGATGGCACCTCCTGCTCCTCAACAACCGCAGCAAAGGGCTGCAAGGAGATAAAAAATGGCAAATGAAATAAGAATTCATACATCCGTAGAGATTGTTCAAGAGAATGATGTGACTGTTCAAGGAATAGCATATACACATAGAGCTTTAGATGGAAATGCAGATTCACGTTCATGGGGGGGTAATTATACTGTTTCAACAGAACCAGCAGATGATAAAATTTGTTATTGGAAAAATGTAGTGATAGATAGTGCTGGTATAGATTATTTAAATGATAGTGCTTGGACCGAAGCTTCTGATGTTACAGATGGAGCTATTCCTACAACGGCACATGTAGTTGCAGTTGAGTATGTGAAAACACTTGGAACAGTAGCTACTGTTGCAGTCACTTTAGCTACAGAAATTATAGCCTTGCTAACATTAGGAGAATCTATTGTAATTCCTTGGCATGCTGGCGAAGCCACATCTTCAATTGGGCTTACTGCATCAGCTTATAGTGATGGTGTGCATGAAGCAACTGTTAATGTAATGTTAGCTGGAGTATAATGAAAGTACAGGAAATAATGGAAAGAGCTGGTGTTAGTGATACTGGTAGAGCCATAGCATATATCAAAGATGCATTGGAAGAACTGAACACCATCTCTGAGACTCATGTTACTACAACAAGACTTAACATAACCAAGGATCAAAGATTCTATGAGTTTCCTAATGATATGATAAAGGTACTTGATATTAGGTGTAAGAACCAGTTAAATGCAGATGATGAGTATAGGTCAATACCAAGAATGATGGGTGAACCAATTAGAAAGGACGCAGATGGCGACTAGTAAAGAATATGCTTATTATCTAAAAGGTAATAAAGTAGCTATTGTCCAAAAGGATTATACATCTTCTGGTGGACAAACCTTATCTCAACCAGGATTAAATGATCTTGGTAATATAGGTGCTTTATACTGGAAGAGTCCTAAAGAGAGTATTACAGATGGATTAGAGTTACAATATGTATATAGTCCTCAGTATATGCTTCCTGCAAATAGTACAATAAATACAAATAAATTCTTTATTAATGGGTGGACGGTTATAGATGGTTATTTAACTTTTTTAAGAAGTGGAACATCAGATGCAACTATGAATTGGACATCATCTCCAGAAAGCGCAGTAACATCAGGAAGTTCAGGAGATACTGGGGGACAATCATTAGATTATATAGTAGTTAGAGGAAGCGAAAGATGGAATGGGTTACATAGAGTTCAAACAGCTGGAGCAGGAGGTACATTAAAAACATATACAAAAGTAAACGAAGTACTTCCTTATTGGGAAGATACAACATTTAATTTTGCTATTACTGAAAGCATAGATCATGATAGTTTGTTCATAGGAGAGCATTTTTCTGCTGGTGATTATGTATTTGTTAATGGATCTGGAACTGCTTCTAATAATGGATTTTTCTCTGTAGAAAGTGTTACTAGATCAGTTGTTGCTACTGCGAGTGAAATTATAATAGGTGACAGATATTTTGTAATGATGGATAATTTATATGGTTCTTATCCTGATTTTACACTTAGTGATGAAGCATATGCTACCAATGCATCGCTTACAGCCGAATCAGATCAAAGCGATATTAGCTTATATAAAGCTTATAGGGATTTCTGTTATATATTAACAGATGTAAACGTACTCAATAATGAAGACGATGAATTGGATATTACTAGATATCAGGCAAATGCAGTTACATATTATGTTAAAGCTAAGTATGCAGAAGATGCAGGCAATATAGAGATGAAAGAATATTTCATGAGAGAATTTAGGAGAATGGTGGAGAAGCATGAATCAAGTAAGATTATAGGTCCAAGGATATTACAGGGATATAGTCACTTTAGATAATTAACCAAGATGCCCATGAGACAGCCAAGCTCGGCAAGGCATAAAGGAGAAACAATATGGCAATAAGTAAATATTCAGTAGTGGAATCTGGTAACCTTGGATTAGGTCAGTCAGGTTCTATTTTTTTAGATGCTAGTGGAGCAGCTAGTCCTCCCACAGGATTAGTCTTTGTATCAATCACATTCCTTGATGATACTATATTTGATGCAAGTGGAGGTTTAGTAGCACAAGATGCTAATCAATATGCAAATACAGAAGCTGCAGCTCATAATGAATCTGATGGTTCTGAAACTACTACACAAGGTAGTGGAGGTTTACAGATAGACGGTAGTAATACATTCCCAGCTGGAGTAACTATATTTGGCAGGTGGACTGAAATAGATATTACTTCTGGTCTATTAATAGCATATATAGGATAATCTAATGCTAAGTACTAGGCTTTCTTTAGAAAACCAGAAGGTTGTTCGTAGTTTTGTAGATGATGGTTTAAAGCTATATTTGCCTATGAATGGGCCTAATATAAACACAGGTCTTAGATTATTAGGTGCAGGTTCTATGGAGTTTGATGGTACTAATGATTATGTACTTTGTGGTGATGATACATCACTAGATATTACTGATGATATTACTATGATGGCTTGGGTAAAACCTGCAACAGCAGGGCAGACTTCACATATAGCAGGTAGAGATAAGAGTGGACAGCAAAGCTATTCATTAAATATAAATGGTAGTAATAAATATGAATTTGTTTTTTATGTTAGTGGTGGTGCTCATAAAGTTACTAGTTCCACTGCTGATACAGCTAATGTATGGGTACACTTAGCCTGTACAAGACATAAATCATCAGGCAAGAATATAATATATGTTAATGGTGTTGCTGAGGATACAGATACAGATTCAACAGCTGCTATTGATAATGATGATGTCCAGTTTTCAATAGGTGCGACAGGTGATTTTGGAAGTGATTTTAGAGGAACCATAAAAAATGTAGCCATCTGGAATCGTGCTATAACTGCTACCGAAGTACAGAATGTAATGTATAAATCTTATGAAGAAGTTTCAGGTAGACTATTATCTGGAATGGTTAGTTGGTGGAAACTTGAAGAATCTGTAGTTGCTCTTGCTACAAAAGCAGCTGATTCACATGGTTCTAATACAGGAACGATAACAGGAGCTACTGTTGCTGCATCAGGTAGTGGAAGTAAGTATGGGGGAGTAGTTCCAACATTGCCAAGGATGGTAGATAATTCTCCTAAAGTACAAGCAGATGCGATTGGTTCTGGGAGTGCTTATTTTGATAATACCTATACAGACTATATAACAGGTGATGATACTGGTTTTCCTGCCACAAGTTCTGCAAGGACAGTTACTTTTTGGATGAATGCAGATTCAGTTACTACTTATGGGATGATGTTTGCCTATGGTACTAATTCGTCAAGTAATGCTTTTGTTATATCTTGGGATGATAGCAATGCTAACATAACGGTAGGTAAATATGGAGGCAATGCTGATAGTGCAAGTTCAACTACTATATCCTTAAATACATGGCATCATATTGCAGTTACGCATGATGGTTCAAGTACAATTACATATTATTTAAATGGAGTTGCTGATGGTACTGCAACTTTAGCCAGTTTAAATACTACTCTTGATGCGTTTTTAATAGGTGACCATCTTAGTGGTTGGGGAGGGGCAAATTCTTTTGACGGCAACATCTGTCAAGTAGGTATATGGGATGCAGTTCTTGACCAAGCACAAATCCAGAGTATAATGGAAAAGACATATGAAGAATTGACTGCATCAGAGAAAACAAACTTAGTCTCATATTGGGCTTTGGATGAAACTACCTATGCAGAGGATTTAACAGGAGGACTTGGAACAATGGAGGCTGGTTCTGGATGGGTGGTATTTGGTTCTCCAGTAAATCTTGCTTATAGTACAAGTAAATTTTATGAGGGTTCACAAAGTCTTCATGTTACAGATTGTGCTGATGATAAAGGGGCTCAGTTGTCATCTCAATTTTCTATTGTTACTGGAGAAAAGATTTATGTAGATGCTTGGGTTTATGTTGTTGATGGTACAAAAGTACAAGTGGGAATGAATGGAACAACTGAAAGTTTATTTGTAGAAAAAACTGTAACTGCTAATACTTGGACAAATATTACACAGACATTTAATGCAAGTTCTTCCACAAGCACTTATGTATTATTTTCTGCTGAAGATGGTTATGATGAATTTTATGTAGATAGCGTAACTGCTAAAAAGGTAGCAGTTGCAGATTCTACAGATAATAATAATTATGGGATATTAACATAATGGCTACTACAATATCAGCAGGAACTAATCCTTACAAACTCGGCTCTCCTCCAGATTTTGGTACTCTGTATAGTGGCAGGGCATTAGAGTTTGATGGTGCTACAGATTATATATTAATTGATAGTGATAATCCTGCAGGAATGGGTAGCAATCCATATTCAATATCGGCTTGGGTAAAATTTAATGATGTTACTACTCATGACACATCTTTTGCTTATTTTAGTGCTCAGAATCAAGGAAACAGTCAACCAAGATTTGGTATATGGTTATCTACTCTTAGTAGTGTAAATAGAATAAATATAGTAATGGAAAATAGTGGTGATGATTATAGTAATGCTTTCATTTTATCAACAGATACTAACTGGCATTATTATGTTTTTGTGGAAGAATCAGATACTAGTAGAAAATTTTATAAGGATGGTCTATTAGTAAATACAGATACAACCGATTATAGTTTATCAACTAGTTATAATGATTTTTCTATAGGGGCAACATATTCTACATCTGCTGGTTATCATTTAGATGGTGGAGTATCAAACATTCAAGTCTGGGACAAGGCTTGGTCTTTATCAGATGTACAATATGCTTATACACATCCAGAGAGATTAATCACACACAATAGTGCAGTAACATCTGGTACTACCATATCCAATCTCAAGGCTTGGTATCCTTGTACAGAAGGTAATCCTCGTTCACCTCAGACTACAGTATATGATGGTTCTCCTAAAGAGTTGGGGAGTGATATAGTTGTAGATGGTGATTTCCCAAGCACTGATAATTGGACAGATTTTGATGCTGGAGGTTGGTCATTAGTTGATGGAGTAGCAACTCATGCATCATCAGGTGGTACGGCAGATATTAAACAAGAAGCTGCTCTAGGTGCAATCAATTCAGGAGATGTATTTAAAATTACAGCAGATATTACCAAAACAAGTGTTGGAGGATATTGGAATGTATTTATTGGTGGAACTGATGCTATAGGTTATATAGATGACACAGGAAGTGTTGTAAAGTATCTTACAATTAATGAAGGAAGTCCAAGCCGATATATTCTGTTTTATGGAGATGGGAATTGGGACGGCACAGTAGATAATCTTGTAATTAAGAAAGTCCAAATGGGCAATCATGGTACTACTACTTTTTATGGGGATGAGTTGCTAACTAACGATGATACGAATTGGGATAGCACAGGTGCATTTACAGGTTGGACATATTATGATGATGGTACTAATGGTGGTGCAGGAACTTTAAAACAAGATGGGCTATCTTTAATTGGAGGGCGTACCTATTCATTGACTTTTGTTCTTGCAGCAGGGAATAATATGGGAATTGAAATTAAAAGTTATGATGACAGTGAAACGTTTGTTGCTGAAGCAACTTATGCTAATTCATCAAGTCATACAGTTACATTTACTCCATCAGGAGATGAAAGTGGAATAATGCTAAATGTAGATGATTCTGTTGATGGTGCTTGTAATTTAACAACAGCATCATTCTCTCTCAAAGAGGTAGGTGTAGCCACAGGTTGGACAACTGCAGATGCAGAACCTTTAATTCCACAGACTGCTTTGATGGGTATGAGTAAGCCTATGGTGTTTGATGATGTGGATGATTATGTTGACCTCGGAGATGTGGCTATTGGAGGTCAGTCTTCTATTACTGTTTCTGCTTGGATAATAAGAACTGGATATTCAGATTCTTCAGCAGTAAGAAATGGATGTATTAACAAAGATAATGATTTAGAATGTTGGGTTAGGGTAAATAGTGAAGACGTATTAGGGATGGGTATAAATAATACTCATTATTCCTCTGATTATGAATTACCTGCAGATGGATGGCATCATGTAGTATGGACTTGGGTAGGAGGAAGTCCAAGTACTATTAAATGGTATGTAGATGGGGCTTTGGTTGATACAGAAAGTGGGCCAAGTGCAGCTACAATTAGTAATACTGCAAGTGCTTTGTATCTTGGTAGTAGGGGTGGAAGTTACAGGCTGAAAGGAAATATGAATGAAGTATCAATATGGCATAATAAAGCATTTACTCTTGCAGAAGTTCAAGAACTATTTAATGATGGAGTTGCTTTAGATGCTACTACACATTCAGCATCAAGTGATTTAGTTGGATATTGGAGAAATGATGGGGCATCAAGTTGGTCTGATAGAAGTACTAATTCAAATGATGGTACAGTTGCTGGTTCTCCAGAAACAATCCTCCTCCCAGAAGGCACTACCTCTGGCAAAGACATATTAGGCTTTCCACTTACACATACGAATAATGGGTGGTTGAATCTTAGTGGGAGTGAGTATATACCTTTACCAATATCATCTGTTTTAGATTTTGTCCATACTTTTTCTGTTGAGGCTTGGGTTAAAAATGATTCTGCATCTACAAGTGGGAGAGAGCATATAGTAGCTAAGTATAAAGGTGATTCTGGAGAAAGAATATGGAGATTATATATTTTAGGGGACAATATTTACTTTGCTTGTAGTGAGGATGGGTCAACTGGTGGAACAGAATTTGAAGAAATAAGTGGAAGTATTACTCCTAATCAGTGGAATCATGTAGTTTGTACTTTTAATAATGGAGTAATGACAATCTATAAGAATGGGGCATCGTTAGTAACAGAAGACGAAAGCAGTGATTTTACTTCTGTCCATGTAAATACCTCACGAGTAATAGAGATTGGAAGTCAAGATACTTCAAACTTTTGGAATGGTAGTATTGATGAAGTTAGAGTATACAACCGAGCATTATCAGTACCAGAAATCACAAAGAATTATAAACATGGTAAAGGAAAACATCCAAATTAGGAGTTAAAATGGCACATTACGAATTATATATTTGTTTAAAGAAAGTTACTTACGAGTCACAGATACCAACTGTACTCCAATCTAAGTTAGGCTGGAATGAGTACGAATACGATGATGATGGAGAAGTAACATCTACTACTGCCATTACACCAACTTGGAAAGAAAGTGCGTTTAAAGGCAAATTAGGAGCCCCCAGAGTGAGTCTGGATGGTAACCTCATCATAGTAAAGGGTGAGTTCTCAATGTTAGAAGGTGAACTGACTGCTATGATTGCATTGGGGAATGGATTGGACTATCCCAACAATTCAATACTAACTAAGACAGAGGCACAGACTTTAGCAAATGGCAGTCTGTTTACAGAAAGTGAATGACAATAACATAATAACAGGAGAATACAATGGCTAAAAAACAAAAAGAAGAGCCTAAAGTAAACATAGATGGCAAAGAATACAAAGTGGCAGATTTATCGCCAGAGCAAGTAGATATGGTGAACCACGTTGCAGACCTGGATAACAAGCTACGAAGTGCAAGTTTTAACGTAGTCCAGATGCAAGGTGGTCGCAATTACTTTATGGAAATGCTAAATGCGAGTCTTGAAAAATGAACGGTATTAAATTTAATGGTGGTGTTACTCTTGGTAATGTATTAATAATTATATCATTAATTGTATCACTAAGCATGGCGTGGACATCAATATCTTCCAGTGTTGATACACTGCGAGAGAAGGTGTCAAATAAGGCTGACAAAGACGTGGTGGAGGTTAAATTTGATTTCATCCAGAAGGAATTAAAAGAAATAAAAGGAATGCTTAAGGACAAATGATATGAAGAGATTAAATGAAAGCAAGGTTGATGGATAAAATATGGATAGAGTATGGATTCACAGGACTGTCAGCAGTAATACTCGGTGGTCTTATTACGTTTCTAACCAAGACACTTATGGGTAAGCTGAAGGAGATAGAGAGTATCTGTGTAAAACTCATAGACAGATGGAATCGTTCAGATGAGACAAGAGACAGACGGCACGAGCAATTGATTCAAGAGATGAATGATTTGAATGATGATATTAACTACATTAAAGGTAAACTAAACAGCCGTTAAAGGGCACAATTAGGGAGAAGTAATATGGATTGGATAATGGACTATTTAACATGGAGCAACTTCTTTTACCTTGCAGGATTGATTCTAGCGGGGTTAGTGACGTTAATATCGAAGAAATACCGCAAAATCATGGTAGAGGTAGGAGAAGTAGTTAAAGCGTTGGAAGTGGCGTATAAGGACGGCAAACTCAGCAAGTCAGAAAAAGAAAAGATAATGAAAGAAATGCTAGACGTGCTTAAAGCCGTCATAAACCTGAAGTGGAAGCTATGGAAATAAGAATATACAGCAAGACAACTGGAAGATATACATCCTCATGGTATGAGTTTGGCAATTACAGGATCAGACTTTTATATTTAGGAGAAAACAAATGACCCCTACCTCGCAATATATAGACAAACACGCCGAACCAAACTCTCCCACGTCAAGGTTTCTTCTTAACAAGGAGTTCAGTGGGGTTGTTGACAACAGGCAGAACAGGCTTAATTTTATTTTCAGGCACGAGATTCCACTAACCATAGACAGCAAAGTTGGCGACCTTCTCGCCCAAAAATACCCTTCAATTGAGGCTATGGGGGACGGTTTAGATAAAATGCTATATCTGGACTTAAAGCGATTAGCGATTAAGAAGGGGATAAACGTAAATGACACATTTGTCAAAAAGGTCATATTAATTGATATGATAAGGAATTTGCAGTGACATTTGACGACTTAATTGGTGAAATCTGTAGTAGGGTAAATGATCCTGATAGGGACACTTATGGAGGCAGTGCTGAAGATTTGGCATATGAAGGGATATCAACCTTGGCAAAATCTGGTAAATATGAAAAAGAGGATATCCCGCTTCTTAGCCGTGTAAGGGGTATTACTATGGGACAAGATACAGACGATGAAGGGCAGATAAAAGTATATGGTTCCACAAATAATCTTGGCAATGACAATGTTTTAAAGGTTCTTGGAATAACTGACGATCCAGGCGATATAACTCGTTCAACTTATAAAATTATTCCCATATCCATTGGGGAATATAACAGGCTTTCTAATGACAGCGAACTTGATCCCCTTTCAGACGAGGTTTTTTATTGGGAGTGGAATTATTATTTAAGATTTTTCCCACTAGATAGATTGGCTAATAAATATATATATGTTCATTATATCAAAGACCCAGGTGATTTGAGCGGTGAATTAACAGGAGATTTTTCTACAAGCTTCCAATATAATGTGATTAATTATGCAACCGAAAAATTAAAGATGGAAATAGCAGGAGCATGACACTAGAGGACATTAAAAAAGAGATGGGAAAGCGGTTAAACGACCCCGATTTAACACAGTTCAGGGGTTTAGTCGGTAACGCATTTATTCAGGCTATATGTGATTTAATTGCCAAGGGGGAATATCAGCCAGAGGACATACCCGACCTGATGGTTGATGATCCAATCAGCACAACATTCGACAACTGGGAGGCGACGTACACAATCCCTAGCGAAACCCAAAGATTTTTAGACGTATATCTTGACACTACAGACCTAATGCAGTCGGGATTGACATTAAAAAGAGTTGATCATTCGGAGGTAAAAAGGATACAGTTGGAGCCAGCATTCGCACCCAGCCACACAGAATGCTTTTGGTACAGGGTGAGAGATAGGGTTCATTTTATACTGAGCAAAGATTATGTTGAAGCAACCCCGCCAAGCTGGGAGTTTATTATGTTATCCATTAAAAACCCAGATCCAGACGATTGGACATCTGAAGTTGATTTAATAGCTGACAAAGGATATAGTCGTAATTTTTTGTATTCCTGCATAAATAAAGCAGTTGATTCGTTGAGGGGAGCGGGATAATGCCTATTTTAACTAAGAAAGTAACCGCAATAAAACACCCATTAATATTTATGGATGTTTACGCTGATATAGCAATGGAATTGCCAGAACAACCGAATGTTGGCATTGTTCGTGCCGAAATTAACAAGGTAATCCGTAGGGTTAATGATGAGATCGGGCTTTGGAGGGAGATGGTTCGTGTGGCAGCAGGGACATTGACGACAGGATGGCAAGATTTAGATGCAGATGAATGGGAAGATGAAGATACACAGACATGGGATATGTGGGGGAAATTCTCACATGGCTGGGACTATGATCAGACAAATTATATTTTAAGGCTGTCAGATGTGGTGGTAGAGGTAGAAGAGGTATATTTTGATTCTGTCGAGTGGAAGTGTGTACCGTATGAGACAGCAAAAGACAGTGACAACGCTTCCGAGAAGTATTATGCTCAGATAGGGAGATATTTATATTTTCCTTTTGACCTGAAAACATCATCTGCTGTCTGTGATATACGGGTTAAGCAGAGTTATTCATTTGTTGCAGCAGCCATTACCTCTTCTTCTGCTATTGATTTGCCTGAGAGTTATCGGCAGATGTTGATATCTGGTGTATTATTTGCCTTGACCAGTCGAAGCAAGTATAAGGACAAGGATGTATTTGAGGTTAATAAAGAAATTTTTGAACGTGAGCATAGGTCTCTTAAAGGGCAATACGAAAACCTTGAGGTTGAATATGTTACAAGAGACTCAATCTATAAATATTAAAAGGAGAAGAGGAAATGACTGATTATCATTATGACAACGATCCCAATGAAACATATGGGTGTTTATTAAGTATTGGGAACAAAGCAAGTCCTGGCTTGGACGGAACATTAAGTGAGGTGTGGACAGACGACCTGGATGGTACTGTTACTAATTCTGCACTTAAGCTGTCTACGTCAGTGTTACAGCTTGAATCGACCAATAAAATACAATTTGATGATGCGAATGCATATATAAATGCGTCTGCGAGCGGAGTTTTTGACATTAATGTTAGCACAGAAGTTAATATAGACACAACGACTTTAGATGTTAATGCCAATGCGGACATATCTGGTACGTTAGGAGTAACAGGGATCGCCACGTTTACGGCTCAATCTGTCCACTCGGCAGGTATAAAGACTGGAGCGGCAATTATTTCAGATACCACAAACACAGATGCTCTCGGGAGTGCAAGCGTTACTTTCGCAGACTTGTTTTTGGGTGATGGAGCTTTTATTAATTTTGGTGAAGATCAGGATGTATCACTTCTTCATGTCCACAATACGGGTC
>Ga0080013_1004605_pt1 | contig 13473 bp, 17 predicted proteins | sample ETNvirenome_6_85_FD_69236 | JGI IMG/M metagenome (GOLD analysis project Ga0080013, IMG submission 69236) | Marine viral communities from the Pacific Ocean - ETNP_6_85 (SPADES assembly) (version 2) | ecosystem: Environmental > Aquatic > Marine > Oceanic | place: Pacific Ocean | collected 2013-06-19 | reverse complement strand
ACTAAGTGTCTATCGGGTGTTGATACTAATACATGACGTGACGCAGTAGGTGCATTAGCTAATATTGTAGCCCTAGTAGATGTAGCACTTCCAGCAGCTGCATCCCATTCAAAGCATGCACCATTATATATTAGTGCAATTAATTTTGTTCCGTAGTTATCTAATACCCATAAACCTGGATCAATTGTAAAGTCAGCAGAAGATGCTTCACCCCATGCTACATAAGAAGAAATATTAGTTACTGTGTCTCCTGAAGTATGCCCTGCTTTACTGGTACCATTAACCTCTCTAGCTCCACCACTTAAAATATTAGTTGTTGTATTATTAGCTGTAAAACTTATGTCTTCTGTTCCAATTCTTATTTCCCCAGTTGATGGAAAAGCTGAAGAACTGGTTAAAGGAATATCGGTTACAGTATCATTAATAGTAGAAGCTAGTGTTGTAGTTGCAGCTCCAATAGCTGTACCACCCCATAGTGCTGTACCCCAGCCATAACCACCCAGCTGTTGTGCTGGTCCTACCGTATAATAACATAATACCGAAGTACTGTTCCCATCACTTGTAGTTAAAGGTGTCCCTGATTCCTGAGTATCCATCGTAATGTCAAAAGTAGTTGTCGTAGGAACAGCAGTTACCATAAACTTTTTATCTTCAAAAGTAGCGTCGCTATAACTCGACCCAGCAGGTACTCCTGTCACACTATCAAACATTACAATATCATCTTCATTTAAACCATGACCACCAGTACACGTTACCGTAACTGTTGTTGATGAAGAACTACTTGTAAATTTTGCGCCTGTTTCTGTTTTTCTAATTGGATGGATGTCATAAAAAATACCACCCGAATATACATATAAAATTCTATTGGTTCCTATAGCTGCGTATTTAACACCAGAGTTATCATCCCAATGATGAATAGCTCTAGCTGCACCAGTTAGTTTGTCATCACCTAACTGAGTCCATCCACCTATTTTTTCTGGGGTACCGTATCTAAAACGGACATTATCGCCGTCGTACCACTGTCCTTCGGCACCTGTCTCTGTGACTTGTTTGTTGAACCCTGGTAGGAATCCTAATTTTTGTAACATATAACCTCATTATAATACTATTTTAAAAATGCTGGTAGGCCTAACATAGGTCTTCCATCAAATTTGTTTTTTTCAGCAAATGGGCCATTTACATGATTATAATGTAGAAATACTTGACCGCAAATGTTCCCGTCAAAAGGCTCTCGCCAATGTTCGAGTTCACAGCCACTATATACTAGCATATCCCCTACTTCAAGCAAGACTTTCGTGCCTTCTGGGGCATTAGGTTTTATTATATTTTTCTCTTCATCAATAACATTATCAGCACCGGTGCCATCAATAAATATAGGCCAAGGATCTCCGCCAAGATTTAATGTCGTAGATATCTCACAGCTTGGTCTATCTTTGTGCCGTTTTAATATATCTCCTTTTTTATATATTCTAGAGTATGAATATGTAGGTATTAAATTTAATTCTGTTTCTTTAGCCATGACAGGCAACATTTTAACAAGCAATGTTTCCATTACAGGATCTGCATAGTGAGAATAAGTGTTAGGTATTTGTTTATCTTTCCACGTGCCAAACATACCAGTGTCATATATAATATTATTATCATACATATACTTAGCTGCATCTCTTTTTAATAAAAAATAGTTAAATACAAAATTAGCTAATTCATAACTAACTGCTTTTTTAATAACTTGATATTTATTGAACATTGAAAATCTCCTTGCCTGTTTCATTACAAAGTAATTCTAAATTAAGTGTTATTCTTTTTTCTGTTTTTGATGGATGTGGGCAGTGCATTAAAAATGCAGGAAAAATTAACATCTCTCCTTGTTTTGGTTTTAAATGTAATTGTTCATGATTTAGTTTAAAATCTATTCCTTTATTTTGAGTAACTAAATACATTACAGAATTTATAGTAGCTTTCTCTATATGATTATGCCATCCAGTATCATTAAATTCATTATCACTTATGTAACACCAAATTTCAAAATCCATATTTTTTAAAGTAAATTTATTTAATTTCTTTTTAGCCTCATTAATAAATATGTTATATAAATTATCTCGATACTTACTTCTAAGAAAAAAACTTCCTTTGTTTTTTATTTGATATCTTTGTTCTACGCATTCTTTAATTAAGTTGTCTTTAAAATGATTTATCTTTTCATCAATAGACGAAGAATATATTAAGTCTTTAAGCATTAAAGCCATCCTGTATAAAATTAAATGAAACTGATATTCTTATATCATTACTATTATTAGGTTCAACAGAATGCCGTAACCAAGCAGGAAACATAATTATTCTTCCGGGTATGGGTGCTAAATAACAATCTCTCCATAAATGTTGTGGTAGTGTACCAGATTTTTTAATAGGCATATTTACTTCCACTTCTGATCTTGGATCATTACAAACAAGTTGACCAGAATTTTCTTGAGCTTTTACATAATAGACACCAGACCAAAAACAATTGGGATGTACATGAGGTTTATTGTACGCACCTGGGGGATTTAGATTAGCCCATATATTACCTAATTTAGGTTTTCTATCTATCCATTCTTCTTGATATATTTCATTTTGCATATTATATAATTCTTTAATTAATGCCTCGAAATCTTTATTTGATGCGTCAAGATTTTTAGAATGCCAACCGTGCATATTTGTTTTCTTAATACCTGGATCTTTTTTAGACATGTCTACAATTACATTCGTTAATAAATCATTATCTATTGTTATATCTTTTGCATAAATAGTTGTTGGAAAAAATTGTTCTTTAATCATCTAAATGGTTTACCTCCAAACCAAACAACTAAAGATTGTCTAACTCCACGAGTTACTTTATTTACTCTATGATTTAAAAATGACGCAAAACAAATTGCGTGTCCTTGTTTCATCTCTTTAAATCTTCCAGGTGCTATTAATTCTAAATGACCTCCTTCAAATTCTGATGGATCATTTAATAATAAAGTCATTGATATTTTTCTAACAGGCGGTTCATGTTTCATGACTGTATCACAATCCATATGCCAATCGTAAAACCCTCCTTCTGGATATTCTGTATATTGTGCGTTCTCTGTAATTCTAATATCACCAAAACCAAAATGGTTTTCATTTGCTCGTTGTATAAAGTTATTAAGATCACGATACATGTGCCCCATTTCTTTAAAAGGTATCCAAGATATTGTTGTAACTCTTTTATTTGTATCTGTTCCACCGCCAGCTTTACCCATACCTACTTGTGCTTCTCTTGGTGGTTGACGTCTACCTGCTTCAATAATTTGTCTACATTGATCAGGTGTAAACAAGGGTGTAGTTGTTTGTATTATCCAACTTTTCCAGTTAGGTTCTGTGATATGTCTGTTTTCGTACATTAACTTACTCCTCTATTTATCATCTCATTATATTTTACATCGCAGTTTGCAGCTAAAGTTCTTCTATAACCTGGGCCATTAAATGGATATACAAGATGTCTTAAATCATAAGGAAAAACATAAAAATCTCCCTCAACTACTTTTGGTTCATAATCAACATTTGCAAATTGACCAGAAGCTGAACCTAATATTTGTAATCGTCCATTTTGTGGATGGTTTTTTGATGAATATTCATCGCCAAAACTTTTAGGTAATTTTAAAATCATCACTGAAGATAAACCTGTAAATAAATTACCTTGATGCACGTGCACTGGATTATATTCATTTTCTTTCATTTCATTTACCCAGATAGAATTTAAATGTATCTTATATTCTTTTATTTTATTCCAATCTAGATAATGTTTATAGCATTCTTCCAACCATTTTAAAATAGTTAGAGGAAGTAAATTATGTGTTTTCATAATTTTTTGATCTTCACCATTATAAAATAAACTATGTTCCTTTTTAATTTTACCAACAAGTTGGTCATTGGCAGGTATTAATTGTTTGAATTTTTGTTCATAAATTTCATTTATTGATATATAAATATCAAAAGGCACTCGGTATTTTAATACCGACTGACCCAAAAATACAAAATTAAATTTCATCTAAATATTTAACTCCGTTAATGCTTCTGCTCTACCGATTTCTCCCTTAATAAAAGTATTAAAAGCTAAACTAATTCTTTTGTTTTTATTAATTTTGTGAGGTACTAAATGTATTAAATGAGATGGAAACAAAATAAGATCTCCTGTTTCCACATTCATATTAAAACTTTGTGAATTAAAATCATTAAATTGTTTTACTTTTAATTCAAAAAAATTATTTTTATCTGTTAAAAACATTATATTATCTTTAGCTTGAATATATAATACACCAGAAACAAATGAGTTAAGATGATTATGCTGGTTGTGAAAGTAATTGTCTTTCATATAACTTATCCAAGATTGGGTTATGTACAACTCTAATTTATTATCTGTATTTAAAACAATATTTTTATAATTATTTAAAGCATTATTAATTTCGTTCTTAAGATCATTAAATTCTTCACTATTTAAAATATTTTTATTGGCACTAACTTTAGTATTATAATTATTTATCTGTACTTTATTTTCATTTTCTAAAATAAAATTCATTTCTTTTTCTGTAAAACCTCTATTTAATTTTGTTTTAAATAAAGGCGTTGGAAATAAACCATGTACTTCACTCATCTAAATTAATTTCTTTATAGCTTTTAGCAGCCTCTCTTATAGTTTTAACTTCACCATCCTTTAATACTTGAATTGGAAATTCTTGAAAACCTAACTCTAGTCCTGATAAATATCTATTGTTACCATAGACAACTTCATATCTATCCCCATTATCAACAACTAATAATGGATTAATTATATACCCAGTTTTTTTAATATGATCTCTTACTTTTTTATAGAGATCAGATTGTCTTTGATTATTTGGGTTGCGCTCCAAGTTTTGATTCTTGAGACAAAGCTTCTCTCTTTTTACTTTCAAGTTGACCTCTTTCCTTTTTAATTTTTTCAATTGATTCTAATTGACCTAATACATTAAACACTTCTGGCTGACTTGAACCGGCTGTTAAAGTATTTTTCCTGTTTACCATTATTTGATGATACGATTCTAATTGATGAGTATTAACATCTTGTTTATCAAAAGAACCATCGTCATTTTCTTTTTTAAGTTGAGACCATAATTTAATCTCTCTCATTCGATCTTTTGCTGTTAATTGCATTTGTGCTTTAGCAAATGTTTTTTCATCCAGATCTATTTGATAAAGTTCTTTTTTATATTCATCAGTTTCTTTCTCTAATTTTTTGTCTAACTGTTTAATTTTAGCTTCATTTCTTCTATAATCAAAAGATAGAGTCATTAAATTTTCTAAATAAACATTTTGTTCTCTAACACATTGCCAATATTTGGCAGCTTTAGTTGGGTATTTATACTCATTTAAAACCGAAAACCTCATTTCAGTCTCAGTTCTAAATACTTGTTTCTTTGTCCAAGTGTCTCTAAGCTCTACTGTTAATTCTTTAAAATCACTAACATCTTTGGGATCTAATATGTTATGTAGATTAGGTGCTTCTTTTTCTATTAGTGCATGTATATTACGTTTTTCTGTCATATATTTTCTCCTTTATACTTTCTAATATAACCATTACTGGTTATAAGTCAATCTTTAACTTGATGTTATACTAACTGTAGTAGGTCCTGCTGCTTGATATTCTTCCGTCATATCTAGAGCAGGCGGATAACCACCTACAACAAAACCTGTTTGAGTTCCTGCACTTTGAGTAGACATTGCGCCGTTTACTCTTGTTTGACTCATGCTTGCTCCTGTAGCCCAGCTTGTTCCATCATAAGTTTGTGAAATTGTAGCTGTTGGTGCACTACTCGTTCCACCAGCAATAATAGCTGAAGTTTGAGGTCCCCATCCTTGACACTGGATACCTTGAGGTAAAGCAGTTCCTATGGTTCCACTAGCTGTCCAAGACGAACCATTATACTCAAAACTTTTTGTTGACATGCCTGGACCACCATCACCGCCACCAATCCACGTTGCTCCGGTTGGTCCATCTGCAGCTGTTCCAGCTGTGGTAAGAGGGGTATCATCTCCGGCTGACCATGAAGTACCATTGTAATCTATAACTCTAGTTACTCTTGCAGGTGGAGGATCTCCTATTCCACCTATTGCAATAGCTGCCGTCTGACTAGCACCAGAACCAGTTGCATAAGAATTTCCCCCTGGACCAATAGCTGGTATAGCACCACCTGCAGTCCAATTAGTTCCATCCCATTCGTAAGTTGCTGTTCCTGGTCCATAAGAACCAATACCATCAAATAATAATCCTGCAGAATCAGGTCCTGTTGAACCACCTATAAAATAGTTTGCGGGAATATTATTTCCTGCTGTCCATGAAGTACCATTGTATGTCCATGTTTTATTTTTTGTATCTCCAGGGTATTGTAAACCTCCTGCTGCCCATGCTGCAGTTTGTGTTCCACCTGATCCACCACCTTGAATGGCTTGCGGAACAGTTCCACCAGTTGAAAATGCAGCTGTCATATTTACTCGTCCTTTTAATAAATTTGTAGTTGTGTTATACCAAATTTCTCCAATGATAGGATTACTAGGATCCGAAGCTGTGATTGGTATATTGTTTCCGTTTATATTTATATAAGTTGCCATAATTTTTTAAGTTGCTGTAATAGTTCTTGTTTCTGCTACTCCTGCTGCTTGAAATTCAAGCGTTGCAGTTGTTGGTGATTCACCAAATAGTAGTCCTTGAGTATAAGCTGTTGCAACTCCACCATTAGCACCTCGTCTTGCAGAAGGTAATGAAGTTTCTGATGACCAAGCAGAACCATTCCAAAAATTTACTTTATCAATATCACCTAATGATGGTTCTCTAACTCCACCGTATATTAGAACTGCTGATGAATTTGTACCGCCAGAACCTCCATGAATACCATCTGATCCTGGTGAAAGAGCTGTTATTGAAGTCCAGCTTGTACCATTATAATCTAAACAATCTACTGTTGTGTTATTTGGTGGCACGAAACCAGAAGCCAGTACAGCAGAACTTGTAGATCCAGATAAAAAACCACCTCTTTGTCCTGGAGGAGATGGGTTTACTGTAGTCCAAGATGTTCCATTATAATGTTCATTGTGAGTTCCTGTTGGTGCTCTTCCTACAAATCCTAGCGCACTATTATTTACTCCATAAACTGCATTAACTCCATAACCGGGTGTATTTGTAACTCCACCTGCAGTAAAACCTGATCCATCATATTCTTCAGTAACATTGTAAGTTGTAAAAGGAGAGTTTGTATAACCTCCAATTAAAGATGCAGATGCAGATGCTCCGCCAGCTGATCTTGATCCATAATTGTTACTAGAACTAGGTCCATTTGTCCAAGACGTCCCATCATATGATTCTACAACTGTAACTGCTCCTAAAGTACCTTGTAATGCTATAGCAGAATTTTGTGAATCTCCTGCACCATTACCTCCTTTAGAGTCATTCATAGATCCACCAGTAGCCCAAGCTGACGTTGTTGTAACACCTCTTACCTTAGTTGTGTTAGAAGTCGAGTTATACCAAACCTGTCCCACTGCTACAGGGCTAGGATCTGATGCAATGTATTGCACCTTTTGTCCAAATATGTCGTAATAAGTTGCCACTTATTATTCCTCCAATGTTATATCTTCTGGTCTAGGTGTATACTCAGGTGATCCTTCAGTTTTTCTTGGATCATCTGCAGGTATAGCATCCCAGGCAGCTTGTTGAGAGTCTATTTCTGCATCAACAATTGCTTGTGCTTCAGATAAAGTTTTGTGACTTCCAGCCACTCCCGAAATCCATCTGTTAGCATCTTGATTGTTAATAGTGACTTTCCACACGTCACCAGGAAATGATCTAAATTCAATCTTCCTAGCATCATCGTGCGTAATAAAACCTTTACCCCAGTTTTTTGCTACACAGTATTGATAGTTTGCCATAGTTTCCTCCTTAATTAAGTTGTAGTTATTATTAGTGATGCCGGACCTGCTCCTGTGTATTCTTCTGAAGCATTAGAAGAACCTGGAGGTCCAGGATTTCCACCAGCAGCTAAAATAGCAGGGCCCGATACTGTACACTTTCCGTGTGAATTACTTGTAGCCTCGTTCATACTAGCATCCGTTGTCCAACAAGTTCCATCATATCTCTCCGCTTGAGCGGTTCTTACTCCTGGATTTGGAACCTGTGTTCCACCAAAAGTTATTCCTACTGTTGCAAGTCCCCCTGCTCCACCGTAGTTGTGTTGATTATTAGAATTATTTCCTGATGTCCAAGAAGTTCCGTCATAGTCATGTGTTTTATCACCGTCATTTACATCGGCATTAACAAAAGCTGCCGCAGGTGTTCCACCACCTGATGTACCTTGAGCCCATCCAGGATTTGCTGCTCCAACTGTCCAAGTGCTTCCATCCCAATCGGATGTAGTACCTGTTGCGGATCCTGGTTCTCCACCAGTCGCTAAAGCTGCTGTTTGAGCAGCCGTGTTTCCCATAGTCGCATGTCCTGTTCTTCCAACAGGCATGGTAGGATTTGCAGTCCAAGCTGTGCCATTGTAATCATTAGATGTATTATTCATTGGACCTGGTGAACCTCCTGCTGTTAAACCAGCAATTTGTGGACCATCAGAATCTAATCCTGAAACTGATGCAGGATAAGCAGTTGCTGAAGTATAACTTGATCCATTCCATTCGACAGCAGTACTGACTCCTGGAAATCCACCAAAAATAACTCCAGCTGTCTGTGTTCCAAAACCAGATGCGTCTCTAGTGGTGTAGGGAAGAACAGCAACTGTTGCCCAAGCTGCTGTTGAAACTCCTTCTACTTTAAATTTATTATTAGTAGTATCATACCAGATTTGACCTTCAATCGTACCAGTATTATTTGCAAGCGACTGTACAGCCGCTCCTTGAATTTCTCTATACTCAGCCATTATTTAGTCTGCAACAACCAACCTTGAGTGTCGTCTACAAATACTAATGTGTTAGCTGCTCTTTCTGTAGACACAGTCAAATCTGCTGTTGCCCCCTGTATCTTTTTACCATTTCTGGCAATTGTTAAATTATTTGTATCGAAAGTTCCGGCATAATCTATGAACGAAACAAAATCTCCAATACTTGGAGATGCTGGAAGTGTAAGAGTACAAGCATTTGATGTTGTATTAATAAAATATCCTTCTCCTGCTACAGCTGTTTTAGTAGCTGCTGTTATTACTGCTTGCCATGAAGCACCACCTGTTACTTCAGCCCAAGATAAAGCTCCTGAACCGTTGTTTGAAAGAACTTGCCCCGATGCTGTTGCTTGTGCACCTGGCCATGTGATAGTGTAAGTACTTGTAGTACCAGCTGCTTGTTGTGCAATGTATTCGCCACCGGTTGTGTCTTGTAATCTTAAATCTCCTTGAGCAGCAATAGATAAATTACTACCATCCCAAGTTAAATTAGCAGAACCACCAAAGGCTCCTGAGTTATTGAATTGAACTTGTGTATCTGAACCACCAGGATCAGTGGTTAATGAAATTTCACCTATGTCTGGATTAGTTCCATCATTTTTTGTAGCATAAAGAATTTTCCAACCTTTATCGGTTGTTGCCCAAGTAACAGAATCACCTGTTCCTGTAGCGTATTTAAAATTTACTGTATGACCAGTACCACCTGTACTATTTTTTACTAAGTACCAGTTTTCTACATCGTTTGGAATTGTTACAGTTTTATTTCCTGTAATTGTTTGAGGAGATTCTGCTCCTAAAATAATAACTCTATTACACGCAGTTCCAGTTAATGCACCATCATCTACATCTAAAGCTGTAGTGTTAACGCCTGTACCTGCTGCATTTAAAGTTTGAACAAGATAGCCACCAGCTATCTGTTCGAATAGTTGTAAGTTGGTGTTAGTTTTTGTTCCCCAAGTACCGGCATTTTCGCCAGTTACCATTAGTTCAACACCAAGTGCTGTATATGATGAAGCCATAATTTTTTTCTCCTAAGCCGCGTGTGTTACATCTGTATATGATGTATTTCCACTTACGTCAACATCATTATAACTTGTATTTCCAGTAATATCAATATCTTCATATCCTAAAGGAGCGACATTTCCTACAGTAACAGTTGCTGATACTCCTGTCAATCCTACTACATCTGCAGGGGTAATTGAGCCTACTGCTGAGGTCGCAGATTGGCCTGATAAAATATATTCAACTTCTGTTATTATTGATCCTACACTTGTAGTCCCTACACCCCCTGATGTCAGAAGTATAACTACCGTATCAGTTATAACAAGATCAGGTCCTACACTAGCTGTTGCAGATACTCCGCTAATTCCTACTACATCTGCAGGTAAAATTGATCCTGTAGCAGTTGTGCCAACTAAAGTTGTTAAACCTTGAACATGGTCTGCACCATTATTTAAACTTAATTGACCTTCTGAAGCTGTAGCTGATACACCTGTAATTAATTGTGGTATATCTAATTGAGTTGGACAAGAAGCTGTAGCTGATACACCTGTTAATGGTACACCTATTTCAATTATAATTGATCCGAGACTAGATGTTATAGCAGATGGCGCTATTAAATTTTCAATTCCTTCTTCAACACTACCCCAACCATTTTCTCCCCAGTCAAGAGTACCCCAACCAGGTCTAATTTCTACTGTTGGTGTACCAACAGCACTAGTTGCAACTTGTCCAGAAAGAGTGGCAGTAGGTGCATCACCATATGCTTGTGTGCCCCAGGTATAACGTCCCCAACCTTCTTTAATAGTTGTGGCATCGCCCCAATTAGCTTGTCCGTAGGTTAATCGGCCCCATCCTGATGCAACGTCGGGCATTCTAACCCTCCTATGCTATTCGAACGATAGCTGTTGTTGCTGCGGCCGCAGGGAATTGAATTGTGAAAGTTCCAGAAGAAACAGATTTATCTCCGCCAAATGCAACAGAACAAACTGCTTTGTTAGATGCACTAGAGTTATAAATTAAACATGCATTAGCAGTGAATGTTGAAGACGTCCAAGAAATATCTCCGAAGTCACAACAAGCTGTTGCTGAATCTAAAGCAGGTGTTACACTCGTTAAAGTTTTTCCACCAGCTGTATAACCAGTTCCAGTAATTTCTTCAGAAGTAGCATAAGCTGTTGTGCTTGCTCCTAAAGTTGCACTAGAATCAAATAAAGCTAGTTTAAAAGTATTTCCAGTCGAAGCTGTAAAATTGTGAGTTGCTACTAATACCTCTTGTTTGAAAGAGTTACAAATTGCTGATGTGTTAGCCATAAAATTTTCTCCTCATTATGGAGACGGTGAGTTAACTTTTATTCTAACAGTTCCGTCAGTATAATCGTCTCGTCTTCGTCTTCCAAGTTGCATTCCTGCAAACTGTTGTATAGCATTTTTATACTTTTGTTCATACAATGTCAACATATCCATTGGACCTTTTAAAAATCCAAATGCCTCTACCAAACAGGCATATAGCAAGCCCTGTGGGAAATAAGTACTTAAATAAGTGTTGTTGTTATAACCAGTACCCGATCCAAGGCCGTTTGGAAATTTGTTGTAATAGACCCTAAATTTGTAATTAGCATCGGGAGTTGGAGCGAAATACATGCCTCCAGATGAAGTATCTGTAGTATTGTCAGCACCGCCAAACATGGCATAGTATTTTGGAAAACCTGTTACTGAATTAGTAGTATCTGTAGGTGATTGAACAGTTCCCGAAGGACCATATTTTCTATCTACAAATTCTGATAAATAAGTTTGGTCTTTTTTCTCTAACCATTTTCCATTACCCTCAGTATTAGCTGTTGATTCAAATACTTCAATCCCTCTTACAAAGAGACATCCTGCTGGTGCATTAAGAGTATTATCATTTGCAGCTAATGTACCTTCTTGAACAAATCTTTCAGAGTCCATAGGAAGCTCTTGATAAATTCTCATTTCAGCCGCCATGATAATTCCATCAACAATTGTTGTTGTCAAAACATCGGAGCTAACTTCAGTATAATCTCTTATCGCTGTAGTTAATGTGCTGTAATCGTATTTTTTAATTCCTGACATTATAAACTCTCTATGTTAAGGGGACTAATAACACAATTAAATCCTCCCCCTGTTGCAGTGCCTGTTGCAGCACTTGGTAATGTTAAAGTAAAACTATTATAATCTGTTACCGTTGTGTTAGCATCATTAATATAACTTGTCCCTACTAAAGAAGCAACTTTAAATGATCCATAGACCGTGGCTCCGGAATTATGAGAACCGGCTGTTGTAGACGGTGGCGTATATCCTCTGTAAATAGAAGATGTTCCTCGAGTACATCCAGTTAAATCATTAGATGATCTTCCAGTATATTCAATAACTTCATTCTGATATGTCCCCACTTTTAAAGGGTCACTTGTATCTGATGAAGTCAAAAGTTTTTTAATCATAATAAATCCAGAAGTTGGAAAATTAGATCCATCCGTTAATGTTATTGTAGTAGCGCTACTTGTAATGTCACCATTTAATGTTGTTTGTAATTGAAATTTATCAACTGTTACTCCACCAACAGCTTCTTTAACTGCAGTAAATCTTAAAACATTATTTACCTGTAATGAACCATTAGGAAATAAAACTGTTAAAGTTGTGTTAGATGCAGTTGTAAAAGGGTTAAGAGGTAAAAAATCTTGTGTTCCAAATTCTGTTCTAGCTGGTCTTGCTCTTTGTAAAGCTTGTGGATCAGCACTTGTAGGTTTTGGTTCTAGTTGTGGCGACTTAGGTTCATACTCAGAACGATGTACCCATGCACCATTCCATTCTCTAACCATTTCATTATAGGGAAATGCCATACCTGATCTATCAGAAATTGATAAAGCAAATTTACCTTGTGAAAAAGTAGTCATTAACTAATCCCCGGATAATAAATTTTAGGAGAAATATAAGTAGAGTTAGAAGAACCATCTTCATCCTCTGCTCTTAATAGTTCATCTTCATATAACATTTTTAATTCTTGTACTCTCTGAGGAGCATATTTAACCGCTAGATAATATGCTAGACCGGCAATCATACAAGGTATAAACCTGTACGGAACATCGGTTGCATTTGTATAAGCACCAACATCATCAATTCTTTTTGTATAATAAAAATTAATATAGTTTCCGTCTTGAGCTGCACCAGGAGTTAAATATAAAGTCATAGTAACTTTATCTATAAATCTTTGAACCCAATATTGTGTAGGTAAACCTGTAGCAGTTTTATTTGAAAACCCTTGATACTGTGATCTACTAATTTTTGTCATAGGTGTATCAACTGAAGTTGATTTTACTCTATAGTCTGCTTCTTGAATGTCTGTCATACCAACTGGAAACTGTAATACGGCATCAGAAGTACTATGAGTAGCTGCTGTGCTACCATTAATCCCTCTAGTGCATCCAGTTAAATTTAAACTAGAAATTCCTGTGTATGAAATTTGTTCGCTATTAATAGTTATTACACC
>Ga0080013_1004604_pt1 | contig 13476 bp, 21 predicted proteins | sample ETNvirenome_6_85_FD_69236 | JGI IMG/M metagenome (GOLD analysis project Ga0080013, IMG submission 69236) | Marine viral communities from the Pacific Ocean - ETNP_6_85 (SPADES assembly) (version 2) | ecosystem: Environmental > Aquatic > Marine > Oceanic | place: Pacific Ocean | collected 2013-06-19 | reverse complement strand
CAGCCGCACTTGTAACCGCACCAGATCCTCCACCTACAATATTACCTGCCACATCTGCGACAGCACCGCCATCTACTTGAGTGCCAATTTGACTTGCACCAGGAGCAACCGCATCGCTAGGATCTGCGCCCATTGCCACATCCTGTCCGGCACCGAGTATCTTGCCCATGCCAAATCCGGTAATACCAGAGGCCAAGCCTTTCTCAAAATCCCCCGTCTGCGCCCAACGGGCAAGACCGGAACCGATTGCACCGGCAGCCGCAGGACCGATAGCACTGCCTAAAGCAGCCGTCCCCAACATACTACCCAGCATGGGAACCAGAAAAGCAAACGCCTCCGGTTGTCCTGTTACCGGATTTGTTGTCAAACCCCTCGGAGACAAGGCTGCAATTCCCTGAACCTCGGCGGGGTTCATGTGGACCAGCATGGAATCGCCGTAACGTCCGTACTTAGCCAGATTATCAGCCGTTCCCTGCAAAGGTGCGTAATTGTTCATCGTCAATCCTATTTAGTTTCTACACCAAACAATGTAAAAGTCATGTCCACAGCACTCGCGTATGTCTTAACCACATCTTTCTGCCCTAAGCACATCCCGATAACCGCCGTGAAAGTCGTGTTCGCTGCCACGGACTTATCATAATAAAGAAACTGCTTATCGTTATCCGCAGCCCCGGCAACATTGATACGGAGCCTGAACGTGATGGCAGAACCCGTCCGGTTACAGGCCAGAAACGAACTGACCGTGGTCTGCGTGAGGTCTGGAACCGTGTACAGGGTTTCCTGCGTGGTTGCCGCACAATCCAACTGCCCCAATACTTTAATGATGTCACTCACGATGCTCCCATCAAAAGAAACTGAAACCGCCTCATGGCAAGGCTACCGTCCTTGTCTCCCTGCGTCTTTGCCAGTTCCACATCAGACTTCACTTCCTGCAAGGTCTGCTCAATGGAACGCCTTGTAACAGACTCATTATGCTGGTTATATTCACCGTCTGCCAACGGTAATGGTGAGACTATACTTTGCGGCATTACCTTCTCCCGTCCGGCCTCATGTCAAAACGCAAATCACCCAGCCTCCAGCCGTATCCCGACCCGCTGCTTTCCACGCGGATCGAGGAAGAGCGGGTTCTCGCCCGGATGAAGGATTGCTGGGTACTGGATGTCACCGTGGATGTGGACAATGTGGTTAATGAATCCAGGGGATAATCCTTGCCCTTCAGGATGATATCCATCGAGGCACTTCCCGTGTCACCACTGAAAACAAAGTCAGGGATCAACCGGCTCAACATCATGTACCGTTCCCCGTCATCCATCTCCACATCACCGGACTCGATGAAAGCGGTCATCGCTGACCCGTCATCATCATGCCCACGCTCCTGAATGTAGAGGTAATTGTTGTCGGAACTGGTAATGACCGAAGTCGCAAGGGGATAATTCTTGGTGGTGGCCTCAATCCATGACCCCCGTGTCATGGTTCCCACTGACCAAAGCTGCTCCACATAATTGTAGGTCACATAATTGGTATTATCCGTTTCGCCTGAACCGATGGGGTAGAACCAGGTTACCTCACTATGGTCGATATTCGTGGTAGCAAAGACCTTGAAGCTCTGGTCAATATTCAGGTTGCTGACCACATAGTCCAGAACACTACACGGCAATTCCTGTACTGCACCCGCGTAGACATAAAAGCCGCCACGGTCCATGAAATACACGGCACCGCCTGCATTCACCGCCGCCTTGGGGGAAATCATGGAAATCCCCTCGTTGACCACGGTGAACTGGAAAATGAACGGGGTGCCAACAAAACGCATGGAATGGATTCCTGCATCTGTCCAGATCAGGATTTCCTGCCGTGTCTTGAGCGCACCGATGATAGTAGTTCCTGTGGAAAGCGTGACACCACCCGCGCTGTTAATCGCAGTGGGAGTCCAGTCCACGGCGGATTCCTGGTCACTCCACCGCACATGGAGCGGGTCAATCACGGAGGTGCTGATGGGGTTCGCCCCGAAAGCGATAACGTGCTTGTCCACATCGGACATCATTACCTGCAACGCAAGGGTGGGTGCATCGGAAGCCCCTGACTCACCTGACAAAGCCCCTGCACGGGTTCCCGTACCGACACTCTCGTCCCAGTGGTAAATACCGCCTTCCCTGACATTGAAAAGAAGGTCATCACCGAAATTATCCTGTGAATAGAGTCTTAGCTGTGCAGACGCATCCAGGGAACTCTTGTCTCCCCATGCTCCTGCACTCCATGTACCACTTCCCCAGCCGACACCCTGCACATAATTATTCAGACCCACATTGATCTGGTATGCGCCCACAACGGAAGAACCGCCGTTCCCGCTATCGGAACTGTTCGCCAGAACCTCATCACCGTCCGTATCTTTCGCTTCTATGGTGTAAACATTCGCGCTGGTAATGGTAGCAATCTGGTATTCCTGATTAAGAACCGTTGCGGTAATGTTTCCTCCAAGACTATCTGAGCCTGAGAACGTAACGAAGTCATTCTTTACCGCTCCGTGACTGGTATCGGTAACAGTGATCGTAGCGTCACCATTGGTTGCAGAAAAAGTGACATCCCCTGCGCTGGTCGTAGCCCGGATAGGAGTGACATCGTAGTAGGAAGAACCCTCATTCACATAGAATTTAAGCGTTGTACCGAGTCCAAGGTAGGCCACACCGTCAATAGACCGCCAGTCATGCACTGAGCGGCAGACACCAAGGAAAGTATTGGATGAATACTTCTCCCAACCCCCGATCTTCTCCGGCCTGCCCTTCCTGAAGCGGATCTTGTCGGAGTTATACCATCCGCCATCGGCAGAGTATTCCGTACCTTCGCGGTTAATTCCCGGTTGAAATTTTAATTTAAGTAACGGCATATCCCTAACTATTTAACGCTCACCTGTTCTGATCATTTCCGTCAGTTCTTTTGCCCTGTTGCCTACCTGACCTGACCACCGTGAATCCATGAACTGATCTGCCGCTTCACTCCAGTCTCCCTCTGCCATTGCCGCAAGTGCCTTCTTGAAGGCTCTCAGGCGTGTCTGTCCCAGGTTAAAACTGATATCCACCATCGCATCCTGTCTCGCTTCATTCAGTCCAGAAAACCATTCATATTCATTGTCCAGTTCAGATACCACGCGGTCTATGTCATTCTCAAGGAGGTAATCAATTTCATCATCATCCAGTCCAAGACCACCCTCTTTATCAATATTCCTGCCCACCCCGATAGTGATCTTGTTATCACTGCAACGGTAAGCAAATTTTTCAACACCCTCATGCCGTTTCAGCATCTCCAGAAGGCGATCAGTCGTCATGTATTTTTTTTAACCTCTACCCAGGCTTCATCTTCCTCCGTATCGGGGTCATCCCCCCTGTAACGGCCCCTGGTGTCCCTTGCGCGAACCTTGTCATAATCATCACGCCAGGCATCGCTGGAACGGGAAGGGGAAAAAAACCGCATGATCCTGCTGAAAAAACCCATGATTAACTACCTCCCCCGTTGTTTCGCCTTGCCGATATTAAGAGCCAGAAGATCAATAAATTTGTACAACTTACCGATCCATACATCATCCTTCGGTGTCGGTGTAATCGCAGCCACAATGCTTGCGACAGTGACAATCAAAGTAACAATAGCAACAATACTCATAACCATGCCCATATCAATTCCCCCTAGTTGACCTGATTCACCTGTCCCGTATCCGTGTCTGTCAGGTTCCAGACATTCAAATTAGCAGCCACAGTCCTGCGCTCACCCGCACCCTTGAACGGGTAAACAAGATGCTGCAACCATGACGGGAACATATACAGTTTCCCGACCTCTGGCTGTAAAGATGTGCATTGCGGTGGCCGTAGCCGTTCCACATCCATCAAAGAATTTCTTCCGTACTGGAAACACAGATACCCGTCACAATCGCCGCTGGAATTATAGAGGCTGTAATTCGGTGTCCCCGCCGTGGGCTGGTCTAATATCTGCTGCGGAACCTTTGTCCAGCCAGTCACTGAAATCCCCATGATCGTTTTCGTGCCGTGGTCATGGATGGGGTTGTAATCCCCTTCAAAGGAATGAACCGACCAGAGTTCGTCCACCTCCACCTTACGGGTTCCTGAAAACATATTCCCGGTCTGTTCCGCAAAATGCTTCACATATTCAATGCCCATCCCGCTGATGAGGCTGCAAAACTCCTCCAGTTCAGGAGCCGTGTAGTCCATTGTTAACTGTTGCCCACGGTCAATCTGTCCCACCAGTGTTCCTGCGTGGGAACGCCGGTCATCACTCTCCAGTAACCTGTCAAGATAATCATTTATGCCATCCACCATATCGGGGGCAAGGTCAGTCTCCAGCATGAAGGCGGCAGGCAAAGACCAGATATTGATGTTAACTTCAGGCATGGAAAATCAATCCTCCAAAACCTCTTCCGCTTTTTTCTTGGAAGCGGAGAGAAAAGAGTTCTCAAAAATCTTCAAAGCAGCACTGACCTGATCTATCTCAAAAGTAAGCCTGCCCCGCTTATTCCTCAAATCCAGAATCTGGGAATGGAAATATTTCTGTTCCTCAGAAAGGTCTTCCACCCTGATTTTCTCATCCCCAAGAAAAACAACATTCTCTTCTGCCGGTTGATCAATCATCCAATATCTCCAAAATTAACTTTCAAGTGCCGCTATCCTAGCTTCCAGTTCCTGAATGCAGGTGACGAGATGAGCCACGATATTATCCACCCTGACCGCTAACTGACCTGTCTCCCCGACCACCGCATTAGGTAGCACTGTAGCAACTTCCTGTGCAATGAAACCTGCATCACTAACGCTGTCCTCAATCCAGTCAAAGGTACGCCCTTTCAGGGCTTTCACCGTAGCAGTAGCGTTTGTGATGTCGGCAACATTTTCTTTCAGTGACCCATCACTGGTGTCGTTGATAACTCCTGTAATTCCTGATGCGTTAAAAAGTGCTCTTACGGAACTTGTATTGGTAAAAATCTCTATCTTGTCATGCGAGGCTGTACCGACAATATAATTATTGACAGTCCCATCCATTCCGAGCTTTTTGGTATTCCCCACAAGGATGTTGTCGGAAAGCGTTGTCTGACCTGTAACTGTAAAGTTATCGTTGACAGTAGTTTCACTGGTTGAATGACCGATTGATATTGGTACGCCTGAAGTTGCGGTAGCTATCGTGATACCGTTTGAAGTATTTGAATTATCGATATTTAATGATGTTGTTGCATCCAGTGAAATAGTTGTGCCATCAACAGCAAATGTTCCATCTATGTCTGTATTGTCTAGGTTGGAAGTCCCGTCAACAGCTATATCTCCTGTTACCGATAAATTATCTGCGACAGTTGTCTCTGATGTTGTATGCCCGATAGTGACCGCAATTCCCGATGTTTCAGTAGCCAGCTTTAATGCGCCTGTTGCATTTTTGATGTAGCTGTCTGAACCATCATGGTAAAGCTGCAAATCATTTCCAGTGCCGATTTTAATATTAGTGCTGTCGGGTATTATCAGTGCATCATCGCTCTCGTCCCAGAGAATATATTTACCTGATGTGGCCCCGAAAAATTTAACGTCATGGCCCGTATCATTCACACCCACCGTGACAGGGCATGAAAATGTGGAGGTAGTGGTTAGTGCGATCAGGTCAGAGCCACCTACTTCGATGGTAATGGTGTCATCAGCGGATGCCCGTATGCTAGTGTCATTGTCAGTATCCAGATCGATACGGTTTCCGTTAGTAACCATGTCGATATCGCCGTTTACCAGCAGTGAATCGGCACTCTCGTCCCAGAGCATATAGTTGCCTGAAGTAGCCCCAAACAACTTGACATCGTAGCCGGTATCATCGACTCCAACTGTCAGAGTGCCTTGCTGAGAAGTAGAGCCTGTGACAATCAGGCTGTCTGCCGACTCATCCCAAAGCAGGGATTTACCGGAAGTAGCCCCGAAGAATTTTACGTCATACCCGGTATCATCGACTCCCACCGTAACCTTGCCGCCGATGTTGATATCAGCCAGCGCATCAGCTACTGCTGCCCCGGCTCCGGCCCCATCGTAATAAACCATGCGGGATTCGCCGGTAGGAATATTTACCGTGGCCCCGGTTCCCTGTTTGATCGTGATGATTTGTGAGCCGGATGTTGCGTTCTCGATGATCTGGATACGGCTAATGTCATTAGGGGCAATCGTTAAAACTCTGGTTGCGGTTAAAGAACCACTCGATGTAACCTTAAAATAGAAGGCACGGGCAGGATCAGCGGCTCCGTCAGCAACCGTTGTAGTTGCGTTTGCATCACTGCCAAAAGATTCCTGTGTAGCGTAGGATACGGCTTCGCCTATCAACTCCAGATTAGTATTTGTGGTTGTACCCCACGTTCCGCTACCGTCCCCAGTAGCCATTTCGTTAAGTCTTAAATCATTGACGTATGTAGATGCCATTACGCTACCTCTTTCCAATCAGGAGTCTGGTCAGTATCCACCGCGCTCCAACCAGGGGTTTGTGAACTTGAAACTGAAGACCAGTCAGGCGTTTGGCTTGTATCGACCAGACCCCAGACCAGAACACCGGAAGTGGTTGCTTCAACCTCGTTACCTGTAACTTCGACCGCCGCCTTACCTGTAACAGTGACAGAAGCGGTATATGCAGTAGACGCATCACTGGTAACTTCAATCGTGTTATTCGTGACAAGCGAGACTGAGCCGACCGCAGAAGTTGCCACATTCCCGCTTGCAGTGACTGTAGCCTTACCTGTGGCAGTAACACTGGCAGTCGATGCAGTAACCGAGTTGCCCGTGACGGGGCAGATACACGCATTGGCCGTAACCGTGACAGAAGAGGTCGATACGGTTGCGGAGTTTCCAGAAGCGGAAACACCGGCAGCGGCAGCAACCGAAACTGAGTTAACGCTTGCAGTCGCTGAGTTACCTGTAAGAGTAACTGTGACATCAACAACGCCTCCCCATGTGGAAGAACCCCATGTGCTATAACCCCAAGTGCCTGCTGCCATGACTTAACCACTGTCTTTCATTACGCGATTCTGATGATGGCATTACTCGCATCTGCTGCGGGAAATGTGATCGTAAAATCGCCTGCCGTTGAAGTTTTGTCGCCACCGAAAGCCAGGACCACCACTGCGCGGTTCGCGCTGCCTGCGGTTGTACTGGAATTATAAATAAGCGCCCCGTTTGCGGTGATCGTAGCGTCTGACCATGTGGAATCCGCGAAATCGGTCAGGGCTGTAGTCCCTGAAGTGGAGGGATCGACATTCGTCAGTGAATTTCCTCCCGCTGAATAATTTGTACCCGAAACTTCATTCGTGGTTGTGTATGCAGTCGTACTGGCGCTCATGGTCGAGCTTGATGTGTAGAGTGCTATCTTGAATGTATTGCCTGTTCCCGTAGTTGTGGTCGTGCCGCCACCACTACCGTTATGAAAGTTGTGGATGCCCTGCAACAATTCAGATTTGAAACTCGTAGTTACTGCTTGTGTATGTGCCATTATAATTTCCTCAAAATATCCGCCATGTCCTCATGGCCCTGTTGCGTTAAAAGATTATAAAGACTGGTCCTGTCACTCTGGACTGCATCCTTACAGGCTTTCACGATCACATGATATACCCTTCCCTTGAATGCCTCTGCCTGTTCTACCACCACGGGGTCTGCACCTTCCGCCACCGATACGATTTTCCCCACGGCCCGTTGTGCAATCTCTTCCGGTGTAAACCCGCGAAACTCCGTGGTATGGACCTCGCAGGCTCCTGATTCCACCGATGCAACTACATTTAACATCAGATCCTCTGGTTCCTCACGGCACCACTCCTGTAATTATCCGTTGTGCTGTACCCCTCTCCCAGTGACTTCAGGCGAACCAGGGCATCCTCGTACCGCTTCTCATAAATTGCCATCATGTCAGCGTCACCCTTCATAAAAGTATAGCCTTCCAGCAGGCAACCGTATAACAGGGCATTTTCCGCATTGTCCCCCAACCAGCTTGTCCCGTCCCCGGATGTCGTAATGGAGGTGGGCTTGTAGAAATAGTGGAGTTCCACGCCATAACCGCTGTCCGGCGTGGGACCGAGAATGAACGAAGAATCATCGAACAGGGCGTAATACTTGGGCTTTCCTGTAGTGGTGGATACCGGGTAAGCCTCACGGATGAAATTCACATCCTTGAAAATCAGGTATTCATAACCGCTGCTGTCGAGGGCCAGTGAATAAGGGGCCATAAAATCACTGGGTGTTCCCAGGTAAGTATTACCGCTTGTCATCGTGCCCGTGGTGTTCTTCCTGAAGTCAGGTAGCTGGACAGATTTGAGTATCCTGTTTTCCGCCTGCACGATGATAGTAGCAATGTCATTGACAAAAGTGGTTTCCGTGTTTTGCAGGTAATCCTGCATCGTGCTTTTCAGTGTGGTGTAGGTAAATGCCATCAGCCGGTACTCACTGTAACCTTTCCGACTACCGCCGTGATATCGAGTCCCACCGTCCTGCTGCCAAGGGCGGTGTTACCACCCCCCACCGGGTCCCACGCATAGAGCCTGCGGCTTTCCGCCTCTGCGGTATCAGGTCTGGGGTTCCTGAGTGCCTGGGGGTCTGCCATCCTGAGCCTGCCTAACTGCAACTGGGGCTGGTCCTCATCCACCACATCCCTGCCTACCAGAAGACCATTTGGCCTTAAATTCTCAATCTGCGGCACCAGATCCTTTAACGGATACCGGAACCCCGTGCGGTCACAGAACCCGAAGGCCCGTTTGCCGTTGGCGTAACTGCTGCTCATAACTGGGTATACCCCCCAGGAGACACATAGAACGAAGTTTTATCCCGGTCTGCATCGGCAGCCAGGTTCCACTGTTCCTCATACGCCTGCTTCAATAACGGGACACGTTCCGCCGATTCGGGGCGTTTCATACTGATATGGTAGGCCAGCCCTGCCGCCATGCACGGCATGAACCTGGAAGGAATGTCCACATTGTTGGAAGCAGGACTGCCCGTATCCTCCACACGCTGGATGTAGTAATAGCCCACCTTGTACGTCACGGCTGAATCCGGCACCGGCCATACATTCAGTGCAATCGCACCGGGGTCTTTCTCGACCCAGAACTGGACGGGCCTTCCCTGTGTCAGTTTATTGGTCAGGTGGGAATACTGGCTGATCGAAATCCGGCTCATGGTGAGGTCGGTCTGCTTGGAAGTATCCCCGTCATCGGTACGCAGGAACGCCTCCACGATATCCAACTGGTCGCTCGACAGGGCATAGCGGCCTGTCCCCGCCGTCAGGGTCTGGCTGTCCTCCTGTACTGTCCACAGGTTCAGCCCACGGTTCTGCCATTCAAGGAACATGAGGTCGAGGCTTCGCCTTGCGGTGCGGTAATCATACCCGCTGCGCAATTCCAACCCCGCCCGTTCATAGGCTTCCTCAAGGATATCACTGAGATCCAGGGTAAAAGCATAGGTACCGCTGGTAGCCATTATGCGTGTCTCCTCGAAGTACGCATCGGCTTATTGGCAATCTTTCTTACAGGATTCCTGCTATGGGCAACCCTTTTTGCGGCAGACTGTTTACGGTTACGGCTCGATGGCGCACTGCTGATCTGCTTGCCTGTCTGGGCGCGGCTGATCATCTCTACCCTTTTTTCTTCTTTTTCTTTGCCGTTTTCTTTGCCGTCTTTTTTGCCGCACTTTTCTTTTTAGCCTTCTTTTTCTTCGCTTCTTTCTTAACTACCGGCTTTGGTTCAGGCTTGGAAGGTTGTATTGCAGCCAACCTTGCTTTGGCTTCTTTTTTCCCCATCGGGTCAGAAACCACGACATCATAACCGCCATCTGCATTTTTGGTCCCGATCTGGTAAATGGGTTCCCCCATCGTGTCAGGATGCAGGGAAACCCCGTTCTGGAAAATCTCAAGATTGCTCATCCTTTCTCTCCATTAAGAGTAATGTTTGACCATCTTCAAAACCACCGTATAGGCATCGCCGGAGCTATGTCCTACGGTTGTAAGCATGATATCCCCTGTCACCCCTGTCCCGGCATTGTTGGTCAGTCCGGTGAATTCGCTCATATCCAACGTATCGGCATAATCCGCTGGCAAATGCAACGCCAGCACATCGGCATCCGCGTCCCAGAGCAACTTGACACTCATCCCCAATGTTGAAAACCAGACCGACTGGATGACCACGGTACTACAGGCTTTCCCGGTCATCGGGTCTGTTTGAAGGGCGGAAACATCCACCTTCTTCACCGCAGCCTCACCCGTCCCGTCAGAGACATTGGTAAAACTCATTACCACATGGCGAGCGCCATCCTGGATCGTTTGACTTGTTACAGCATCAGCCATTGTTAATCTCCTGTCTTATCACCGGACGGGGCCGTAACCCCGTCCAGTTCACCCAATCACTGATTATTCAAACGGCGTTGCCAGTGTGCCATCCCCATGAAGGAACGCCTCGCAATGCCATACCGCTGCGCTGGTAGCTACCAGACGGATCACTCCGCCCACAAGCCAGCCCTGTGCCGCTGTACCCAAATCGATTGTGTCGTCATCACTGGCATCGGGAATAAACGTGTTGTTATCCGTAGCAGTCGCGGGATCAAAGATTGTCGCAAAACCACTGAACAAGTCACTGGAGTTGTCCGTATTGATCTGCCCCGCACCCGTAAAGGTGGTTCCGACAATAAAGGTATAGTTAATCCCTGCCGCTGCCGTAGGTAGTGTTACCACGATACCCGCAGCCCTGTTCAGGGTATAAACCGTACCGGAATCGGTAGATTCAACGCTCTTGGTGGCAGATGTGATGCTGCTTACATTGGCGTAAGAAGAAACATATCCGGTTGTGGTGATATTACCGCTGGAGTCGATATCCAGATTAGTGGTAATCGCACCCGTTCCGGCGGTCTTGCTGATCTGTTCAAATCCGCCTTCAGACCGTACCGGGCCGTTAAAAGTTGTATTAGCCATGTCTTTCTCCTGTCTCGGCTAGTGTCTGCCGCGTAATGCGACAGTCAGGAAAAAGGAAAGCGGCCCGACAAAGAGCCGCTATCCTGTACCGCTTGCTTACGCGCCCGGTGATCCGTACATTCCCAATGGATCACTTACCCCAAAAGAGTACCGCTCACGCGCCTTGTAGCGCACGTTACCCGTATCGAAGTCGCCGTCCATCGAGGTTTCCATCGAAGTACGCTCAAAATGCCTCATGCCATTCGGGACATCCGTGATGATGTACCAGGAATCTGAGTCAGTCAGGTAATGATTGACTTTATAACCCCCAGGTACCGCACCCATTGACCTTACGGCATTGATGTCATTATCAGCCGTTGCTGGTCTGAGTTCAGAGTCCAGAAGACGTTTGGCTGCAAACATACTTGCAGGCGGAATCAGCAGAGTACGCGGCCTTGCAGCGATCAGTAATCCACGCTCATCCGTCAGGGCAGCAATCGTGACAATCGCCGCTTCCAGTGAGGTTTCATTCAGATCCGCTGCTGTGGCAGGACGGTTATCGTTAGTACCGCCATCCACACGCGGGTGCCCGCCACCGCCGGTCACGCCGTCACCGGACGCAGTGAAGAAGTTAACTCCATCACCTGTCTGGTAACTGTTCGTGAAACCATTGTTGAGCGGGTTCACAGCCTTCACCTGCTTGGTGTACGCCATACCCCTGGCGAGTGCCTTGGTATAACGCGCTGAAAGCGAATCGTAAAGATTATCTTCCATCGCCTCTTCGGTAATCGCAAAACCCATTGCAATCGTTTCATGGTTGTACCTTGCAGTGAATGCTTCCTGTGCAGAATCGTAGGAAATTGCATTCCCTTCGTCCTTCACCGGAGCCGCACCAAAGCCACTCAGCTTTACTTCTTCCTCAAATGAACGGTCAGATGATTCAGTTTCATAAATCACCGCGTGTTCATCCTCGTACTTCTCATACTCCAGGCCGAAAAGGGCGTTAAGCCCCGGCAGGAGTTCCTTCAGCATTTGTGCTCTTGATATAGCCATTGCTAGTTACTCCTTATATGCCTGTTGTATTGGTTAACTGATGACCCGCATTAAAGCGGTAAATTCCATCAGTATAGGTATCACCAACCGTACTTGTCGGGCCGTCAACAAAGTCAACGAGCCTGATAGGGAACGTATTGGTGGTGGCGACTGTAGACGCATCACAAGCATTCTTGCTTCGACCAATCGTGGTGGAACCTGCTGTCTGGATAACAGAAAAGTTCGCGCCAAGTCCGGTCTGTGCAATCGAACCATCTCCCTGCATCTTGAACAGGACATCAGGATCAATCAGGACATAACCCATTGCATCGGAAGCTGCCATATCGGCAGGCCATGTCTGGTTGAAGGTCATCTGAGATGTACTTGAGTCTGTGTACTTACAGCCCATGAAAATACCTATGGAGGTCAGCGCAGCGGTTCCGGTATCTTTCTCAATCGTACCGGCTGTCACCAGCTTTACAAAATCCCCATAGAAAATAGCGGTGTCATACGCTGAGGCAATCTTGATGTGAACAACTTTTCCCGTAAAGGAACCGCTGCTAGAACAAGTACCAACAGGTTCAGCACCATTTGGAGTCGCAGAAGTAGCCATAGTTTTCTCCTCTATGCCACGTTAAACACACAAGGCCGAACTCCGTTTTAACGAAATATCAGCCCTTCCCAAAGGTTGTGCGCGTACTTTTCTCTGGTCTCAGTAAAGGCATACGCGGATCATTCTCCCGCATGTAGTTTCTGTCCACTGAATCCATCTGCTGCTGGGCTATCTTCTGAAAATGCTCTGTGCGGCTCTCCATTTTCTCTTCAGGGGCTTTGCAAAGAAGCAGGCCACCCTGCTCAATAGCTCCTTCCCATCTGGAGTTAATGTCGGACTGCCCGACCATCTCAGGATGGTCTTCCCTTTTTACGGGAACCCATCCATCCCTGAATTTCTGGGATACGTTGGTGTTATCAGCGTGGCCCAGAACAGAAGTCCTGATCCATCTGAACCTCCAACCATCCTGCGGGTCAGGAGTCGGTAAAACAGAAGAAGGAACCCAGGAATCATCTTCCCGGACCTCATCTTCACGAGTCATGTGAGACTCTAAAGTGCGCTCATCATCAGCCATTTGACATCTCCTTGATGACCTGATTGGCATACTGTTGGTTTGTTAACCCAAGGCGTTTAGCGAGTGCGCGTTGAGTGGACGATAACTTCACTTTGCGCGATTTGGCCCCGTTGTTCCTTGCGGAAGGAGCCACCACCGAGGAGGCATTCCTGGTTGTCGAAGTCGCGGGCTGTCCAACGCCGCCAGTACCCAACCAGTCATAGTCATTAAATCTATCTCTCATCCCTTTGTCAATATATTGAAAATACTGGTCTGAATTCGGGGCTAACCCGTTGTCCTGCAAGGCTTCCTCATGCAGCGCATAGGCATACGCCGTCATCCCCTTTTTAGAGGTGTCCCCGAACCATGTATTTTCCTTCCCCCATGCAGCCGCCTTGGGGTCAGGTTCCGG
>Ga0080013_1004603_pt1 | contig 13477 bp, 4 predicted proteins | sample ETNvirenome_6_85_FD_69236 | JGI IMG/M metagenome (GOLD analysis project Ga0080013, IMG submission 69236) | Marine viral communities from the Pacific Ocean - ETNP_6_85 (SPADES assembly) (version 2) | ecosystem: Environmental > Aquatic > Marine > Oceanic | place: Pacific Ocean | collected 2013-06-19 | reverse complement strand
CAGTCAGAATTGTTAACATCGACATGTTTCTCTGCCATGGGTGCGGCGCTATCGCCACTAAGTGCAGCAACGGGAGCAGACGCCACCGCCCGAATGAACTTTGTTAGCAGCCCTTCCTATAATGTTAGAACGTCAATGACTGAATTTAATGGAAAGTATCTATTGCCCGAAGCCCCCCGCGCAGTTTGGAGCAAGAATGTTAATGCCACCTAAAGGTAAAAGATAATGGCTGAATCGAAATTTTTAGAATATCAAGATGCGAATGGTGATGGGCTAATTGACGTTTGCGGAGAACTGCCCGATGTAGGGGAAGAATTTTGTCCCGGATGTATTCCTAATCCATGCGCCATAACTCCAATTTGGCAGAATAGAAAAAAGTGGCAACCGTACTTAAACGAAAAGATTTGTAAATTTCAAATTACGAAAGCCACATGGCACACGACGACAGATCCCGAAGAGAATCCCCCCAATAGTGTTGAAATTGGTCCCGAAGACCGCTCAACGATGAGCAGTTCTCCACCCGAAAGCGCACAACCATCAGCTAGATCGGGCTGTTCAGTAGGTGCACCAGGAATAGGATCCCCAGCACCAGGCCCATCTACAGCGGCAACAGATGAGGCTTCTGGCGGCATTTCTCACGAAATATTTGACAGATTTGCTGATGAAGTAGTCGAAGCATTATTGGAGGCGTATAATAAAGATCAGTCAGATAATTCAAAAAATATAATAAGAACATATTTGGAGTATACCAATTGGGATCTACCACCCAGACCCATGTCGCGACTTAAGTTACTTTATTCTGTTCCTTTTGAGGTTCTAAATGCCATTCCGGCTGCCGAAGCAGAAGAAGAGGAGGAAGAAATAGACACGTCGGATATTGAAGTATCCTTCAATCCCGCAGAGTTAGAAATTAAACTCATTCGCGTTAGAAAGGGTCTCGATTTATACAGTAGATATTTGAGTGTTTTTCGATCAACCCAAAGTTCTAATCTTCTATATTTAAATCCAGAAGAGTTCGGAAAAGCCAAAATATTTAATCTTGAGAATTATGGTGATCGTGGTTGGAACCCCAATGCCTCATTGATGGCAAAAGTTTGGTCTGATTTAAAGGGGCATATAAAAAATAAAGATTATTATTTAGATTCCCGCATGCGCAACTCGAAGAAGAGGGTCGGAAAGATAACCTTCACGTTTACGTATGATTACAAGATAAAGAAGATAACGATTTATACAGTGGCATGCCCCAACGATGCTATTGTTGTTGCAACCGCAGAGCTTGGCGAACGGTATGAGGAATATCGCGATGTAACTGCGATGGCATACCTTGCGCGTATTGAAGAGATGGAGTATGATCTTATCTCGCGAGTTCCGATGCCATGGACAGACTTTTTAGTAAAACACACATATCCCGAAATTTATGTTTCTACTTACGCTGATGAATTATTTGATGAAGGTAGTGCCCTTGGCGCCGCCGGCGACTGCATTAAATCAGCTTTGGCGGAAGAGGGGAAGCAACTTGGTCAAGAGGTCTTGGATCTTGCTTTTGGTTTGGGTGACGCTATTGCATATAGATTTCATGAAACCCTGTGCTCCGGCAACATTGAAGAAGTAAGAGAGAATCTTAAAACCATGGGACTTGGCCATCCCGGTTCAGATTATCTCAAAATGACAGGGGAAGAACTAAGTGGGTTCAGTGACGCGAGCCAAGAAGCAATAGGCAATATCGTTGAACAATACGCTAGCGATACTATTATAGGATCAGCCAAGGCACAGGCATATGAATATGTGCAGGCAAACCCCATGATGTTTCAATTTTTATGTACCTGGCTGGGTGAAAAAGGCTGGGCCGACTCCGGACTGAATGAATTGGGGGATGTTTGGGGCGCATTAAAGATGTGTGGACTTTTGGATATGCTAGCGGAAGTTATTCAATGCCTGACTGGCGGCTTGACGTTTGAAGAAGCAATGTCTAGCATTTTAAAGGCTGCGTTGGAGGGGATGACGGTTTATAACTTTAATCATCTTTTTGTTGGTCTGTCACCAGAACAACAAGCGGAGCTAGACGCATTAGTTAAATCAAATCTTGAAAGCGGAAACTTATTTGAAGATAGCAGCACCGATATGGCTGCCGCAACGGATGGAATAGTTGGAAACTATGATCCTGAGCAGAAAACTCCGAGCCAGGCAGAGCTTGATGCCACGGCCAAGGAAGTTACAAATGTCCTTGCCACTTATGTTAATCAATTTGATGATGTTAGAGTCGACGGCGATTCCCAAACCTACGAAGCCCTGGTGGCCGCGGCGCTTTCCGCCCGGGCAGCCGCAGAAGCCGGCACCGGTCGCATAGGCAGGTCGGCAGAGTACGGAAAGTATACCACAGGCTGGCAGGGGTTCAGTAGTTGGTCGGCTTCACGAGGAGCGACACCTCCCCAATATGATTATTCGGGTTACGGGGGAATGTCGGAATCTCAATTTGAAAGCCATGTGGAGCAATCAAAAAGAACGTTGGCGCCTTCTGTGGAGGGCGGCGAAAGCTGGACCGAATATGCCCTAGGTACCACCACGGATCTGAGTGACGATGTTATTCTGGAAGCATATGCGTCAGCCATGCTGGATATGTTTAAAGATAAAGAAATGGAACTTGTTGATAAGTTAAATACGATGCCCGGCGCCCCACTGGTTGCCAGCATTATTGCCACCACAGCATGCCCGCTCCCCCCTTTTATGAAACCAAATTTTACAGATATTATCAAAAATTATGAATTTCCGTGGATATGCGGCAGAGAATTTGTGTGGCCAGAAATTGTTTTTATGAACCCCTTCGCAGATATGATGAATTGGAAAGATATTCTGTGGATTCTTTTTTGGGTAGCAAGGTGGGCAATCGAAGAGGCCCTTCAAGCCATTATCGCCAAATTGATGATCAAACTATGTGAAATAATGGGGAATGCGATTTGCCAGTCGCTCGAAACGACCGGGGATGTAGTCGCTGCGCTAGCCACGGGCAATAGAGACGGTTTGGCAAACGTAATTAAAGATTCAATTTGTGGACCAGATGCCGATAGTGAAGCTGTAAATCAAACGATAATTGATATGGTATCACTCTTCGGTGATGCCGGCGCCGCGCTCGCAGATTCTGAATCCGTGTTAGAAATGACGGCCGGAATTTCATCGGTGGTTACCACGGACGAAATGAACAGGCTTGTACTTGGAGAGCCCGCCGGCGAAGCCGCTAGCGCAATTGCCACTTATTGCACCCATGAGCACCCAGAACATCCCGCGTTACATGGCGAAGAAGGTGTAAAAACCATGTTTAGGGGCATGGGCAATTTAATGCCGCTGGATTTTAGAGACAATATAAAGAAACTCATTAGTGCCCCACCGTCCAACCAAATGCGTCCGGCCAATCCTACTTTGTGTGCTACCCCTGAGCAAATTGAACAATTTTGTGAATTTCGCACTGCGCTGCTTAAAGATCGAGCCAGCCCAGAACAAATTAAGAAATTATGTGATCGGCGGGTCACAAAGGACAACTTAGAGGAACTTCTCAAACCTTTCCAAAATCCCGATGAACACATTGCCTGTAATATGCCGCCTCTTGTATCCGATCCCGGATGTGACAATGGGATCCTTCCGTTTGAGTCCGAACCGGCGGTTGCAGCCACAACCTCTGTTTTGAGTAATGAACTGGAAGCCCTCAAATCTAAATTTTCAACTGATATGTTAGGAAACGGCCCTTTCATGAAAAATTGGGGCATGATAAATATGATTTTGTCGGATACGATGGCAACACCGCTAACGGTCCACCGCAGAAAGGTGAATGGCGGCTGGCCTTCCGCCAATTATGTTGACTTTTATCAATCTGGATCGGGCGCGACTGAATCGACCGGACAGATTTGGTATCAAAAGGGTGCCTATCCTCTTTATGTTGCTGAATGGTTACAGCAAGAGCTTTCAAATGTAACGGTTGATTATGTTTCTAATAATGAACTCTCCCCCGATCAACCCTTTAAAAAAGATTGGGATGAGTATACAAAGGGCCGCCTTAGTAATCGGATCTCTATATTGTCGCTTCCTGATTTTGGATATAATGTGGAAATTGATCCTGATTTTGAAGGAGGAACTGTAAATTATGTTAAAAAGGCTCGCAAAAAGGCGCCCGATTTAACTTTATTGTTTGAGGATAATGCCCAAGGTCAGAAAGACAAGGGACTGGCTCCATTTAATTGGGGATTTAAATTAGACTTTTATAATGCTGACATGGTTGAAAACGAAGAAACTCAAACAGCCCACAATGTTCTGGGGGATTCGTCCCGAATAAAAATAACCACTTATGATAATTCAGCCACAGAGATTGACAAGACCAACTTAATTTCCCTCGTGGCCGCCCCCGGCATTAGAGCGGGACTCGCCATGGCTGGCATGGCAAAAGAGTTGATGAAAGATGATGAAATCACAGTAGACATGAAATATGAATTCGTCTCTATGGATAATGCTCTAGAGCAAATTGGAATTGAAACAGTAAGTCAATATCCCACATTTATGAGCACGTTTACAGAGCAATCAAAATACAGTCCCCCTGTGGTGTTGCTGCACGAAATGTTAAAGGCCGCCGGCGCCGATATAAGCCAGGAGGAGACCAAAAACCTATACGATGATTCTATGTCGTCAATCACTAGCGCCCTTATAGCCGAAATGTCTGCGCCCATCGATGAAGAAGGCACTCCTCCTCCCGGATTTAATTATGGTGCAGATTTCGATGATCTAACTTGGGACGAAGTTAAATATGTGGTCGATAGCGGACAAACACTGTCTCCCGGCGGCACGCCATATGGAAAAGCGGAGATGACAGATGAGGATGGTGGCACGCGCCCTATTCAAAATCAAGATCAAATTTTAGGTATTAGTCAGATGCAGTGGCTAATAAAAACCGGTCAAAAAGAAGGTGAAAATCGAGTTTTTTATTTAGATCCTGTAACATATGGTGGAAACTATATGAAGCCACCCTTCTATATCAAGCCCCTGGCACACAAAGGATGGCTGGGCTTTGTTGATGTGTTGTTTCCAGAGTTAAGCCCCTGCAAACCACAAAAAAGTGATTTGGTTGATTTTGGTGAAATTCAAGATAAAGTAAGTGAAGTATATCCCGATATTCCCGAAGACGAGCGCCTCCTCCAGCACCCGGATTGTGCGGAGGAATGGCCTTATGCTAGAATTCTTGAGCGCTCCGCAGTCGCCGGATTACAAGGATTGATCACGGCGGCAATTCGTATTTATGCATCAGCCCACTTTGTTAAGTCTATGGCTACTTTCACGAAGTTTGCTCCAAAGTTTCCTGAAGTTTTTAGTTCGATTTATGCTTCTTATGTGGTTGAGAATATGGAAGCAGACTTTAAAGATGCACAGCCTGACACGGGAGAAAAATTTAGCACATTTAAAGACGAAGAGTTTTGGTACGCCTTTTTGGAACAATCTGTGCAAATGTATGCGCGCCGCCTGGAAACTGATGATATTAAGGCGCCCCCGCACGTTCATGCTGCCATCACGCGCCTAAATGATGTGCAGGATGCTTACGACCGCCCGTCTACAACAGAAAGACGCAAGGACTTTGTTAACAAGGAAACCAGAAAAACGAAGTTTCAATTAAAGGGTTATAGGGCTCAAAAGATCTTGGAAGAAGTTAGGGCAACTGAAGAAGACGCGAAACTTGTTTTAAAAGATCTGGTAATTGAACAACTGAACTATATGGGCAAGAAGTTCATGAACAATCTTGATGCGGTTGAGATGGTACCCGATATTTTTGATTTAGATTATTATTTGCTTGAAAATCTTGCGCAAGGTGGAGACGATTTAGATATTGATCACGAAATAAATTATATATATCCCAATTTGCCAAGCGAACCCGATCCAAATGATAATCCATATTATACTCATGGCGCCGAGTTTGTTGTTGCCGAAGATAACGATCTTGATAACGGATACTACACCGGCCAAGAATACGTTGGTGAATATGTGGTTCACATTGATGATGAGGGAAAGATTGTGTTCTTAGCGGGCCCAACAGATTTGGGATTTGATTTGTATACGAACCCAGATACTGGCGTAGAGGAAGAAGGTTATCAGCAAGATATACTTGCCCCGCTAGTAAGTCAAACTAGTGTTGATATTGGGGACGTGGCGCCCTATGGCTCCGTGCCACAAGGGGGCGATACACGTCTATTTGGCTTAGAAAAATATATTAAAATCAATGATTCAATAATGTCCCCCTCCGCAGCCACCAATCAAATACTTTCAAATGCTGATTTGAGTCAAAATATTTCGGATGTATATCCTGGCTCGATGAAATTAATGGAAGACGAAGAGGGAAATCCTGTCGGAGTGGTGGGAGAACTTGGGGTTCGATATGGCTTGATGTTCTCGATGATAATTAATGGAACCAAATATGAAATCACATCGGCAGAAGTCGATGCCCTTGATTTGCCGCTTGGTGAGTTTAAAACGCTTGAAGGTAATAGCAAATTGCTTTTGTGCTTGATCAATCACCTTAAAGAAGATGCCAAGTTTAAACTAATAGCTAAATATATTTTCCCTCTTTCTAAAATAACAGCGGTGACTGCAATCTATAACGATATGGCATTCTTGTCTTCCATTGGCGAAGTGACCGTTGGTGGTGGGATGACCTGGGCGGAAGTACCTTCCGCCACATTCAAAGATACTATGAAGCCTGGCAGATATGTGGATGTGAACATCGAGGAAGATGATGGTGTTGAATATGTTTCAAGTGTGTCCGTTTATGGTAATCCCGGATGGGCAGACATTACAGATCGAAACCGATTTACGGCATTTAAAACCTATGATCAGTGGGACAGGGATTTATTAACTAAATCCAAACGACACATTAAGCGATTATTTAAAACATATTATAATTCAAGAGATTTTCCTCGGTTTGGCAGAGACGGCCGAGGCCCTGGCGCCGCTTTTATGTCTGAGTTGAAGGAGAGAATGTCCCCTTCCCCTGGCGAAAGGCTTCTACCATGGTGGAAAAGACGTTCAAGGCGATCTAATCCGTTTAATGCGGACGGAGAATTGTGCGAAAATAAAGATTGATGATATTTATAGTAAGGTGGTATAAAAATGAGCGGTTATAAAGTAAGAGGTGGACCAAATGCTTTGGGTGTCAAGCTCCCATTAGCCAAGAGTTCGGCAGACGGTTGGCAGCTAATAAAAACAATCCGCGGACTAGTTAAGCAAAACTTAAAAATGATTTTATTGACGTATCCAGGCGAGAGGGTAATGGAGCCAAATTTTGGTGTTGGTGTGGGTAGCTATCTATTTAAAAATTTCACTGAAAGCACATATGCTGAAATAGATTCTAAAATTCGAGAACAAGTGTCCCGATACTTGCCGGTTGTTACAATAGACAATATTATATTTGACGCTTCCGGCCAAGATTTTAATGAATTGTATATGTCACTTCGATATTCAATACCCAACATTAATGTTAAAGACGTGTTAGAATTTACAGTTTAAAAGGGAGAATTATAGATGGCTGATGAACAAAAAAAGATAATACCAATCGATTACACACATAGAGATTACGAAAGTATTCGTCAAGATCTCATGGGAATCGCAGAAAGGCTATATCCAAATACGTTTCAAGATTTTAGTGAAGCTTCGTTCGGCGCGCTAATGTTGGACGCTGTGGCATATGTGGGAGATCAGCTATCCTTTTACTGTGATTATAATGTTAATGAATCTTTTTTAAATACTGCCTATGAATATAATAATATCCTTAGAATTGGACAAGCTTTGGGATATAAGTATATGGGTCGACCCTCGACTTATGGACAGGCCGCTCTTTATGTCATGGTTCCCGCCACCACCACTGGGTTGGGTCCAGATAGTAATTATATCCCCATTCTCAAGAGGGGGACGACTTTTACGTCAACCACGGGCTTAAACTTTGTTTTAACAGAAAATGTAGATTTTGCCGATCCCAAAAATGCAGTTGTCGTTGCGAACACTAATCCTTCGACCGGCGCCCCCACCTACTTTGCTATTAAGGCTTATGGTAATGTCGTGTCCGGACGCTTTGGCAGCGAAAATGTGACAGTCGGCGCCTATCAAGCTTTTAGAAGGGTGCCATTAGCCGACGCCAATATTTCCGAGATTATTTCGGTTGTTGATTCGCAGGGAAATGAGTATTTTGAAGTAGATTATTTATCACAGGATCTCATTTATAAAGAGCTACCAAACAATAATTATAAAAATGATAACGTTCCCTCTGTGTTGAAACCCTATCTTGTATCCAGAAAATTTGTAGTTGATCAAAGTCGTTACAGCGTCTCTTTACAATTTGGTAGTGGCGACGGCGGCTCATCAAATGTAGTGGCGGAACCACAAAAAGTTGCTGCTGATATATTTGGTAAAGATTACATAACTGACATGACTTTTGATCCCACCCGCCTTTCTAAAAATGAAAATTTTGGTATTGTGCCGCAAAATACAATACTTAACGTGACATATCGTGCCACTAACCCATTGAGTTCTAATATTGCGGTTGGTGCCCTAACAAATGTTGTGTCTAGTTTTATGGAGTTTAAAGACTTAAACAGGCTTTCTTTATCAAAAGTTAACGCCGTTAAGGCATCTTTGGAGGTCTCAAATGAGTTGCCGATTGTGGGCGATGTATCTACTCCCACGAATATCGAACTCAAAACAAGAATATATGATACTTTTCCGACACAGAATCGAGCAGTAACACAGGCAGATTATGAAAACATTGCATATAGAATGGCGCCCAAATTTGGATCCATCGCTAGGTGTTCTGTACAACGAGATCCTAGCGCTGCTAAAAGAAATCTCAACATGTACGTACTTTCGGAAGATAAGTTTGGAAAACTAATTACAACCAACTCTACTATTAAAAATAATTTAAAAACTTGGCTGAATGGATATAGAATGATGAATGACACAGTCGATATTCTAGATGCATATATTATTAATGTTGGAATTGAGTTTACTATTAAGGCTGCCACCGGAGTCGATAAATACTCTTTGTTGGAGAGCGCAATCGCGGCTGTGTCAGCATACTTTGGTACAAAATTTTATATTGGCGAGCCGCTTTACATCAGCAATATTTATACAGCATTGAATGCGGTTACGGGACTTTTAGATGTGGTGAACGTGAAAGTGACCAACAAAACAGGAACAGGTTATGCCGATACCGAGTTTGATATCGATTCTAACTTGTCTCCCGATGGAGGCTACGTGATTGCGCCGGCCAATACGGTTTTTGAAATCAAGTTCGCCCCCACAGATATTATAGGAAAAATTGTCTAATGGCTATAAAGAGATATAAGGCGAATGCTGACACCACGATTGTAAATGCGTTTCAGCCGGGATTGGTTACTCGCGGTACCGGCGCCAATATGGGCGAAGCAGATGTGTCAGAAGTTTTTTCGATCTATGGTCGGCAAAGCACAAGCTCACAAGAGCTTTCGCGAATGCTCACTAAATTTCCCGTATCAACCATATCCACAGATCGTACTGCCAACCGAATTCCTGCTAGTGGAAGTGTTAGTTTTTATCTTCGATTGTTTAATGCCGAACATTCTAAAACAGTACCAAGAAATTATGCGTTAGTCGTCCAGCCAATATCACAATCATGGCAGGAGGGGGTGGGCCTCGATCTCGAAGGATATGCTGACCTAACCAAAGGAAACACTGGCGCCAACTGGATGAGCGCTTCCAGTACTGCCGGCTGGACGACTGTGGGGGGAGATTATTTAACTGCCTCGTCGGTAACGTTTAAACAGACCTTTAATACCGGTTTAGAAGATTTAGAAATAGATATTACATCTTTGGTGGAACAATGGATCGATGGCACTTATACCAACCATGGTGTTGGTGTTCGCTTATCGTCTAGCTACGAAGCGGCTTTTTCTAGCTCTACGGGACAAAATAGCGGTAGTTTAATTGATAATGTTAGCGGCGCCACCAAATCCTATTATACCAAACGTTTCTTTGCCAGAGGTTCTCAATTTTTCTTTAAGCGCCCTGTAATCGAGGCTCGTTGGAATTCAACAGTAAAAGATGATAGGGGAGATTTTTATTATAGCAGTTCGCTGGCTCCTGCGGCAGATAATTTAAACGTTATTTACCTCTACAACTATGTTCGTGGGCGCCTCACAAATATTCCCGGTCCAGGCACTGGTGCGATATTGGTGAGTCTTTACTCCGGATCTTCTGATAATTCAGCCCCCAGTGGCTCAAAATTGACGCTCTATGACGGGAATACAAATATTACAGGCGGCTATCTCTCGACTGGCATCTATACCGCTTCGATGGCAATCACGGCTGCTGCAACGCCCATAGCCACTTTATACGATGTGTGGCATAGCGGATCCACTGAATATTTTACTGGTTCGATTGCCCCTACTGTATTGAGGGGCGCCCAAACTGTTGCGGTACCGACATACTATATGAATATTACTAATTTAAAAAGAAAGTATCGCAATAACGAGATCGCGCGCTTTAACTTATATGTCAGAAATAAAAATTGGAGCCCAACTATTTATACAGTAGCAAATGCAACTCCGGAGAGTACAACAATAAGAAGCGCGTCTTATCGAGTATTTAGGGCGGTTGATGGACTTGAAGTAATTCCATATGGAACCGGTTCAGAATTGTCTACTCAAATGTCATATGATGTATCGGGAAATTATTTTGATTTTGATATGAATCTTCTTGATTCGGGATACATGTATGCATTTAAGTTTGCTTTTTATGATTCAGCCCTGTCTTCTTGGGTTGAGCAGCCCGACCTATTTAAGTTTAGAGTAGAAAGTTATGAGTATTAGAAGGCTTTTCGGTTCCACCGATAAGGGTAGAAAATCCCTTTCCGGTAAAACGGAAAAAGATGCTTTTGCGGATGTTGAATCATCGCGCAACGTAAAAGCATTAACGGAAAAACAAGAAGCATTTGTTCCACAGATTGACTGGTCTGACCCGGCAAACTTCGTCAAATATGGATCCGCTTATCTATATTACAAATCAGCCATGGAGAGAATTCATGATTATTATCCATATGACGGCTCTGATGCTGAAATTAATGAATTTTATAATGACTTATTAGATATTGAGAAATATATTTTTGATAATCTTTATCCTCGCACAAATGGTTATGTTATTCTGAGCGCTGATGGGTGGGGATCCCGAGTGGGCCCACTAGTGGATGGTTATGGTCGACCTGGCACCCAAGAATATATCACTTTTTATGGTGGTCCACATACCAATACTCGTACATCGTTAGCTGGTGCTTTTAGCGATCCCTATAGTGCCAAATTTCAAAATGCTAATATTTATGACACAAGTATTTATCAAACCGAAGGATTGCCAACTGATTATGGAGAAGGAACGCGGGAATCCAATCTAAAGTCTAATTTTGATACCGGAGTTACCGTTGAGTTCTGGCTCAAGAAAGATGCCTTTACAAATCTCTCTTCGAGTAAAGAAGTAATTCTGGATGTTTGGAACAATGAACTCTCATCTAGCGCCGATTATGGAAGAATTACAATTGAACTAACTGGTGCCGCCACTCTCTCCCCGTTTTTAATTACAGCACAATCTGGAACATCGGGAATCCAGCAGCGACGAATTGGCTCCGGGTTAACAACAACTTCTTTGGAAACGTTCCAGCATTATGCCATTAAATTTGAAAACACCGGCAGCAACGCACTTCAGGCTAAGTTGTATGTGAATGGCGTCCTAAATGACACAAATAACTATGCTGGCTCCCTTAATGAACTAAAATCAAAAAACATGGTGGGTCGTATTGGGGCTCTGGTAACTGCCCCCTCTGGAAGTTTGGCAACGGCCGGCGCCGGAAAGCTAAGTGGCTCTCTGGATGAATTTAGGTTTTGGAAGGAAGCCAGAAACTCCAATAATATTGCGAGGTATTGGTTTACTGATGTGGGGGGAGGCACCAATACAGATATTAGCAATACAACATTGGGGATTTATTATAAGTTCAACGAGGGCGTTACATTATCAGCTAGTATTGATAGTACGGTATTAGATTATAGTGGAAGAATTAGTAACGGAACATGGACGGGATATGGTTCTAATTCGCGAAGTACTGATTCAGCGATTGTACTCGCCGGCGCCGCGACAAAAGAGTATAAAGATCCAATTATTTATTCAGCCCACCCGACAGTGGAATTATTGAAGGCGAACCTGCTTTTGAGCGGCACCTATCATGATTCAAATAATAACAGTTCTCTTGTGTCCTTGATGCCGGCCTGGATTGTAGATGAAGTTGATGATAAATCATCAGAACTTCAAAGAATGACACACATAGTGGGCGCTTATTTCGATAAATTGTTTTTGCAAATTAGTGCATTACCAAAATTTAAAGATACCACTTATACGAGTGGCTCATACACCCCCCTTCCCTTTGCCAAGCACTTGCCACAATCACTCGGCTTGTATATGCCTCAGTTATTCATTGATGCTGACGTAATGGAGACTTTTTTAAATCGCGATCAGACCAGTCTTTTTGAAGGCAATTTGACTGATACCAAAAATTTAATATACTTAAATATTTATAACAATCTGGCTTCCATCTATAAAAGCAAAGGAACTGAAAGAGCCTTAAGAAATATCTTGAGATGCTTTAATCTCGATGATAGGTTAATAAAATTAAATGTATATTCGGACGGCCGCGTATATCCCCTCAAAAACAATTTACAACAAACTTTAGTCAACAAAACTTCTCTCAATTTTAACGACAACAATAATACATCCGCGGTGGTGTTTCAGTATCCGGACGCCTCAAATGCAGATTCTAGTGGTTATATTTCCGGAACTTCTGGGGCCCCAATAGAGGGCTATGAAGACCCATATGGAATAACGGCCGAAGCAGATGTAACGTTTCCATATTATAATGTGGAGAAAGATACGGTCAATCGTGATTTTACAACGGTATCTTTGTTCGGGATGCACCAGGCCAACACTACCGATCCGACCGACACCACTTATTCTCCCTCAGACAGCGCCAACTTTCAAGTGTTCGCTGTTAAGCCAACACAAGATTCAAAAAATGTATACTTTAAATTAACATCTTCGGTAACGCCATTCCCAATTCCAGAACTTACAAGTAGCCTGTTTTTCAGTGTTTATGATAATGATAGGTGGAATCTTTCAGTTCGAATTAAGCCGACTGATTATCCTGTAGCTGAAATAGTTACCGGATCCGCCAGCGGCTCATATGACGTTATTTTTAGAGGAGTCAATACTCTTCTCGGGAATGTACAAGATAGTTTTGTAGTTTCGGGAACGATTGATTACTTTACCGGAAGTTCTTTTTTGAGGGCCCCTAAAAGAATATACGCCGGCGCGCAGAGAACAAATATTACTGGTACCGTCCTGCAAAAATCTGATGTGCTATTCTCGGGTGTTAAATATTGGACGAAAT
>Ga0080013_1004602_pt1 | contig 13479 bp, 17 predicted proteins | sample ETNvirenome_6_85_FD_69236 | JGI IMG/M metagenome (GOLD analysis project Ga0080013, IMG submission 69236) | Marine viral communities from the Pacific Ocean - ETNP_6_85 (SPADES assembly) (version 2) | ecosystem: Environmental > Aquatic > Marine > Oceanic | place: Pacific Ocean | collected 2013-06-19 | reverse complement strand
ATCATATCCCATAAGCATGGACATAGCTGATGTAGTTGTTGGATTAGCAAAATTATCTGTAATCGCAGCTGCTGCAGGAAATTCACTGTCAACAGTTACGGTTACGGAATCAGAGAGGTCTACGTTTAACGCGTCCTCGCCTGAGTTTAAAACTTTATTTAAAACTTCCTTAGCTTGATATTTATAAGGCACTGCCATAATTTATTCCTCTATTTCCCTCCGCCACCGTCTTTTAAGACCATTATTGGAGATTAGGTGGCATTATTCTTCGTGATCCGCCAACCTTATCTCTCTTTTTACTTCCATATTTTACTAAACATTCTTTCCATTTTCTTTCGTGTTGATTGGAAAGATTCATTGAAATTGATGATGCATTCGCATCTGATATAGATAACTGACCAGCTCTATCCATATATAACTTACACTTTACATAATCCACTAGGAATGAATGTAGTGTATTATCTACGTCTGGTGTATCTGTTATAGCGGAAACAGCATTTGGTTCCGCCGTATAATGTAATAAGAAACCTTCTATAACCGATTCGTCTATTCCTTTCCAATCTCCTAATTTAGAATGAACACTTGTAGAATCAGTTCCCTTTGTTGTAACAACAGCTAAATGGTCGTCTTGTATAAACCAAGCCATGTCATCTTCAGGGTGTTTGTGATTACTATTTTTAGTTCCCGTACCTGCGGTAGATACAGTAACAGAAAAGTTACCACCAATATTTACATTAGATCCATCTGTCACCGAACCTCTTACGGCATTTGTTATCGTAACTGTACCACTGCTATTGGAAGCTGAAAAATCAGCATTACCTCCTACCTGGCTAGCTACAATTACCCCAACATCATTTGCTGAAGTAGCACCACTAATATTACATTCTATTCCAGTAGACCCAGATGGAGCAGGGTCAGCATCACTACCGCCCTTATTAAACCAAACGTGATATGCATTTTCTTCAAAATCAGAACCCATACCATATAATAAAAAATATTCCTGGGCATCAATATTCGCCTGGGTTTCACATACTACCGTTGTTACTTCTGCTGCTAATGCCATTATGTTACATCCATTTTAAGTACTTCGTTATCAAGGAGTCTTGGTATTCTTATATAGTCACCACTACTATCTTTAAAATCAACTCTCATTACTTTATTTACTTCAATTCCCGCGTTAGTATCACTTAATGTATACCACATTTGATCCTCTACCGCATCTGTTTTTGCATATTCTATTTTAGACTTATACTTCCCAGCTTCAACTAGTGCTTCGTTTACTAAAGCCATAATATATTTCTCTGGGGCTTCTGGAAATACTTGTCTTACCATAGATAAAATTGTTTTTACTGTTAAACTATGAACAGCCATTAATCAGAATCCTTTCCAAGCATACCCATATGCTCCCAATTCCTAGTTTCATCTTCCCAAGCAAAGTTAGCATCTTTCCAACCACCGCTTATATACCATTCAATAGATGGTAATGATACGGATGCAAATGCAGGAGTAGTTCCTAATGCAACCGAAGACCAAGATGGTGTGGTGGGAAGTGTTACTAATTCTTTAGCCATTATGCCACATCTTCTACTATAGCTGCAACTGTACATCTAACTGATGTACTGCTATTAACCGTTGACGCAGCTCCTGCTGCTCTAGCTTGCCCTGATATAATAAATACATTAGACATTACTGGGCCATTAACTCTACCCATCCAAGCTTCTCCAGCTGGAACCTCAATCTGATCCGCAGTTCCATGAGCAGCTGTCCCTCCATCTAAATTAAAATAAACGCTGTTTGTTGTAGATGTATTAGAAGTATCACTTGTTCCAGTATTTTTAATAAATAAAAACCATACTTTATCTGCGTCGCAATCAGCTGTTGAATCGTCTGTAAAGGTTACAGCAGCTCCAGCAGCTTCATTTGGGCCATTTGTTTGATCTCCGCTAGCACCTACTAAATCAGTAGCATTATCACTAGCTCCAAATAATTCTTCAGAAGCGTTCGTTACTATAACATTTGGTGCGTAAAACCAATTATCATCTCCATCTTGAACTGTAAATGTACAGTCACCACCTAGTGAAGTTTTAATATTATGATGTATAGCGTCAACAGCATCTGCGTCGGAATCTGCTGCTATTGTAACTATTGGTGTAAAAGAAATAGCTCCTTGTGCTCTATCTGCCATTATTTATTCCCCTTGTTTACCTTAAGATGCTCTTGCACCTGTTAATAATTGTAATCCTCTTTGGTAATCTGCGCTTAAATTCTGATGTTGGCTAACTATCCACTGATAGTCTGTAGCTTGTTTTTGAATTTTTGCATTATAATTTTGAATTTCAGATGCAACTTCGGATTGATATCTTTGTAGTTCGCTTGAATATTTTTGAATCTTACTACCATTATCAGCTATGACATCTTCTATTTGCTTAGCTGCGTTTCTTGCATTTAAATCAGTTTTAGCTTTAAAAACTTCTAACTCTGCCTGTAAGTCCTGATTTACTTTCATAGCTTCTTCTTGGTATTCTACTTGATAGCGAACATTTTCTTTATTAAATTTATTTAACGCCTCGTCCAGTTGCGAATTTATTTGCTGTATTTTTGCTACAGCTAATTCTGTATCTTCGTCAGTTTCGATATATGATGTTACTTTAGAAAAATCAGCTGGAGAAACAAAAGTTGGCGCATTCCCACTAACATCTATCTTAGCTGGAACAACTACGCCAGAAGCAGTTGCATCAGTATAAGATACTGTAGAAATTGCTGGAGCAACTGGAGAAGATGGTAAAGTTATATCGGTTGGCAATGACGATGATTTACCATTCATAACCTGTTGCAATGCTTTTACAGCAGCATACAGAACAACTAAATACTCAGCTTCATTTGGAAAATTAGTAATCGTAGAAACGGTACTTGCATCTATTACGGAACTTTGACTATAGGTAGGAACGGATACTAATTTATTTCCACTTCCTCCAGATGGCAATATATTAAATTTACCATCATTAGTATAGTACACAGGATCTGTCGCTGTAGCGTATTCCATATCACTACTATCAGCTGCCCTGCCTCTTTTCCAAGCTGGTATAAGTCTACAGGGCTGATCTATAGTTCCATCATTGCGTGTCATAGATAATACTTTATGCCCTTCAGATGGAGTAGTTCCAGAAGTAATTGGTGTCTCTTCTGCTACGCGTTCTCGCATAGAACGAGGCATAGCATTAATAACTTCATTCGCTCCTTCTGTGATGAATTGATTTACAGCATCCTGATCTTCAGTCCAGGATGAGCCTACTAATTCTATTACTTGTGCATCAAAATTTGCCATTTATTAATATCTCTTTGACTTCTTTTTAGATTTGCTTTTGGAAGACTTTTTCTTTTTAGGTCTACCAACTTTACTTCCGTAAGTTCCTTTACCTCTAGGCATATTAAAATCCTTTCCAACGTGGGTCTACATTATTCATTCGATCCACACTTTCATCTACTGAAATGGTGTTAAATTCAACATCGGTTCTTTTTCCAGCTTCGGTTCGCATCCAAGTATTTGTTGTAAACTTTGGCGCTGAAGCTCTTTTACCGCATTCTCTGCAATAAAACCAATTTTCAGGATTAGGTTTATCACAATGCTGACAACTTGCTTTTTTAGTCATCGCTTATTAATTACCAATCTTTTTTTCTAATCCAAAGTATAAAAAACATTAAGCGCCAGACACAACCATAGTCATAATCTTATCACCCTTTAAAGAGCAATGAGATATAGATATAACTTTATTATTAGTTGAATCTAAAGCAGCTATATAATCATATACATCTTTTGCTATTTCACCTGAACTTTGTGTTTTAGTTCCAGGTTTAGGATTGTGTATAAAAACTTTTACATCTGTATTAGATGAATTATAATTTGCCATTTCTATTCCTTTGTTTTAAATCTTTAGTAGATTTGGGGCAAGCCCTTTATACGACCTACCCCACAGTTCTACAAAACTGTTATCTTTAATTATTAACTAAAGATATGTGTTACAGCACCATCTCCGAATAAGTTGCCCGAAAGGAGCCACTTTGAATCAGAAATAGCAGTAAGCTTAACATGACTACCAATGAATCTACCATCGGTATCTGCGTCTGCTGTCAGAATATAGTCAGCAGCTGCTGGACAGTTAAATGCTGAAGTATCAATGTTTTCATTCATTGCAGTTACAGCACCTAATTCATCTTTATCATGAGTCCATACAACACCTTGGTAAGTATCAGCGCTTGAAGCAGCTGTAATTGACCAAGTACCTGTGAAAGTTGTGCCAACATGGAATTCGTATTCTAAACCAGCTTCTGCTGCTGGAAGAGTGACTGCGCACCCACCAGCTACATCAATGGTATATATAGAACCAGAATCTTTAGCTAGAACACTATATGTTGAAGCGTTTACGTTTACAACTTTACGTTTGTATTCACCGTAATCACCGCTACTAGAATTATTAAGACTATTATACATTTAATACCCCCTAAAATTCTACGTGATAAAGAGCATGAGCTTCTGGAAGAGTAATCTCTAAACCAGCTTCAGTAAGGATCATATCCTTCCTCAAGTCTTCATCAGCGTTTTGTATGTTAGTTAAGATTGCAGTATCGCGATTAAGCCCGTTACCAACTAATGGACGATAAGATACTTGACTCATGTCAACCATAGCCATCATATTAGCAGAAATACCACGGAATAGTGGTTCTTTTACTAAGTGCATTGTGCCATGAATTGTTTCGATAGTCATTACCTTATGACCAAAAGCACCTGCTCGCTCTGACATATTCATGCGATGAGGTGATTGGTTAGTTGTGGTTGCAGCTCCACTTAAAGCAGCATTGGCATTATAAGCCATACTTGTGCTTAAGAACGAATCTGAACCAAGCTTGTTAAAGAAGCTAATTACAGGTAAACCTGCAAGTACTAGTTTCTCGCTTGCACCACCACGTGCTGGATCAAAAATTATTTCCATATCGGAAAGTAATCTATCATAAGTTAATTCAGAATCTTCTACACTTCTGTAGTAAGGTGCGCCAGTACTATAAGAAAGAGCAGCATCACCAATTTGTGCTGTACCATTCTTTAATATGTGACCGACAATACCTTCTGTATACTGAACAGAACTTACTCTAGCCCTTTGACCAAAAAGCATTGCTCTTTCAATATCAACTTTATGCTCGCGAAGTTTAAGAGCCCAAATGCGCTCCCATTCGTTTGCATAACCGCGATAGCGAGTAGCAATTGCTGTGTTCGACATTTCTGCTGCGGTCTTAAAGATTTGAGTATAACCGAAGTCATCTTCAATTTCGCTTGACCATGCATCTGGTGAACCAGATCCTTCAGCAAATGATGTACCAATTACTTGGCAATTATCATTATTACTAAGAATTTCTTCGCCAGAAATAGCTCCGCCAGAATTAGTTGTATTAGAAACATCGACAATTTTACCCTGGAAAGTAGTTGACGTACCCTGATCTTGAGGGGAAGAGTCAACTCTTACTAGAGTCTGTGAATATCCAGCTGAATCTGCTTTGGTATTAACCGCAAAAACCATTCCTTTTACAAGGAAATCTACTGAAGCTCCGCCAGAAGATGTTCCACCCGTAGCTCCATCAGCGTCAACTGTAAATGTATAAGAACTTCCTGCGCTAACAGCAGATTCACCATTTACGTGTGCAGCTAATTTAAAATTACGTGTAGTCCAATCAATCTTGGAACGATTTTCCAGAAATCTAAATACGGGATCATCCGTTGGTACTTTTGCAACTTTTGAAAGATATACAAAAAACGGTGATTCCTCAGGTGCTAATTCAGCAACCTTATCTGAAAAATCGTATAATCTTCTGCGGTCAGGCGCTTGCCCGACTCCAGCACTGGTAGCAGCAGCTGTGATATCATAACTGGATTTTACTCCACTTGTAACAGCCATTTGTGTTACCTCCTATTTGATTATATTAATTAGGGAATTCTCCCTGCTTGCCCTGCTTGCAAAATTCTATCCCAAGCCGATTCCTGTTCATTCTTTCTTGGTGGTTCGCCACCTTGAAGAATCCCAGCCGTCTTTGGAATGCTTTGAGTATTTCTAACTGCTTCCATGCTTTGAGAAACATTATCAGATCCTTTATTATAATATTTACGATATACATCAACTAGAAGATCAATCGGTAACTGATCCCTTGGTGTTGTCGCAAATTCAATAAAATCATTGATATCTCTTTCATCTTGCATATTATAACTGTTAGTTAACTCGCTACGCAAATTCTGCAACGCTACTTGACCTTGGAGTTCAGACATATGTTTTCCAACTGCCTCATCCACCAAAGCCTTTTCTTGAGTCGTTCTCATTTTATATGAAGCCGACTCTGGTTTGTAATAGGCTTCCCATGGGTCAAAAGATGATTCATCGACATTATCACTATCATCTTGTTCGCGCATAGTTTCTTGGGTATTTCTTCCTTCAAGCCTATCTTTTATAGCCTCAACTACATCTGGTCTTGATTCAAGAACATTTTGTAATTCAGACATTGGCTGAAGTTTTTCGTAATTGCTTTGAAGTCTATCATAATCAGCTTTTTGCTTATCATACATAGACTGAAACTTACGAGTTTCATTTTCCCAATCAGTACCATAGTCGATTTGGCTTTCATCACCTTCTTTAGTAATTAAATTAGGTGCTCTTTTATTACCTTCTTCTACTACGGCATCTTGCACACTTGGTAACTCAGATGCTAATTCAACGTCAGGCATAGAAACATCTAAAGCCTCTCTTGTTGTACTAGCAGTATTTACCTCTGGTGCTTCCACTACACTTCCTTGCACTTGTTCTTCCATATAACCTCCTTTAGATTTCTTCTTTAATTCAAGCCACCCTTAGATGCCTTGAAGAAGTATAACCTATGATTATTTATTTTGTGCGTTCCCCTCTCTTAGAGGAACTCCCTTTATTTGCCTTTTGTACAGCTAACGCAGCTTCGGCACGAACATCCGCTTTATCAATCACATTTTCTAGTTGAGTGAGTTTTACTCTTTCCTTATATTTCGCCTCAGATTTAATCTCATTCAAATCAGATTTGAATTTCTCACTGATAACTTGTTTCTTAGCGTGAACCGCTTCACGGTCTGCTGTTTGTAAGTCACCAGAGAGTTCTTTTATCTGACCCTCTAGTTGTTGTATATATGACTGCATTTGCGCTATTTGGCCTTTGCGTTGCAATACACCTTCTTTGTCGTAGATCTCTGTTTTCTTTAAGACCTCGACATCATCTACCAATCCTAACTTATACGCGTCAAGATACATATTGTATTCTGCCATCTTATTTGACGGTAAAGTTGATCCCGATATAATCCGAACATCATGCTGACCTAATGATATATCATTTTCTATCTGCATAAGTTCATTGGATTTATCATCATACATCCTATTGTTTACTGTAAATTCAGTAAGATCGTTATTAGGTTGTACGATTCTAAAAGTTTTTTGGAATGTATAATGTCCTTTTGCATAATTATACATACATCTTCCAAGTTGATTTAAGCTTCCCTCTATATCTTTTAATTTAGAGCGACCACGACTTTCACCCATCTCGGAAAGCATAGCTGTTCCCCTAACAGTATCAGGAGCTTTTTCTTTAAAACCTTGCATCAACTCTGGGATTCCAAAATTTAAATCTATATAATGTTCTACCCTATCTATCAAATGATAAAATTCATTAGCCAAAGGCTGTGGTGCTGGAAAATGAGGTTCGCCAAATTCTGGATTATATTCTAAAACAGCATTTGGATTAGCCCAATCTCTTTCTAATTGACCAACATCATCCACGCTTCCTTCTGGAACTAAAAGCTTAAGCCCAGCTGATGCCTGTGCATGACTTAGAGTTAAAGAAAAAAGCTTGTTGATAAGCCTTTGCGAGTCTTTAACTTTAGTTACATCTGATTTTGGATATGGAGTATTAGTCCATATATTTGGAACTGGTATGATAGGATATATATCTGTATTAAGTACTTGTTCGTATAATAAAAATTGCCCCATAGTTGCAACAGACTTAATACGTGTTTGCATAATTTCAACAGCTTCAATTAAACCAGATTCTATTAAATGAGAATTTTCATTTGTTATCTGCTGAAATGTTTCCATATCAACAACTTTTTCTTCACCACTTTGTTTGTTAAAAAGTCTATAATATGGAACCTTTACTTTTTCAAATCTTTCTAATATTCTGTATCTTTCATAGCCAGCACGATCTTTATCTTTTATTACGTCTGGAGTAAATGATTCAGATGAATTCTTTTTTGATGAGGTAGGATAATCTTCTTCGTCTACAGTTGTTTCTACATCGTCTATATATTCCTCCATTTGAGGATATAAAGACATTACTTGTTCTTTAGTAAGTATTGTAGAAAGCAAAATAGCTGAAGCGTCACTAAAGTATCTATTTCTTGAAGCTGGGTCTACATAAACTCTAAACGGGTTAACGTGGGTGTACTTGACATCGCCACGCCCAAAATCTGCCTCTGGGTCAACGTATACATAAAAATATCCAAGACCAGTTATAGCATAGTCATGAACAGCTTGTTTGAACTCCATGTCACCGTCAGACACATCCCAGCAATACTCAAGTATTGTTTTCCAAACTTGAGCTAGCTTGTTATCCGAATCTTCTCTGCCTATAGCGGAGAACTTTGGATTCCTTGAGGTAAGTAAAGATTTTAGTTTATCAACAGCAGCATAAACTCTGTCAATAACAAAATCACCTTGCCCAACGGCGCTTAAAGCGTCAGATTCTTCTTGGGTATAATGATTGCCTAATGCGAAATCAATAGCGTCGCGTGCCTCTTCATCCCAGTCTGCCCTAGCATCACGCCATCTCCTCCATAGGTCTCTATTCTTTTGCGCTTCGTCTGCTTGCGCAATATCATTTTCGGTAGCGATGTCAAATCCCCCAAATGTATAAAGTTAACTTATATATATAATATAAGTGTTAAGTACTGCTTTGTCAAGTGTTTTTTATTTTTTTTTTAAACTCTTTGTCCAGTAATCCAGCTTCTTACAATCTTCTTTCCTAAGAATTCTCTCTTCTCTTCAACCGTCTCTTCGAAATTTTCAGCATCAAACTTATTACTTAATGGCGCTCTTGCGTTAACGATAGAATACCAAAGACCATCTAGCAAGTCATCATTCTTTGCTTTTGGAAAATGAAACATTTCATCAACCAGGTCGCTATGTTGTTTTTTTATAAACAACTTACCTCTGTTCACCATAGGACAAAGTAATGATTCAAGTCTATCTTCTTTTTTAATTCCACTAGGAGGTCTAACTCCCCTAGCTATTCCTGGAGCCATCTTCCTGTCTTTACCAGAAAGCTCATTAACAGCATCGCGTATAATTCCTTGCGCCCCAACGTGTTCTACGTTTGCTCTTCTCATAGGTTGATATTCTTTTGCGTATTGAAATATCTTTCTTGGCATATCATACAAAGGAATGTGTTCACGGAAAATATCTATTACATAGATATTTTTATCGCTATCAATACCAGCAACAACAATAACCTGGTAATCATGTTTGGCGGAAGACTCGTAAGCCAAATCAACACCCATATAAACATTAACTGGAATTGCGTCTTCTTTGGTAAGAATATATGCTTGATTGTTTTTTGCTTTAAATTGTCCATCAAAATAATTTATCTTATCTATTTTAAACTTAGCACTCTCAAGATCACGAGCATCATTCATGTATTCTTGTGCAAACTTATGCAACTGCCCTACATATTCATAATCTTTTCTTATTTTTGCTATCTTATCTTTTGGAAAATAAGATGGCCATAAGGGAATATCATTCTCTATTACTCTATGAAATACCATTTCCCAAGTATATTCTTCTTTATTTTCTTTAGCTTCTAAGTATCCATCGTATATACCTTGCAACGCTGAGTCATAATGAACAATAGTTCCAATTAACCAAATAGAACCTTCGTTACCCTTAGATTCTTCAAGCGCAGGATATACGGTTGACATAAGCCATTCCTTAATCTCCTTGCGTCTTTCTGGAGTCTTTGTATTTAACTCCGACTCAAAGTCATCAAGAATAATTTTTGTATATCTAAGTCCAAGCTCTGATCTACCACGAAGCCTTTGGCTAGTACCTTTGGCTATAATTCTATCACCCTTAGATGTAGTGATTTCTTTTTCAGTCCATTTAGTTCCAGCCATATCTCCAAAATAATAATTTAAAGCTGGATTAAATTCTATATGGCTTTTAATATACTTAAGGTGGTCTACAGCCTGACCTTGTTCCTCGGATACCCAAGCAGCAAATTCGTTCTTACCTTTTGGGTTAAAACATATTCTATGCAAAAGCGCAGCCTTCGCCATAGTAGACTTAGTGTGACCGCGAGGCAATACAAGACAAAGCCTTCTAATCGCATTGTCAAGAAAACGTTCTCCAACTTCGTGATGAAATGGAGCTGGCTTTGACTTCATAAAGTCATCAGGAAGAAACAGTTGTCCAAATGCTACCAAATCTTTTGATACCATATTTAAGACTCTTTCTTTTTCGTCTAAATCATTTGGTATTATATTAAACTTTTCTATTGTACCAGTCTCCATTAGGTATTTCTTCAAATACATTTACCATTTTAAGAAGCCTTGGGCCAGCAACATAGACCCATGCTTTTTCTTTTTTACCAGAATCTAATTCAACGTTAACCTTGACTCTCTCGTATAGACCTATTGCAATCCCTTCATACAAATCATATTGAGCTAGGTCTTCACTTGTAACGTCATGAAGCTCCACAACCGTACCACTTCCTTCGTAATCTTGTATCATAGCAGGAAATTTTTGATGTCCAGGATATACAAGAGAAGTATTCTTTACTCTACCAATGTTTTCATTTCCATTTCTAAGAGTTCCGTATACAGCTAATTTCATAGTATCCGTTAAACTACATCAAAACTTTTATCAGAAGAATCTTTCTTTACAGCATTCTTCGTTTTCTTCTTCTTAACTTTTATCTTTTCTTTTAGTTCCATAGAATCTATATAGAAATTATTTGGCGAATCGCTTTCACCAATTACTTTTTGAGTAATACTTTTAACACTATTATTGTTTATAGCATATATTTCTAAATATTTTTTTAAATCTTCTTCTTCTAATTTATCATGAACCTTTAGTACAAGATCAAATTTTACTTCTTTCATTATGTTTCTCCATAGTTATGTATTAAGCCAGGCATTTTTATTTCAAAGTTTTCATCGTATGACGAAAAACACTCACAGCATTCTATCGAAAAATATTCTTCTGAGAGATTATACCATATAGATGTGTACTTCTCCATAGGAAATCCACATACAAGGCAATCTCTATTTTTCAACTTCTCTTGAAGCTTCGATGAGCTTTTTCGAATTTCCGCCCTGGATAGCATCTAGTTGCTCCTTTGTAAATCCTTGAAATAATGTAACGGATTCTGTTCTCTTCTCAGTATCCATCATACCACTAATCTGCATTAAAGTTTTGATAGCTTGAATCTTATCTTTATCTTGAGATCCATTGTCATCAACAACATCTTTCATTTTTTCAAGCAGGTAAAGCGGCGTAATATCAGCTTCATGCAATACCTTGTCTACTTCTTCTCTAATCAAGTTCTTAACCCTTTCAGTGCTTAATAGTATTTTACCTTGGTAATCTGCGTATTTTTTATTATTAGTTGGATAGGCTTTTATAAATGCATCAGCAATTCCATCGCCTTGTGCTACATACTTGGCAAATAGGAATTCTCTTCTAGTAGCCTTCTTCCTATCTATCTTTTGCCTATAGGGAGAAATGTCATTCGAACCAAAAGAATACATATTCTTTCTAAGCTCCCCAGACATTTCTATATTATCTCTACAAATAAAAGTGCCAATAGCTGTCCTAACGTATTCGTTATACACGCCCGTAGACTGACTGCTCTTAAGCTCACCCCGCTTTAGAACTTGACAGACTTGTCCGTCGTCAGTCGTTACCCAGCTACTCTCAGTGCCATCCCTCCAATTGCGAGTTAGTTTTTCATCAGGACAGTATTGGCGAAATTCATCTTCATTGCTATATACCCTATGTTCAATATTCTTTATTTTTCGAACAAGCATATATTATAATATAACCCTTAAGTATGCTTTTGTCAAGGTTATCTAGCCACGCTTCTTAATTCAGTTTTGTTTGCGCCAAAGCTAGTTTTACTTCTTATGAACGGAGATTGACAACCTCCACACCTGTAAACAGGGAATTCATTAGAACTTGTAAAGTATGTAGCATTCGATGCTTTTATACTTTTACTTCCACAAGTTGGACAAACGCTATCATCCATTAAGACTCCGAGATTAGGATGGTTCTTTATATATGGTCTTAACTTAAGATAGACTTGTTCTAAACCAACAACATCTCTTTCATTGTAGCTAAGCATATTATTTAAGGCACTCTTATCTCCATCCATACAATCTAACCATAATTGAAAATCGGTCTTAAGCTTCTCAGCCAAACCAAATGTCTTTGTAAGAAAGTCTTGCTTATTAGAACTAAAAGCAAATTCCCTTCTTGCAATCTTCAATGTATCTATAGATTTATATGGAGATGGTGGAGGCATATCATTAAGAATGAACCTAGCATTTAATTTTCTTAAATCAAATCTATCTCCATTGTGTGCAATAACGATATCAGCTTGATCAAGCATTTCCCATATAGAATCAAGTACCCTTGAGTCATCCCTAGCGACAGCTTCCTCTGGTGTAACTATATCAGACATAACATTATCATCATAAAGCCATTTAGCGGCCCAAGACAATACATACCATACCCTTTGATTACCATCGTCATCCTTAACTAAATTAGTAGGTGGAACGTATTGCTTTCCAAAACTCCAAACCCATACAGGCATTGGTGTAGTTTCTATATCAAATAATAATATCTTCGGAAGAACATTTAGATCTGAAATATCAGTTGGTCTTGTCCATCCCATAGATTCTATTTTTCGAGTAACAGATTTATATGTACGCATAAAACCAGCGCTATCCAATTCGCTACATATATCACGTACACTTTTCATTGTCCTAGTATATTGACTTATGATATCAATTTCAGCTTTACTCCACTTCATATTTACTTTCTCCTACGTTTAGCTAAGAAAAAACTTATCTTAAGTATAAATCTTAAGAATAATGATTCTATATAAAGAAATAGCATTTTCATTTTCCCCACACTTTCTCGGCTACAAGTTGTGCGATTATTCCGTATACCGATAAATCTTTAAAGGCATCCATGTAAGTCTCGCCCTTCACGGCATTGTTACCTTTATGCTTTAAGATTATATTCTTCAATCGGTTTACCTTATCATTCATTCTTATTACTAAAGCCGTAAGCGCCAACATTCTATCTTCATCATCATCAAGATCTCCTCCAAGCGTAATATTCCCACTACCATAGTCATACTGCTTAC
>Ga0080013_1004601_pt1 | contig 13480 bp, 17 predicted proteins | sample ETNvirenome_6_85_FD_69236 | JGI IMG/M metagenome (GOLD analysis project Ga0080013, IMG submission 69236) | Marine viral communities from the Pacific Ocean - ETNP_6_85 (SPADES assembly) (version 2) | ecosystem: Environmental > Aquatic > Marine > Oceanic | place: Pacific Ocean | collected 2013-06-19 | reverse complement strand
CGTGGTTGAAAAAGTACAACTGGTAATCGTATTTTTAATAGGGGTAATGTCATAGTACTGACCCCCTGAATAAACATATAACATTCGGTTAGTTCCTATGGCTGCGTATTTAATACCAGCATTGTCATCAAAATGGTGAAGAGCTCGGCCTGCTCCTGTGAGTTTATCCTCACCAAGTTGTTGCCAGCCGCCTATCTTTTCAGGAGTGCCGTATCGAAAACGTACATAGTCGCCTCCTGTCCACTGGGCTTCAGCCCCCGTAGAGGTAACTTGTTTATTGAATCCTGGTAAAAATCCTACTTTTTGTAACATAGAAAAATCCGTTTAGGATACAATTATACTATATTTTTGGGGAGATCAACTCTTTACACCAGCCGTTTTGATAGTCCACTGCCATGACTTCTTTAGCTTTCCTTGTCTGTGCTTCCGTAATGGTTGGGGGTTCGTGTTCCCTGAGCCTTGTTTTTTGTATCTTCTTACCTCCCCATTGTTCTAATAAGGGAAGTAATTTAGCATCAATATCTCTCATGTTATAAATATGGGTATAGATGCTGGGATCAGGACCCAACATATCAGTGTTAGTACGACAATGAATTCTAATGTAATTATCTCTGCTTAAGTACTCCTTATAGTTATCTAAGAATCTATCCAAGTTATTTAAATAAGGTTTAAATTCCTGACAATAATAAAAGCCACTAATAATCTTGTCGATCGGATCCCTGTAAACCGCAATCCTAATCTCGCAGTCTTTAAGTTCTTTATGATAGGATTCAAAACCTTTCTCGCGTCCGATATAAGAATCCTCGCCACAATGCTCCTGAATGTTAGTGCCGCTATAATTAGTAGGTTTCTCGTTCCAGAGAAGCTGACCTAAATAGTTAATGATGGTTGTGGATCCTGCTTTATTATTCCTAACATACCCCAAACGTTTACCGCCTAGAGTCACACGAATTAAAGCCATTATTTAGGAATGCCTAGTATGGGGCGCTTATCATATAAATTAGTCTTAGCAAAAGGACCATTGGTATGATTATAATGTAAGAAAACTTGTGAGCAGATATTGCCTTGAAAAGGTTCTCGCCAATGCTCGAGTTCACATCCTGAATAAATCAACATGTCTCCTACTTTTAAATCGACTTGAACTCCTTTGGGAGCTCCAGGCTTAATAATATTTTTACGTTCGTCCATAACATTATTTGCACCTGTAGGATCTAAATAAATAGGCCATTCGTTTCCTCCTAGATGAAGGGTTGTAGAGATTTCACAGCTCGGTCGATCTTTATGGCGATGTAAAATATGTCCTTTTTCATAGAGTCGTGTGTATGAATAGGTTGGTATCAATTCCATTCCTGTTTTCGCTTTCATAATGGGAATCATATACATGAGTAAAGTTTCCATGACCCAGTCTGCATATTTAGAATAGGCTCCAGGTATCTGTTGATCGACTCGATTACCTATAAAAGGATTGGCAGGATTGACTCTATTCTTTTTCATCATAAAATCAACAGCGTCCCGCTGGAGCATCATATAATTAAAGATAAAGTTTGCCAGCTCTTTGGAAAGGGCTCCGCGAATCACTTGATATTTTTTTGTTTTAAAACTCATCCTACTTTTCCTTCTTCATTTGTTTGAATAAAATTAAAAGAAACCGAAATTCTCCAACCCTTTTCTCCTTTCTCTTTGGATTCATTTATCTCAACTCCATGGGGGAGCCACGATGGAAACATAATGATCTGTCCTTCAATCGCAGGATAAAGTACCACACGCCATAAGGCTTTCGGTAAATTTTTAAAACGTCTAGGCATCAGTAAATTAGGTCCAGGTCTCGGATCTTCAACAAATAATCGTCCTGAATTCTTAGGCACTTTTATATAATAAACCCCTGACCATTGGGAGTTAGGGTGTGTATGCTGTTTATTATAGGACCCAGGATAATTGAGATTCGCCCACATGTTTCCTAAACCAGGCTTTGGTTCCATGCCATAGTCTTTATAGATCTCTTCTTGCATATCAAAAAGTTCCTGGGTTAAGGGGTGATACTCTTTTTTAAAATTCATGTCGGTGGGACTGTGCCATCCTCCTCCGGCATTCGTTTTTGTTTCGGTTTTATCCTTTTTACTCCAGGCTTTAATGAGGGGATATAAATACTTATTTAATTTTTTAGGATCCTTAACCATTTTCATATAAATGGGAGTAGGAAATAAAATTTCACGGTTCATTTAAATGGGGGTCCTCCGAACCACATGACCAAGGATCGTCTTATTCCTTTCTTCACTTTAGACACCCGATGACGAATAAGACTACAAAAGAAAATAGCTTGACCTTGTATCAGTTGAGGAGGTTTATTGCCCTCCGCCATAAATTCTAGATCGCCCCCTGTAAATTCAGAAGGGTCAGAAAGTAAAATACTCATTGATATTTTTCTAACGGGAGGTTCAAACCGACCATTCACATCGGCATCCATGTGCCAGTCATAAAACCCTCCTTTGGGATATTCGGTAAATTGTGCAGGCTCGGTAAGGGTCATCCCCTCATAACCAAAATGATTTCTATTCGCTTGCTTCATGGTTTTATCAATAATTTTATACATCTCGGGCATCGCTTTAAAAGGAATCCAGCTGATGGTGGTAATTCTTTTTTTAGTATCATAGGTTCCCCCTGGTTGTTTGTCATGTCCTACTTGAGCCTTTTCTGGTTTTTGCTGATGGCCCATGTCAATAATATTCTGACACTGTTTCGGGCTAAAGATAGGGCCAGTGCTATTAGCGAGTAGCGATTTCCATGTAGGTTCATACATTATTGAGCCGTCCTTGAAGCAACAGGATTGTAATCAACATCACAGTTACATACTAACGTTCTGCGTTTTTCTTTTTTATTGGTAAAGGGATAAACGACATGTCTGATATCATAAGGAAAAACATAAAAGTCCCCTATGGTCATCTGAGGAGAATAATCAGTATGTGCAAATTGTCCTGTAACATTTCCTAAAATTTGTAATTGTCCATTCATTGGTTGATCTGGACGAGCCGGTTCTGGACCCATATCTTTGGGAAGCTTCATAACCATTACTGAAGATAAACCCGTATAGATTCCCCCTTGATGAATATGGACAGGATTATAATCTCCTGCTTTCATTTCATTAACCCAGATAGAATTAATATTCATTTTATATTCTCGAGCCTCATTCCATTTTAGATAATGACTAAAAACAGAATAGAACCATTTTAAAATATCTTCAGATACAAAACTGTGTGCATGCATTTTTTTGTTCGTGGGTCCTGCATAAAACAAAGATACTTCATCAGGAATTTTTCCTGCGAGTTGCTTATTGGCATTGGGTAGATGTTTCTTGTTTGTTTCGTAAAGTTCATTAAGCCCCACAAAAATTTCAAGAGGGACTTGATATTTTATAATGGATTGCCCTAAAAATACAGACTCAAAGTTCATTGAAAGTTTCATATAAATTTAATCTTTCCATATTCCTTTATAATTTCTTTAGGCAGGATATTAACATCTATTTTACTTTTAATCAATTTTTTTGTTTTAATCGTGTGTAAATCTTTACCTAAAACTCCTTCATCTTTATAAGACATTCCATTCACTACTACTTGATCTAGATCAATAAATCGATGTTTAAATGAGGGGATACCTAAGAATTTATAAATTCCTTTAATAGTTTGATGGGGTTTTCCCACTAACTCGTGGTAGTCTACAAAATGAACCATGTGCTTATTTTCTGGCTTTAATAAATTCTGCATGCATAAAAGTTCTTTAACGATTTGTCCTTCTTTATTCATTAACTTATGGCACATATCCGTAGAATTCTTAGATGCTTTTCGTATGAAAGCATCCGGAGTCTTACTAGCCCATGTCACCCATGAGGCTAACACTTCTAGAATAGGTCGGACGAGAAAAATAACTTTAATTTCCTGTTTAAAATGTTTTTTTAATAACTTAAGATTCGAAATTGTTCCAGCCGGTCCTCGATCAATGATGTACTTATAGTTCCAATTTTTATAATAAAGATCATAAACTTCATCCATCACATTATTTAAAGATTCTTCATCCGGAAAATTTTGAAAAACATCGGTACCCTTAAGAAGAAATAAATCTTTCATAATTTCTAAAGTAATACTGTTGGGGGTACAACAGACATCGGGATTTTGATTAAGAATAGAAGTGAGTAAAGTATTTCCTGCTCGAGGAAAACCAGCTAGAAAAAAGATCTTTTTATTTTTTACTGGCTTCATAAGCTCTTTGGCGTGGAGGATAGCCCTCTGCTTCGGTTGGAATATAGTCTTCAGTTGCTGCCATTAAATCTTTAGGCACTTGGCTAGTGACAATTTTAATAGGAACTTCTTTAATACCTAGTTCAAGAGCAGCCAAATAGCGATTGTTCCCAATGCAACACATGTACTTTTGACCTTCGCATTCTTCAGTTTCAATACAGAGTAAAGGATTAACCATTCCTCTTTTCTTTATTGAATCTCTTACCTTCTTATAAAACGGACTTCTTGTTTGATTAAGAGGATTTTTTTGTAGCTGCTGATTTCTTAGAAATACTTTTTCGATTGGCACCATCATACTTTAGTTCTCCCGATTGTCTCACACGTTTTAAGGTTTCTAGTTGACCCAGTACATTAAAGACTTCAGGTTGCGAAGAGCCTGGTGTCAAAGTTAATTTCTTTTGTTCGAGTTGATGCATGTATGATTCCGCTTGATGGGTATTAACATCCCTATCATCAAAGCTGCCGTCATGAAATTCTTTCTTCAATTTAGACCACGTTGAAATTTCTCTCATTCGAGCTTTAGCTACGAGTTCCATATTGGCTCGACTGTAAAGTTTTTCTTCCAGTTCAACTTGTTTCATTTCTTTCTCTAAAGAATCTTTTTCTTTTTTAATATCTCTTTGAATTTTTTTAATCTCCACATCATTTTTTCTATAATCAAAAGAAAGATGCATGAGGTTTTCAAAGTGAGTATTTTGTTCTCTAACGGATTGCCAATACTTCGCAGCATTATTTCCGTATTTATTATCCGATAGAACCGAGAAACGCATTTCCGTTTCGGTTCTAAACATTTGTTTCTTCATCCAAGTGTCCTGGAGTTCAGGAACCATGCTTTTAAATTCAGATACCTGAGACTTATCTAATAAAGTCATCAAGTGTTTAACTTCCTTATTTGCGTGCTGTTGGATATTACGTTTTCCTTTATTCATTCTTTCTCCAATATAGTTATTTTAAAATTAAAAGCAAGGTCTATTTATCCTATAAAATATAGGAGGATAGTAAAATCATCATAAAAAAAATTTATGATGCGGTAAAAGTCTTAATTGTCTGTGAAGAAGGAACCGTCCATTCTTCAGTTACTGTTTGAGTTGCTGGAGCAGCTCCCATAGAACACAGAGCAAGAGTGGATGTACCGCATCCACCAGCCCCATATCGAGCTGTAGATAAATCGGCTACTTCTGTCCAACTTGTTCCATCCCATGATTCTGTCAAAGCTGTCACCGAAGTGTATCCTCCAAATACTAGTCCACTAGTTGATGATCCTGAACTAGACATTCCGATAGAGGTAGGAGAGGATCTACTTAAATCCGCTACTTCACTCCAACTTGTACCATCCCATAATTCTGTTTTAACACCACCGCCGCTTCCTCCTGCTATGAATGTCGCAGAAGCAGAATCCGAAGCTGTACCATGGCCTACTAAATATCTTGCAGTATTAATATTAGCTACTTCTGACCAACTTGTTCCATCCCAAGTTTCAGAATTAAGGGTATTTGGACTTCCTGGTGTTTCTCCACAGGACATTATCGCTGAAGTAGTTGTACCTCCCGCTGCAGCAAAAGTTCTACCTGTAGTAATATTATTGCCTTCCGTCCATGAACTTCCATTCCATGTCTCACTAATAGCAAGATAACCTGATCCTCCCAGTGCCATTGCAGCGGAGTCACTTTGTCCAAGTCCTCCCGTATTATGTTTATCAGAATTTAGTGTACCACTTGGGTGAGCTGTCCATGCCGTTCCATTATATTGTTCTGTGGCTGTAATTGGAGGGGGACTTCCTCCACATGTTACTGCAGAAGTTTGAGTTCCAGCAATAGACATATATCGTCTGCCGGTATTAGCTGAACCGCCAGAAGCCCAAGCTCCTGTGCCTACTGTTAATCCATATCCTTTTAAAACTGTGCTTGTCGTATTGTACCAGACCTGTCCTTCTTGAACAATGTTCGTTCCAGAAGCGGTAAATTCTTCCGATGCCGTAGGATTAGGAGGTCCTCCAAAAGCTGCTAAAGCCAATGCCGTTGTTCCTAAAGTAGAACCCAGAAATGATTTTCTGGCAGTACCCATATCTGCTATTTCTGTCCAAGAAGTTCCATTAAAATATTCTGTTATAGCTAGAGTTCCTGGTTGACCACCATAAATTAATGTTTCACTTTGTGCAGTTGCACCACCTGAAGCCGCTAAATAACTTCGTGCTGTATTAAAAGAAACTGAGTTTGTCCAAGCAGATCCATTCCACATTTCAGTGACTGCGGAAACCGTCGAAGGAACATAACCTCCCATAAGAAACGCTGCACCAGAAGGTCCTACTCCCGCTACATATCTTCTTCCCGTATTTAAATCGGCAACTTCCGTCCAAGTACTTCCATTCCATGATTCTGTTTCTACCAAATAACCTTCCGCACCTACTCCTGGAGGATACTCACTTCCCCCGCTATAAATAGCAGCGGTATTCGTAGCCCCCATGCAAGCACCGGAGTGTCTTTTAAAATTAAGATCCGTATCTTCTGTCCAACAGGTTCCATCCCATTTTTCTACATTAGCTACATCTACACTAGGACCATTTCCTCCTGCGCATAACCCAGCAGCTTGAGAACCTGCACCCGGACCAATAGCTGCTCGAAGAGTATTTAAAGGATTTACTTCTGACCAAGTGGTTCCATTATAAGATTCGCATAGTACTCCCACGGGAGGTGCATTCCCTCCAGCCGCTATGGCTGCCGTTTGAGTTCCTAGTCCACATACACCTCTTCGACCTGTATTAGTAGAATTACCACTCGCCCATGTTCCTGTGGCTGCAACCGATGCAGCAGGATCAGTAGCATATGATTGTATATTAAAACCTTTTATTTCTGAATATGTTGCCATTAGCTCACCGTCACCGTTTTAATTGTATAAACCGGATCGTTCCATTCTTCTGTTTTCTCATCGACTGGCGTACTATCGTCGCCTGCGCATAGTGATGCGGTTGAAGTTCCAAATCCTGTAGCTTCAGCTCTTGTTTGACTCAAATCAGCCACTTCTGACCAACTTGTTCCATCATAATATTCTGTAAGTGCCGATCTACCTGGTGTCCCTCCAAAACATAATGCAAGTGTTTGTGTTCCCGATGAATTATTTTTGCCTCGTGCTGTTTGTAAATCAGTTCCTTCGGTCCAACATGTACCATTCCAAGATTCCACTTTTGCTAACTGTGATCCTGGCTCTGAAGGTGAACTGATCCCACCAACAGCTAACATAGCTGTAGAAGTACCCGAGCCCCATGAGAAAAATCTTACTTGAGTCATATTATTAACTTCTGTCCATGTACTTCCATTATAAGTTTCAGTAGTACCATATATAGTTGGGTATACTTGACCTCCAGCAAATAGCATAGCAGTTGTTGATCCACCCGTTGAGCCTAAACCCCTCGTTCGTGCCACATTTATATTATCTCCTGTGTCCGCCCATGAGGTTCCATCCCAAATTTCTGCCTTAGTAGTTAATCCACCTGGTGCAGTACCAGATACACATAGAGCGGCTGTTTGGGTGCCCCCGCCTACAGCTGAATATAGGGCTTGGCTTAAATTACCTACTTCTGTCCATGCCGTTCCATTATATTTTTCTGTATTAGAAGAATTAGGTGGTTCTCCTCCAAAATATAAACCTGCAGTTTGAGTTCCACAACCGGCTGCTGAGCTTCTTCCTGTGCTTAAATTTCCTCCAGAAGCCCACGCTGCTGTACCTTGAATAGCATATTTAAGTGCAGATCCAGTACTATTATACCATACCGTTGCCTCCGCTTCCGAAGCAGTTGGATCAGAAGCTGTAGTTACAACTTTAACTCCTTTAATTCCTTTGTACGTCGCCATAGTTAAGTCCTACGGTAATATATATTTTTCGGGTCTAGAGTGTATAGCTTTATAATCTTCAGATTCAGCATCGTAAGACACTTGATCTTCTTCGATTATCCCATCAACAATAGCTTGTGCTTCTGCTTTTGTTTTAGCAGTGCCACTTACTCTGTTGATCCAGGATACGCCTGCAGCGTTATTGCCTACAACCCAAACATCGCCAGCATGACCAGACAGATAGAAATCATTACGATCTTCATGCGTATAGAATCCCTTCCCCCAGTTACTCGCTGTACAATATGTGTTTGCCATAGTTTCCTCCTTGTTATTAAAATTTGTTATATCTCATTATTAACTCACTGTCACGGTCTTGATTGTATAAATCGGATCGGTCCATACTTCTGTTGTAGATACTCCACCAGGATTTCCACCTGCATATAAACAGGATGCTGTGGTTCCAAGTGAAAAACCTGAAGTTCTAGGTGATGCCACATTGGCAATTTCTGTCCATGAACTTCCATTCCATTTTTCTGTATTACCTGTACCATATGCCATCGTATCTGTTGTAGGTCCTTTTGTAGACCATCCAAATTCTCCTCGTGCCGTGCTTGTAGCCGTAATAGCTGTCCACGCAGTTCCATTATATGTTGCTGCTTCTGTTCCATCAGCAGAAGGATCATATCCATCAAAAGCAATAGCCGCTGTTTGAATACCTGATATTCCTATATTAGATCCAAGATGAGTATAAGTTCCACCAGCGGTCCATGATGAACCATTATATTCTGCAGTAACATTTGTAGGAGGATGGGCGCCCCCGACGCCGAGAGCTGCTGTTTGAGTTCCTGCTAGACCGACTCTGTTAAGAGCTGTTGGATAATTTCCACCTTCAGCCCAAGAAGAACCATCTCCTTCTTCTGTTGTTTGACCTGGAAATGCCGGAGAACTTCCACCAACACCAATAGCCGCTGTTGTAGTTCCACACTGACCCAGGTCTCCAACCACACCGGGATAATTTGCCATTGGACCTTCTGTCCATGCCGTTCCATTATATTGTTCAGCATTTGCGAGATAAGATCCTGCCGCTGTAGAATACCCTCCTACAACCATGCCAGCTGTAACGATACCAATTCCGCCGCCACCTCCTCGATACCTTACTTGATTAAGTGCTCCACCTGAAGCCCACGCTCCAGCCCCTTCGGTTCCTATTTTAAAAGCCGATGCTGTAGAATTATACCAGAGTTGTCCCACTGCTTTTGCAGCAGGAAGATCGCTTGATAATGATTGGACGGTAAATCCTTGAATGCCTTTATAAGTTGCCATGAGGATTATTTATCCTTCAGTAGCCACCCTTGTGTAGAATCTGTAAAGACTAATGTGAAAGCAGCACGTTCAACTGAACATGTTAAACTAGCGGCTACACCATTAATTTTTTCGGACCCATTAGGAGTGACAGTTAAAGCGTTAGTGTCAAATGTTCCTGCGTAATCAACAAGAGATACTTCATCTCCTATCGTGCCAGCTGGTAATGTTACAGTACAAGCATTTGAAGTAGTATTAATAAAATATCCTTGTCCTGCTACAGCTGTTTTAGTCGCTGCTGTAATAACCGCCTGCCAATCTGTTCCACCTGAGTTATCCACCCATGATAAAACACCACCGGTTGTTGATGTTAATATTTGATCATTGGCTGTAGCAACGGCTGCCGGCATCGTTAATGTATAAGATGTCGTTGTTCCTGCTGCTTTCATTCCAATGTATTGTCCTCCTGTAGTGTCTTGTAGTCTTACTTCTTTCTGTGATCCAATATTTAAACCTGTTGAAGAATTCCAAATTAGATTTGCATCTCCGCCGAAGGCTCCTGAATTATTGTATTGAATTTGTGTTGTTGATCCACCTGGATCTGTTGAAACGCCTAATGTAGAATCAACTACATTCGTTCCATCTGTGTAAAGTAATTTTGTTCCTTTGTCATCTGTAGCCCAAGTAACACCTGAACCTGAAACTGTTTTAACTTGAACGGTATATGCCCCTGTTGATGCATTATCAATCAACCACCAATTTTCAATACTATCAGGTACAGTAACAATAGCATTCCCTGAAAGAGAACCTGTTAATTTCCAAATTCTTGTCGCAAGCGTAGCTCCTGTAGATCCATCTGATTTAACGAGAGTAACTGTTCCACCGCTAGTTAATGCTTGAGCAGCATAACCACCAGAAATTTGTTCAATGATGTTCCAGTTTGTATTTGTTAACGTTCCCCATGTACCGGCTTTCTCACCAGTAGTCATCAACTGAACGCCTAAATTTGTATAATTCGAAGCCATATTTTTCTCCTATTAAGCCGCGTGCGTATCTTCTGTATACGACGTTGAACCCGTTATGTCAACAACACTATATGATGTTGACCCTGTTATTGTATCCGTTTTATAATGTAGCGGATAAACATTTCCCACACTAATTGTTGCTGACTGCCCAGTCAAGGACGTAGTAACATCAATTACTAAACTAGGAGAACCGACAGCTGTTGTAGCTGAAACTCCTGTTAATCCCATCACATCAGCAGGATTTAAAGCTCCTACACTAGTTGTTGCAGAAACTCCTGCAGGCTGAACTGTTGGATTAGAAGTAACTACTACACCCGCAGCATTCTGGGCCGTCGTAGCAGAAACTCCAGTTAAAGATGCAGTAACATCTGCTACAGCCGTAGGAGAACCTACAGAACTTGTCGCTGAGACTCCTGTTAAAGGAACTCCAATTTCTACATTTAATGATCCAACCGTAGAAGTTGCTGATTGACCGGTTAAAGTTAAAGAAAGACTACTATCAATAGTAGGTGCTCCCACAGCACTTGTCGCTGAGACTCCTGTGAGTCCCATAACATCGGCTGGTGTAATTGCTCCTACACTTGTAGTTGCTGAAACTCCACTTGGTATTCTATAGACTGCTTCGTCAACAGATCCCCAACCATTTTCACCCCAGTTTAAAGTACCCCAACCAGGTTGAACATAGGCGTCAATGGCTCCTACGGAAGTTGTTGCAGAGACTCCTGTTAAAGTAAGATTAACGTCAGCTTGTTCACCCCAAGCATTTTGTCCCCAGGTAGTTGAGGCTTGATTCCAAGTGTTAGCCATAAGGAAGGACTCCTTATGCTATTCGTACGATTGCTGTTGATGCGGCTGCGGCTGGAAATTCTACTGTGAAAGTTCCACTTGTAACGGTCTTGTCTCCGCCAAAATCAATGGCACAAACTGAAGCGTCACTTGAATGCGAATCATTAAAAATTAAACAACCTCGTGCAGTAAAAGAAGCAGATGTCCAACTAACATTAGAAAAATCACAAACTGCTGTGTCACTATCCAAAGTAGGAGTTACACTTGTAAGTGCTTTTCCTTTTGCTGTATAGCCACCAGTAGTCGCTAGTTCTTCTGAAGTTGTATAAGCAGTTGTTGATTTATTTAAAGTTGCATCACTATCATACAATGCCAAATTAAAAGTGTTACCACTTGATGCAGTAAAATTATGTTCAGCTTCTAAAATTTCTTGTTTAAAACTGTTACAAATTGCTGATGTAATTGCCATATTTTTCTCCTAGTTTTTACGGTGACGGAGATTTAATGGGTATACGAACTGTTCCATCCGTATAATCATCTCTTCTTCGTCTACCAAGTTGCGTTCCCGCAAACTTCTGTACCTCTTGTTTATACTTGTTTTCATAAAGTGTCAACATATCCATTGGGCCTTTTAAGAAGCCATAAGCCTCTGCTAAAGATGCATAAAGTAAACCCTGAGGAAAATAACGGCTAATATAAGTCCCACTCGTAGCGGTAACTAGACTCGTAGGTTGTGCATTATAATAAATTCTAAAACCATAAGCTGCGTCTGGAGTAGGTGCTAATAAAAGGCCTCCTGATGTAGAATCAGTTAAACCCGTAGCTCCTCCAAACATGGCATAATACTTAGGTTGGCCAGTAACATCCTGACCTGTGAGACCTCCCGAAGGACCTGTTAATTTTGCTACATATTCCCTTAAATAAGTCACATCTTTTTTCTGTAAAAAAACAGAATTTCCATCTGTAGAAGATGTTGAGTCAAAAACTTCAACCGCTCTAACAAAAAGACATCCTGCGGGAGCATTGATGGTATTATCATCAGCTGCAAAACTTCCTGTAGCCATTTTACGATCAGAGTCCATAGGAACATCTAAAAGAATTTTTTGCTCAGCATTGTCTATAAATCTGCTTAGAATAGCACCAGTAAAAACATTACTGTCTACTTCAGTATAACTTCTAATGTCAGCTTCTAATGCTGAAAGTGTATATCCTGCCATAATTATAAACTCTCGATATTAAGAGGACTAATCACACAATTAAATCCTCCTCCTGTTGCCGTGCCGCTTGCAGCACTAGGTAATGTTGTCGTAAAACTATTATATTCTTTTACAGTGGTGCCAGCATCATTAACATAACTCGTCTCGATTAAAGAAGCAACTGTAAAAGCCCCATAGACCTTGGCTCCGGAATCATGGGCACCTGCTGTTGTAGCGGGTGGAGTATATCCACGATAAGGAGAAGAAGTTGCTCGAGTACATCCTGTTAAATTATGTGTAGATCTTCCTGTATATTGAATAACTTCATTTTGATATTTTCCCACTTTTAATGGATCACTAGTATCACTTGAAGTCAAAACTTTTTCAATCATGATATAGCCACTTGTTGGAAAAATAGTTCCATCAGTTAACGTAATCGTTGTCGCACTATCAGTAATGTTTCCATTCAAAGTAGTCTGCATTTGTAGTCTATCCACAGATACGCCGCCCACTGGTTCTTGGACAGTTGCAAATCTAACCACATCATTAACTTCTAACTGACTTCTTAAAAAAGCTACAGTTAAAGTTGTATTCGATGCAGTAGTAAAAGGATTTAAAGCTAAAAAATCTTGTGTAGAAAATTCTGTTCTTGCCGGTCTTGCTCTTTGTAAAGCTTGAGGATCAGCACTTGTAGGTTTAGGTTGTAATTGAGGTTGTTTAGGTTCGTATTCAGAGAAATGAACCCATGCTCCATTCCACTCTCTTACCATTTCTAAATAAGGAAAAGCCATTCCAGAACGATCCGAAATAGATAGTGCATGTTTCCCTGAAGCAAAAGTAGTCATAATTAAAGAGTTGGGTAATAAACCTTAGGAGCAATATAGGTGCTCGTAATATCAGCATCTTCTTTAACTGCTCGTGCTAGTTCATCCTCATAAAATAATTTTAATTCTTGTGCTCTTTGTGGAGCGTTTTTTTGTGATAGGTAAAAAGCTAATCCTGCTGTCATGCAAGGAACAAATCTATAAGGAACATTGGTAGCATTACCATATGCA
>Ga0080013_1004598_pt1 | contig 13487 bp, 39 predicted proteins | sample ETNvirenome_6_85_FD_69236 | JGI IMG/M metagenome (GOLD analysis project Ga0080013, IMG submission 69236) | Marine viral communities from the Pacific Ocean - ETNP_6_85 (SPADES assembly) (version 2) | ecosystem: Environmental > Aquatic > Marine > Oceanic | place: Pacific Ocean | collected 2013-06-19 | reverse complement strand
CATTGAGAGGTTGGAAGTAGCACTTGTCGAAACCCAAGAAGCTTCTGGTGTAACTGGATTAATAGAAGTTAGGGGTAACTTGGATACCATAGGGGTTACCCTAGAGTATCTAGAAAAGCAGTTAGACCAACTCGATGCATCTATTCGATAATGGAAGCATGTATAATATGTGAGGAAAAAGAATCCATAAAAGAGTTCCAAATAAAAGGAACTGATTGGTGTATGGATTGTCTTATGAAACATAATACTATAGCGATGAAGAACCACAATGCTTATTACTATAACAATATAAAAAAGCTACGAGGAAAATAATAATGAATATACTAAAACAATACTTTCCAATACCTTTAATATTGTTTGGAGGTATCATGGCAGACTTATCACGCCATGGTTTAGGGGAAGATATAATGACAGTTCAAATACTATCTTGGACATCAATCGTAGTTGGTGTTGTAGGACTAGCAAGAATTGTTTGGGATAAGGTAAAAAAATAAATTAGAGGACTGATATGGACAAGAAAAAACTAGTGAAACCTTTAGTACTTACTGCTTCTGCAGTTGCAGGATTATTTGTGACGAAGGAAGTCTTAGAGTATTATATACTAAGAGGACTTAAAATAGGTAAGTAAATGGATATAAGTAAAATAAAATTACCTATAGGTATAATAGGAATAGTTCTGGCACAAGCATTTGGAGTCATTTGGTATATGGCTCAGTTAGATAGTACTGTAGAAGAGAACGTAAAGAACATCTCAGAGTTACAGGCACAACATATGGAAGCAACTAGAAGGGTTGTGGAACTAACTGAGAAGCTTGACGACCAACTAGCCGAGCTTGAGAAGAAGGATGCCCTCATAGATAATGAGATGAGAACTATCATGGGTGACCACAATGGGTTTAATGATGTACTAAAGACTATTGGAATCAGTGGTTATGGTGACTCAAGAACTTATGGTGGGTACGACAACTATAAATAGCCCTCGCACCCATTATTATTATATATAAAAAAGGTAGGTTTTATAAAGGAATACAGGGGTATTTAGTGAAGAAATTTGGTTCAATTACAATTATAGTAAGCCTTTTGCATTTCATAGAAGATACACTATTAGTAGGCTTAGGAAGATATACTGAAATAAATTTCTTTATATTGCTTATTGGAACAATAGTTTTTGGGGTTGTACTAGCGGGACTAGCTAGGATACCTAGAATAAAACAATGGCTTGGAACGGATTAATACTATGCAAAAGAGTTGGATGGGTGATATCCCAAACACACATGTAAGAGATTATCAAAGGAAGCGTCTGTATGATGCCGAGGATTCATGTATGTTTTTAGGGAACGTTGAAATCCTAACTCGAGAACAAGTAGAAGAAATGATTCATAAGATTTCCCAGTGGGCAGAAATATCTCCACCTAGACTTATAGAAGATGGACACACCCTAGCTTATGCTACAGCAGATACAATCTCTCTTCCCTTTCCTATAACCAAGACATTACCTTATATAGTTCATGAGATGTCCCACGTAATAAATTACAATGGAAGCAACGCAGACCATCATGGGAAGCACTTTGCTGGGAAGTACTTGGAAGTGGTGCGGGAGTTCATTGGAAGCACAGCACATAAGGACCTCGCTAAAGCCTTTAGACGTTACAAAGTTAGATATACATAATTTGACAATGAGATTATATTTTGGTATTCTTAATTAAATAAAGTATCAACAGGATAATCATGGTAACTAATATAGAATTTCTAAAAATTTTATGGTTTATATTGGTAGTTTCAATAATATGTAGAGGAATAAATTATATATGGCTAACATAATGCAGTACCTAATTCAGATGTCTGACGAGGCACGTGGGTATTACCAATCCATTATGGACTCTCAATCTAAGATGATAGACGAAATAGATTCTTTAAAGGCTAGAATAATCGAATTAGAACAATCTTCAAATAAAAACAGAGAAGATTAATAAAGCTAGTATAATAGATTAGGGAAAGTATTATGAAGACACTTATAAATTCTATGGTATGTTTAGTGACAGGACATAATACCAACCCACCTATAATCGAAGCGTGGGCATCAAAAAGGGGTTCTAAAAGAATTTACTACGTTTGTAGAAGATGTCTAAAGCAAATCGGGGAAAAGCATTATGATGGATTCTAATGACCACTTAGAGCATTATAAAAGTGATGCGGAGATAGAGCGGGAACTGAATCAAATAAAGACTCTAAGTCTTTCGAGAAATGAAGCACTATTCCTAAGTGATACTTTTACACTTCTAGTTGAACACGAACGGGAAGGTGGAAGCATCCAACTACCTGCAAGAGGGGTTGTCCCATCTGCAGGAATGTCGGTACCTATTGATATGATACAGAAGATAGGTTTAGCAGTGCTTATGACTACAGACCCCAAGAACACTATGCAGATGACAGAGGTGGCCTTTTCGGTTTCCGAGTTATATTTGTTGAGAGAGTGTTGTCAATCATATGTCAGAATGAACAATGAACCAGTAGGTTACAACTTAACACGAAAAATATACAGATTACTTCTAGAGGATACTATACAAGAACAGGTATTTTTTGATAAAATAACTAAAGATATAAATATATCTTTAGACAAAGAGGAAAGAAAAGATGCAGATACAAGAACCAACAACGATAGAACAAGCAATTAGACTAGTATTACATTACGTTGGAATAGTAAAACTTACCAAAGCTAATGTAAAAAAGGTTTATAAAAGAAGCAAACAGCTTCAAGTCCTAATGAATGGTGGGGGATTTTGGGAAGGAAGAATGCCTTATCTAAAAGAATTACAGGACAATATTGGTTATACAGCAGACGTAACTGTAACTCATGACGATAAAAAATGGGAGAAGGTCCTCCTAACTGAACTCTCTAATATAGCAGACCAATGGTGTATACAAGAGGAAGAACATCTTGCTAAGGAAGAGGAAGCAGATGAAGAAGATGGAAGCAAGACCATCAATGAAGAGAACGAGGAAGCAAGTAAACAGTTAGAAGAGTTAGCAAACCGTGATATAATCCAACTAGATAAAAAATCGGAAGAGTCAGAGGAAGCAAAAGAGAAGTACCCATACTAAAATGTTAATAGAATTTTTAAATGAAGTTGCTGATAACCTAACAATTCTTTTCTCTATTAGCATATTACTTTTTTCATTTATACTAACTATTATAAATTGGAAGATACTTCAAGTTTCTAGGAACATACTAGATATAAGTGTCAGTCTATTCTCAGAGACAGTTGTCATAAAGGACGAGTCTATAAGGGTGCGAATAGTTTCCGAAGAAGTACTGGAAGAAACTATCAAGATGAGGAAGGCTTTAGACATGCCCGAGGAAACACAAGGAAGGGAACGCTAGGAACCCCTGTGATGCCAAGTGTCCTGTATATGTTCTATGGCTTTATACTCTTTGAAATCATTATTGAAATCTGAGTCATCAATATAATCTACGAATTGATGGAACCAATCTAAAAATCTAAACACTATTTATTCCTCCTGTAAGAACGCATGGAAGCAACTTTATTATCGCCCTAGACATTATACTGATTGTTTTATTTTTTCTTGTTACAAATCTATTAAGTTTGACTTTTTATAATGGTTGCTGTAAATTTATAGTAACCAATAAAAAATTGAAAGGATAGAATATGAAAGATGAAATGCTGTCTAACTTCTTAGAGGACCTAGAGGGTGTACTAACCCAACACTTCGGAGAAGCTTGGACATATGATTTTGATTACGATAAACCAATAACAATACACGTACCAATAGAGGAGTAAGAGATGACAGTAAAAGAATTAATAGAAATACTAAAAACTAAACATGATGGCTCTAGGGTTGCTTATAAACATCAGGGAGATATTATCGATATTGATGGAGTTAGTAATTCCTACATAGAGACTGATGAAGAGTTTTATGATGATGTGGTAGTTTTTGAATAGGAGTAAGAGATGAGTAAAGAAGATAACACAATAAACTATTTCAACAAGAGCAATCAAAGACTTAGAGATTGGTTGAAAGATGAGATAGAACATAACGAACCTGTGGTAAGTGGCGAAGAAGAGATGGCAGATGGTACTGACGACATTTACATAGGAAGAACAGAACTAGCAGAAACACTGCTAAAGAAACTAGATGAGTGGGACGAGGAGACAGATAATGACAAATAAAACACATATGGACATATTAAACGAAGCTATGGTAGGTCAAAAGATAACAGATGTTAGGTGGCTTACTAAAAAAGAAACTGAAGCTGTTGCAGATTGGTGGGATAACCAACCAATACAAATTACCTTAGAGAATGGAGTTAGTCTAATTCCAATGTCAGATGACGAGGGAAATGAAGCTGGTGCAATGTCCACTAACATACCAAAGATGGAAACCCTTTGGGTAGAAAGAGAATAGCAATGGATTGGATTAATGATGTATACAAACAAGGTACACTAGAAAACAAATTGGCTAAAAAGATTTGGTTTTTAGATTCTAGTAGATTATTTTATCTATTAGAAAAAGACTTGGGGAAGCAGATATCTAAAGAGTTTATTGAAACACATAGAGACGAGATAACTAAACACTTTATGAATGGTAATGTAGAATCTCTAGCTGAAGAGTTAGATATCAAAATAGGTAATTTGACAAAATAAAAGAATTGTTATAAAATTATAACAACTAATATAAATAAACAGAAAGGATAATTATGACAGCAAGTTTATTTGGAGAAAGGTTTGCAGGACGAAGAGAACCTGCATGGCACAGGTTGGGACAAGTGTTCCCACAAAAAGAGAGGGTTACAGCTTCGGAGGGTATGAAGAAAGCAGACATTTTGTTTGGGATTGATAAACACCCTCAGATAGTGAAGATGGAAGATGGTACTGAACTAGAGACAGGTTCTTATGCAGTAGTAAGAGAACCTACCAGTGATGACCCTGAGCATAAAGTATTAGCTACTGTGGGGAAAGAGTGGACCTGTTTACAGGCAACTGAGTTAGGAAAGATGTTAGACCCAATTTCAGAGGAGTTTCCAATAGAGACTGTTGGTGCAATAGGAAATGGGGAAAAGATATTCTTATCTATGGACGCAGGTGCTTCTACAATCGCAGGAGAGGACCACGAACTATACTGGTTGGTAGCAGACCATAGAGATGGGACAGGTGCAATGAGTATTGCATTTACCCCTGTTAGAGTAGTGTGTCAGAACACTTTGATTACAGGACTAAGAAGCAGTAAAGTTTCTGTGAACCTAAGACACAATAGGTCAATCCAAACTGATGCTTCCTTTTACCTAGACATCTTTAATCAGATGGCTAGAACACAAGAGAATGTGGTTAGTGCTATGGATACTATGACAAAGACGAGATTGAAAGCTAAGGAAGTAGATAAAATACTCACATCTGCTTACCCAACTGCTTCAAGACCTACAAGATTGAAACTTTCAGCTAACATATCTGCAGATGACGTACCATCAAGTGTGTGGAATCGTATCCTAAATGATAAAAAAGAGCAGAAAGAGGAGTGGGAAAAGAGACAAGGAAGAGTAGATAGAATCGTAGATAATGCTAAGGAAAGATTAGACGTATTCAATCAAGAGTTTCCTAAGTTATCAAACACCCCTTGGGCAGTTTATAATGCAGTAGTGGAAACAGAAGATTATAGACGTGGTCATACAGCAAGTGGTACTACTCTATTCGGTGGAAGAGCAGAAGCTAAAGCTAGAGCATTTAACACAGCATTAGAATTAGTGTAGAATATAAAAGTGGGGGATATTTTCAAAGTCTATATCCCCTACACTATCAAACAAAGGAGAGAGAATGGCAACTAAAGTTGAATTACAGAAAATGAATAAGCTACTCCAAGAGGAAACTGCTAAGTTACAAAAAGTAAATAAGCAGAGATTTGAAAGAATGAGAGAATTGGAAGAGAGACTAAACATTCAAAGTATGCAATTAGCTTTGTTATTTGAATCTCTGAAGTATGACTCACGACATAGTGGGTTTGCCTCACTTGTTATGATGTTAGGAAGAAGCAAGAAATTTTGGACCAAACCTCAAAGTAAACTTGAAGAGGAAATAAGAGATATGGAAGAGACAGGTCTACTAGACTTCGAGGAAGATGAAGATGACCTACCACCATTTCTTAAGAGAAAGCGACAATAATAATGACTGATGTATGTACAGATTGTAGGAGTCGGAAAGTGGTTGATGGTTATACTGAGAGGACTGTTAATTCAACCATTGGAAAAAATCTACTTATAACAAGTAGGAAGTGGTGCCAAGAATGTCTAACTAAATATGCAAGTAGACAAGAGTGCCGAGCAAGTTATATGCCAAAGTTACGAGATACTAAAATAGATAAATACTTGGAAGTAGTAAATGGTTTTGATTTTATTCCATATGCTTTTAGATGGAAAACATCATCTTACTACCACGAGGCACGAGCAGAGAAATAGGAGTTTAGATTATGCAATGTCCGAGATGTAATAGTAAAAGTTATGTCCATATATATATAGACGAAATTAAATGTATGGCTTGTAGTCATACTGAATATAAAATTCCAAGTGATGTAAGTAAGGAAGTAAAAGCTAATCTAGGAAGCGATAGTGGTAACCATAGTGGAAAGAAACGAGTAACCCTATCTCATTATTTTCAATAGTGATAATAGTGTATTTGACAAAATTATAACAATCATTATAAAATATGGTTATGGGTGTTGAAAGGTTTATAAGAACTTAATAAGAAGTCAAACAGTTGCATACCTACTTCTTGCCCACAATATGAAAGGATAAATATGGATAAAAGATTAAAAGTATATGAGGCACAATTCAAACCAACTGCTGAAGATGGTGAGAGAATGTTGCAGATAAAAGAAGATTTCAAAGGTCTATTTGAAAACAATAATAGAATTTCAGAATGGTTTATGGCAATGATAGACAAGATGGCTGATGATGATAAGAGAATGGATACCTTAGATAACATAATAGGTAAGATGGTGGGCGAAAGAATTGAATTAGAAAAAAGAATAGAGGGTTTAGAAAACCACCTGTTCAGAGATTAGGAGAAAAAAATGAACACAGAAGAAAACAAACTTGTAAACGTGGGCGAACCAACAAAAGCACCACAACCATTAGAACCTAGTGAGAACAAAGACTACGAAGAACTTATAAATCTATATGATGTACCTATGGAAAGAGCAATAGCTAGAGAACTTTTCAAATTGGACCAAGACCAATTAAGAGCATTGTTAGATGTGGCAATAGACTATGATGGGTTAGTTGATTGGCATAAAGGGAAACTATCAGAGACTGATTTGGAAGAACGAATATCAGAAGATAAAGAATGGATAGTTGAGGAGATAATATTACACACTCCTTTCGGTTCTACTTACAATTTAGCACAAGAACTAAGAGTAAGACCACAACGAAGATATCTAACTGTTGAGGTATTTGGATATGACCTAAACAATATGTATGACCTAGTTGTAAAAGCTAAACATAGCGAGGGTGATGAAGAAAATTTATATTCTGATATTATTGAAATGACTGATGAAGATGGGAAAACATTATGAGTAAGTATGTATGTGGCATTTGTGGTAACGAGAATGTTTCTTATCAAGTGTGGGTAGATGAAGATGGAAACAGGAAACAGACTTTCCAAGAGAAATGTTTAGCACCTGAGATTGAGTGGCAAGTAGGACAGGCAATGAATGGTCAAGCATGGTGCGAGGAAGATGAAGAACTTGGCACAATGGGTTGTGGGGAAATCTCAGGAGTAGTCCACAAACAGTCTGACAGATGGTGGGATTTGAACTATGACAGACAGAAGAAACTTAAGGAAAGTAGGAACGCATGACAGAACAAGCTATAAAAGAATTACAAGAATTTGCATTTGACCATTGGGAGAACTTCTTATGTTTCCCATTAGAGTTTGAAGATAGTGATGGTAATGTTTACACCTATGGAGAGTATGAAGAACATTTAGACTTTTTCAAGTGTGGTGCTTGTGGTACTAAGTATCTTGGGAATATGATGAGTGAAGTAAATGACTACTTTTGTAAGTGGTGCCATGAAGATGATGGGTATGAAAATGATTAGAGTATATTTTGAAAGAGGATATGCTTCAGAGGAAGTAGCAATGTTTCATGATAACGAAACATACATGGCTTGTTTACCTAGCTTGAAAACTTTAGCTAGGAAGCTGAAATGGAAACGAGTTACCGAGACGATAGATGACTAGGAACAGGACCGACCTTATACACATATGTAGGAACTACTACAGGAAAGAAGATGATGATGTCTTTGAATACTGTAAGTGTGGTGCAAGGTATTTTCTGAATCGCAGAGTAGCGAGGATTTGACTAAATTATAATAGTTGTTATAAACTATAAATATACAAAGACCGAAAGGATAAACAAATGCCAAATTGGTGTCAGAATGAAGTCTCTATTTATGGAGACAAAGAAGATATAGAAAAACTAAAAGCAGAGGTCTTTACTGTAGATGAAGATAACGACCAATCTTACTTGGATTTCAACAAAGTAATACCAATGCCAAAAGAGTTAGAAGATACTACAAGTCCATCTAGTGTTGTACCTGATGAGTATGTCAGAATGAGAGACCTAGTGAAAGCTAATCCAAGTATCCAAAGTATTTGGGTAGATGGGCGACAGATAAAAGCTAATGAGTGGTCCGAGAAATTCATAACTGAACTACAGTCAGAGATTTTGAAGAAAACCTATGGTGCAGATAATTGGTACGATTGGAGAGTAACTAATTGGGGAACTAAGTGGAGTATTGATGGTGGTAGTATAGGGTTTTATGATGAAGATGATGACAGGATAGAGTTACACTTTGATACTGCTTGGGGTCCACCTGATGAAATCTATCAGGCACTTAGAGACAAATACGAAGATATAGAAATCTCTTGGTTCTATCGAGAAGATGGTATGCAGTTTGCAGGATACTTGGATAGGAGTTGGTAGATATGACAGTAGAGGAACTAATAAACGAATTGCAGAAGCTAGAAGATAAGACACTTGATGTTAGATTGGAATATAAAGATGAGGAAGCAAACAAGTGGGTGGAACGAGTGGTGGAACGAGTTGAAGCACACTATCAAGGTGGTAGTGGACACGAGTTACATGGCGAGGTTATCTTAGTAGCTTCTGAATAGCCGATTTGCATTTTATAGTGGTTGTGATAATATATAGGTATACAAAAAAAATAAGGATAAAAAATGACAGATAGAGACAGAACAAATAATGTAGCTTGGTTAAAGAGTGGAAATTACATAATTTCGGACCCATGCTATGTTATGTCAGACGCAGACTACGAGAGTGTAATTATCGACAATTACACAAACGAATATGGTTACGACATTACGAATGTTGAACATGGTACATTCTTTGTGTGTGAGGTTGGAGATGATGGAGTTTATGGAGATAAGCATGGCAACGATTATGGAGTAGATAGTGGTCAGATTGGTGCAATACCATATGAACTTTGTACAGATGAAGCCATAAATGATAAAGAAAACTATAACCATGTACACTTTGATAACAAGGTTTATGTAGGTTGGCAAGATTTAAGTGGTTATTCTGCTGACTATGGATTACTTACCATAGGAGACTTTGAGATAGAGACAGGAATGGACCGAGAAGATATTACCTGTAGCAATGGAAGATGTGATAATCAGGGAAGATACCTAGATGATGATGATACCTGTGTAGACTGTGGCGAGGAGTGGTAAGATGACAATAAAAGATTTACACACTTGCAGAGACTTCAGATATTTAGACTGTGAAACTTGCAGAGAAAACGAATTACAATGTATTGAAATATGTACTTATTGTGGCGAGGAGAAAATACAATGAGATACCAAGTAACATTTTTTGGAACATGGAACACAGAAATAGAAGCAGATAGCCGAGAGGAAGCAGAAGAAATACTAGAGAGAGATTGGGATAAACTTACCGAGATTGATTCTAGCTTTATGAACCTTGAAGCAGATTTAGAAGATGAGGGATATGATGACTAATAGCATGGAAGATAAGATAGAAGAACTAATAGAATGGAACATTGAAAGTTTAGCTGATTTGTTTGGAAGCAGAGCAGACACTTTGACTAGCTTACAATATACAGCACTAGATAGAATTTTTAGGTATGATGGAATAACACCATTTGACAAAAAGAGCAATGACTATATAAAATTAGAATATGAAGATATGATGGAAACAAAAAAAGAGATAGGACATGAAGAACTGTAAAAAATGTGGTGGCATTTTAATAAAAGATTATGAAGATATGAAGTGTTTACTGTGTGGTTACATGGAGTACACTATACCAACAAACATAAAGGAAGATGTGAACCAAGCAAAAGGGAAGAACTTTATAGAGAGAAACCAAAAAGAAGTGAACTATTATTACGATAAGGAAGATAAATTATTTGGAGTAGAAAAATGATAAAAAATTTAGTTAGAGATATAAAGAGAATTGATAAGAAACTAATTGCTAAATTTGAACAGGGTAAGATAACTGAAAACTTTGGTCAGAATGACATTCGTAAACTAAGAGATAAGTATGATGTTTATGATTCTGAAATTGGTAGTATGATTAGAGATTTTGATATGTATTGTGCCACTATGAGTGATAGCAATAAAGGATTTTTCGGGGTGGGGAAATGAGAGAGTTGAATATACAACAAAAAACACTTATACTAGAAGAAGTAAAAAGAAACATACAACAAGGAAGCAATAACGAACTAGATAACTTAGCAGAGAACCATTATAAGATATCAACAGACACATACTTCAAGTGTATGCAGATAAATGAACACGAAACATTCTACCAAAATGTAGAGAACTATTTAGACGAACTAAGGAACTATAACCTAGAGGAACTAATACAAGGAAACTACCAAGTAGATACAAAGAACTAAGGGAACATTACTTGACAAACAAGGAAATAGAATTTTATTTATACTAGTCTTAATACCTTAGTGAGAGGTAATAAATGGAAGCCGAAAAATATATTGGAAATAAGTACGATTGGAAAGGCATGAATTATATTATAAAGTTGGAAGCAAGAGGAAGCAGAGGGAAAGAGGAAGTGTTGGAAGCATTGAGGCAATTACCTTATGGTATTCTGGACCAGAGAGTGCGAGTTAGTACAGTAGTAGATGATATAGTTATAAGGGAAGATATTGCTTCTTTATCTGTCCCCGCCCACCTGCAATAGCAGGAACTAAGGGAAGCAAGGAACCAAAGGAAGCAAGGGAACAAGGGAAGCAAGGGAATGCTTCATTATATTCTGTCTAGGTTAGTTTTTTATTCATAATTTTCCTCTAGCCTAGACATACCATTTGACAGATTATAATAACTGTTATAAAGTATATGTATAGAAACAAATAAAAGGATAAATAAAAATGAATAAGTTTCACATTACTATTAGCTCTAAGAAGATAGGAGAAATAATAAAGCTTCAACAATTCTTAGATAATCAAGTAGTTACTACAGGTAGTACCATCAGAATTGATAATGACTTTGAAGATTCTAATGAATACTATGATTATTGTGCTGAAGACATCAATAAAAGTTTCGATGAGTTTTTCAATAAATAAAATTTAGATATCTATGCCTATAGTATTTGACATTTTATAATAACTGTTATAAACTATAGGTATAGAAGAAATAAGGATAAACAAAAAAATGAATGAATTAAAATTTAGTAAAGAAACAAATGCAAAGCTAAAGAGTATAAAAGAGTGGTCACCTATTGATAAGCCGAGAGTATACAGTTTTAGCTTACTTAGTGGTTTTAGCTGTCCCAAAGCTTTAGACTGTCAAACCTATGCAGTAGCTGACAAGGTGACAGGTAAACGTAAAGTAGTCGATGGTAAACATGCAGAGTTTAGATGTTTTTCAGCTATTCAAGAAGCACAATATAACGAAACTTATAACCAAAGAAAACATAACTTTGATTCATTACTTGAGCATAAAGAAGATGCTTATAAAATGTTTGCTCTAATTGAAAATAGCTTACCTGTAGATGCTGATTATATAAGAGTGCATGTTGGAGGTGATTTTTTCTCAAGCGAATACATGATGGCTTGGTATATGGTAAGTAAGTTATACCCAAGTATTAAATTCTATGCTTATACTAAGTCTATACGATGGATGTCAGAACTTGAGTATCTAAGACCTGATAATTTCTCAATGATTGCTTCATATGGTAGCAAAGAGGATGCTCTAATCGATGAGTTGAATCTAAAATCTGCTGATGTAGTATTTCATCCTAGTGAAACAGATAAGCCAATAGACCATAACGAATATTATGCCATAAATGATAAGGGAAGCTTCAGTCTTTTGCTCCATGGGACCCAAAAACAAGGAAGCAAGGGAAGTGAAGCATTAAGCAAGATGGACAAAGAAAACATAAAATATAGTTATAGTAAGAAATAGCTATTGACATTTTAAAAGAATTGTTATAAAATATTAATAGAAGGAACAAACGGAAGGAAGGAAGCAACCCTTGGAACGAGAGGGAAGGGAACGACCTGCCCCACATAGGATATATCACTGACAGTAAAATTACCTATTTGACTATTTTATAATAGCTGTTATAATAATAGTATCAACAAAAAAATGTAAAGGATAAAAAAATGGATTATAAAGATACCGAAGAATCTAAAATACTAAGTGAGTTAATTGCTCAACTAGTAGATGAAGATACTAACAGTAATGAACTTGCTTGGGCTATGGGTTATGATAAACCCCTTACCGAAGAACAAAAACAAGCTTCTATGATTAGTAAAAAATACAGTAAGGAAGGATAAGAAAATGACTAATAAAGAAATGACCGAATGGCAACAAGCCATGAAAGAGTGGAAAGAAGCCATAAAAGAATGGAAGGAGACTGTAAAAAAATGGGAATAGATATTTATATGAGATGGGACGGAATGACGGAAGATGATAGAGATAAACAGTATACAGGTTTTGATGCTACTGTTGGGGATGTGGGGTATCTAAGGGAAGCCTATCATGGTAGTCCTTATGCAACTAAATACTTAGTAGAAGAAGCCTTTGAAGATGGTGCTGGAGATGTACACATACCAGCTAAAGAACTAAGGAAACGCTTACCCTTAACTAAGGACATTGTTATCCAAAGAGCCAAAGAGGTTTATAAAGAGGAACTAACGGAAGATGATGCAGTAGTCAAAGCCTTTGAGGACTTTGTGAAGCTGGGGGAAGCATTGGAAGAAGAAGGAAAGAAGCCGACTGTTTACGCTAGCTGGTAGTATTTCACGAGGGGGGTTTTTCATTTTCGCCCTCCTCACTTACTTGACACCCTCTGTCAATTTGCTATAATAATAGTATACAAAGAAAAACAAAAGGATAAAAATGAAAATCAGTAAAGCCAAAGCAACAGACTTAATAAAGAATAGTCAAGGCAAGTTTATCAATGTAGTGTTCACTAA
>Ga0080013_1004597_pt1 | contig 13490 bp, 12 predicted proteins | sample ETNvirenome_6_85_FD_69236 | JGI IMG/M metagenome (GOLD analysis project Ga0080013, IMG submission 69236) | Marine viral communities from the Pacific Ocean - ETNP_6_85 (SPADES assembly) (version 2) | ecosystem: Environmental > Aquatic > Marine > Oceanic | place: Pacific Ocean | collected 2013-06-19 | reverse complement strand
AAATACCATTCTTGCTTTTTGACCAGTTTCGCCAGAGGAAGGATTATTGGTATTAGTAATTCTTAAAATATCTGCAACTGTATTATCAGCATCTTTAACGGCATGGATTGGTGTTGATGGACTATCTGTACCTATACCTACATTACCAGAGGTATTCAATGTTAAACCACTATTCCATGTCAAAGCACTTCCAGCCGAAATGCCCGAATCATATTTAATTTGTAATACATCACTCTCCTTTGAGATTGAAAAATTACTGCCAGCATCAGAGCTTTTAAATGCACCATCATAATAAGAATCAAAGAACATATGAACATTATCGTGTCCCCAGTTAAGTTGCTGAAATACAGGATAATCATCAGAGGATACAGTATATTGTACATGAGGGCCAGCGGCATTATTATATGTACCTTCAATAGCAAATTTAGCATATCCAACTCCACCATGTGGGATAGCAGTTGTACCTATACCTACTTTACCAGAAGCGTTAATTACCATATGAGTAGAAGCCGCACCACTTGTACCTAAATATAAATTTCTTGCTGTTGTATTTGTTACATACATATCAGCACCTGAACCAGATACTCCTTCTAAATAAACATTACCGCTTGATGCTGAAGACTCTACTTTTACTCTTGAATCTGTACTTGTACTTTTAACGTGAAGAAGTTGGGCTGGACTTGCTGTACCTATACCAACCCGATTATTATCACTTTCTACAACTAATGTAGTAGTATCAACAATAAAATCATCTCCAGCTCCTCCACCTAATCCAACTGTAACTCCACCAGCAGAAGCGGTAAGACCAATAGCGGCGGCACCTGTTCCTGCATCATTTACAATTGTAATTGTTTGAGATGTTCCAGCGTCTGCATGAAGTTTGATTGCGTCTGCCGCATCTTCGTTAGCGGTAATAACCGCTCTTCCTCCCTCTGCCCAAAGGTCTTTATCATCAGCCCATGCAAGTCCGATACCACCAGCAACTGCGCTTAATAGAATTGAACCTGCGGCATCTGAACCGTCTGTAGTTCCTGCGGTGTTTATTGTTGACCATAATTCACTTCCAGCAGTTCCATGTGGTTTCCATAATGTTTCAACGCCACCATTCAAACCTATAGCAACTGTCTGCCCATCAACAACATTCATATCAATAGAACCTGCCGCAGAGTCAAGACTAATTGCTCCATTCGCATCAATATCTACACCTCCAGCAGTAGCATTAATATCAATAGCATTCGTGCCTGTTCCAGCAGAACTAATTGTAAGTGTTTGTGTTGAACCTCCTGCTACGCTTACAGCAAGGTCTTTATTTGAACCAGTAACAGTAAGATTAGAGTCATCAGTTCCATCAATAGATACTCCAGTTCCATCAACTGTTACAGTGGTTGTAGCGTTTATATCAACATTAGCCGCTGAGGTTATATCAACCTCACCAGAGTTTGAAGAAATGACTTGAGCTCCAGTGTGTCCATCTAAAACAAGAGAACCAGCCGCTGAATCAAGAGTAAGATTTCCTGCGGCAGTTGACCATGTAGCCGCCGCGGCAGATGTAATAGTTAAAGCTCCAGAAGATGTAGTCAAATTTGAAGCCGATGAACTATCTATACTTACACCAGCTGAATCTATTGTTACAGCACCACTTGCATTTAAGTCATAAGCCGCAGTATCTATATTAAATTCTGTTGCAGAGTTTAAATCAACGGTAGGGGCGGTTATATCTAATGTTGTTCCAGCGTTTATTTCTAAGTGTCCGTCTGATGAACCGTGTAGATATTCACCACCATCATTATCGTATAAGTATATCTTATCTACGACAACTAAATCTCCATCGGCTACTTTTAGAGCTTGAGCCGCATCGGTTCCTGTTATTATTAGACACTCTTCTGAAGCATCCCATGTAAAATTATCTCCTGAAGTACCACTATTAAATACTACATCATGTCCCGCTCCGTCAGAACCGATTGTTAAAGCTCCCAATAAGGTAGCCCCTACTGTACTAGTGTTAATTGTAAATACATCACCACCGTCACCATTCTTACGAACTAAGAATGCTTCAGAGTTAGTAATGTCTATTACCTGAGCACCTTCTAATATCTCATCAAAGGCTAGAGCACCGCCTCCAGAAACAGTCAAGTCTCCAGTTATGGTAAGATTTCCATTTATAGTTCCGCCTGACGATATAGCCTTTGAGGTTGTTCCAATTATATAAGCATCCATTATAAACCCCTACGCTAATACGTAACGTACAGTAGCATCAGAGCTACCCTTACGTTCCCATTGAATATATACATCATCATGTATACTCCCGATTATTCCATTAGGAATCCTAACAGAATACACCGAATCACCACCCATTAGGTAGAGATCGTTAGAAGTACTTAAACTATCTGTAGTACTATCCGTAAATTTAAAATATATATCTTCATCTGTTTGAATGTGTATGGTATGGTAACCACTCACCTTTACCGATGAAGCCGCACTAGCCGCTGTCGCGGCACTTTGAACAGACCAGCCAGCCGCTGTCTGTGTGTTTAAGGACTCATGAGCCCTATATTTTTGCATATCAGCCATTATATTTCTCTTTCATTCTATGTTTAGCTTGCGGGGCGAGAATCATCCCTATCTAAACTATGTTAAGTCTGGTAGTTTTATTGCCCGCGTACCACCAACTTTATCGCGCTTCCGCATACCATAGCGCTTAATACCTTCGTTCCATTTATTCTCGTGAAACTGCGCCATGTTCATAGCAACGGAAGATGCATTCGGGTCTGGAGATGCTCCAGCCCTGTCCATGTACAAACATTTCTTTACAAAATCTACAATTGGATAATGCAGTGAATTATCAATATCTGGGATATCATTAATGCTATTTATATTATTTGGCTCTGCATGATACCATAATAACAAACCGTCTGTAACCGCTTCCTGTATTGCTTTCCATCTTTTTCTTAATGAAGTATTTTGTGTACCAGAACTGTCTACATTTGTAACAAGAGCTAACTTATCACCCTCAATAAAATATACACAGGAAGAATCTGGATATTTAATACTACTAGCCATTACTTCGTATCCGGCGATACCAATGCCGACTCACTGCTAATATCTGTTAATAATAAATCTTTATCTAATAATCTTGGTATTTGCATATAATCTCCTGAACTATCCATGAAATACACTCTAAATATTTTGTTTAAATCTAATTTATAAGCTGATCCATCTGAGCTATAAGCTTCATCACTAAGATCATACCACATTTGATCTGCTACTGTAGTGATCTTTGCATGAGCTGTTTTAACATTATACATACCAGCTTCTGTTAAAGCATCATTAATTAAACTAATAACGTACGCTTCTGGTGCGTTTGGAAATACTTGTCGCACCCTACTTAAAATTTGTTTTACCGTTAAAGAATGAACAGCCATTATCCTACGCCTTTCGCTACTATTTGTAATCCTTTGTCATAATCAGCCTGTAACTTTGCTTGTTGCCCCATTAACCACTCATATTCTTTTGTATCTACCGCTAATCTAACCTGCGCCTCATTAGCATATCCCTGTGATATAGCTATCTTTGCCTGAATCTCATTTACATATGCTTGTGCTGATGCAATAAAACCCTGTGCTGACTGTATATAGGTATTGGCAGTTCCTATATACCCTTGCGCTGTAGCACCATAACCATTAGCTGTTCCTAAATAACCTTGCGCTGATTGTGAAAAACCAGCGGCAGTCTGAGCGTATTTGTCACCAACTTGGCCATACCCAGCCGCCGTACCTAAATAACCTTGAGCATCCTGATTATAAGAAGATGCTGTAGCAATATATCCCTGTGATACGCTCACCTGCGCCTGCACCTGCTGTACTCTTGCCGCAACTTCATTAACATAAGACTGTACTTCGCTGGCACTACCTGCGGCTTCCGCTAAAAATCCGTTACCATTAGCTAGTCTGGTTTGTGCTGTTTGTCCAAACCCAGCGGCATACTTTAACCTTGAATCAACTTCCAAACTATAACTTTGCGCTGATTGTATATAAGCGTTAACAGTATCTATATACCCTTTTGCTAAAGATATATCTTGAGCCACCTCAGCTAAGTATGTGTTGGCAGTGTTTATATATGCCTGTACAGCTTGGGATTTCGCTCCTGTAAAATTAACCCTAGCACTAGCTTCCGCCGCATACCCTTGTGCTTGAGAAACATATGTTTCTGCTTCTTTTAGATAAGCATTCCCTTGACCTACTATTGCGTTAGCCTCTTGAAGATAAGAACCTCCAGCTGTTAACCTAGCTTGAGATTCCTGTCTTTTTGTTTCTGCCTGTTTTAGTCTAGCATTCATCTCAGCTATGTATCCATTTGCTATGGCAATCTTAGCTTGAACTTCATTTCCAAACCCCTGCGCGGAAGACACATAAGCTTGAGCTGTACTAATATAACCTTCAATAGCCCTAGCTTTTGCCCCACTAAATCCAGCTCTTGCACTTACTTCTGATGCATATCCATTCGCCTGTGCAATTCTAGCTTGCGCTTCCTGTATGTAAGCATTACCAGCGCCTATAGTAGATTGAGCTTCTTCAAGATATGCTTTACCAGTAGAAATAAAAGCCTGCATTGTAGTAGCATTTGCTTGTATTTCATTTGAATATCCTTGAGCTGAAGCTAAATAAGTTTGAGCCGCTTGAGCATAAAGTTTAGATGATTCAAAATAACCATTCCACACTTGAGCTTTAGCAGACGTCCAAACCCCTCTAGCTTGAACTTCACCAGCAAAACCCTGCGCTTCGCTAGTAGCTCCTCGCAATAATGAATTCCACTCTTCTAGATGGGTTTTTGCTCTAGATATTTCTGTTTGTGCTATATTCAAAGCAGAACTTACCAACTCAATATCCTCATTAGCTTGAGCGCCATAAGCATCGGTGGTTGCTGAGGGTTGGTTGTTGTTAATTAAATTTTCAGCATTGTCAATTGCGGCTTTTACCCTAGTTAATTGAGCACTACCAGATGTAAAAGTATCACTATCTCCCCAATTATATGAAGCCACTCTGTCTAATGCGATATTTATTGCATCAGCGGCAACCTGAAATTCTGAACTACTTGTATCTGTATCAACGGCAGATTCAGTAACTTCGGCTACACCTAAAACAATGTTAGCAAGCATTTTATTAGCATCTTCTATTTCATCTTCCGCATTTAACACTGAAGCCTTTAAAGCATCTAACGCGGTTTTAAATACCCCACTACTATATGCCCCGGATAAATTTTTAGCCTCTTCAAATTCTGTAAAAGCATCTGTAATTGGAGAATCTTTACTACCACTTGTTTGGGTGGCAACCTCATCAAATTCTTCATTTGCTAAATCTATAATATCATCCACTTTATTTAATTCTGTAACCATTGCGTCACAGGCGGTTTCAAAGTCGCTTGAATTGTCTGTATTTGAAGCCAACTCTGCCGCCTCTGCTTTCGCGAGAACAATCTCAGCTTTAGCAAGAACTAAATCAGCATCTATCTTATCACATACAGCTTGCGTTTCATCCATTTCTGTTATTATCTTAGCCGCCGCTGTGTTAACAGCTCCTTCTGAGTCTGTTTCACCTAAGTCTAACAACGCACTAGACTTATCAAGTTCTACACTACCCTCAACAATAACATTATCAACTTTATCAAATTCAGTGCTAGCCTCTACAATAACATCATCAACCTTATCTAGTTCTGTATTAATAGCGGTTAACGCAGTTGCAATATCCCCAGAGTTATCTGTCTGAGTTGCTATTTCAGCCGCTTCTGTTTTAGCTAAATCTATCTCTGCTTTTGCTGTAGCTATTCTTGTATTTGCGCTACCTAAAGCTGTTCTTGCATCTGACACACCAGAAACTGCATTGTCAGCTTGAGTATTAATTAAATCTAACGCAGTATCTATTTTACTATCATCAACCTCAGATTCAGCTTGAGCTGACTCTAAAACTGCCGCGTCAAACTGTCCGTTAGCAAGACCTACAGCCGTATTAATTCTTCCTGCGGCAGTTGCTATTGCGGCGGTTGCTGTATCTATACTTGAATCAACTAAAGTGGCGGCGTCATCTACCTCTGCATTTGCAAGTCCGATCTCGGTAACTGCTTTATCTATCTCCGCATTTGCCAACACCACCTCAGCCGCCATTTTGTCGGCCTCTGTATTAGACAAAGCCACTTCAGCAGTTGCCTTATCTACTTCCGCATTAGCTAATGCCACCTCTGCGGCCATTTTATCTACCTCAGTATTTGCCAAACCGATCTCAGTTACAGCAGAATCAGATTGTGTATTTATTAAAGCTATTTCAGTATGTACATTATCTGCAATTGATTGAAGTTCGTCAAGCTCAGTATTGATAGCTGTCATCGCTGTTGAGATATCAGAGTTACCAAGTTTATCATTCATTCTTCTTTGTAAACCTTTTACAGCTCCATATAAAACAACCATATATTCATATTCATCTGGAAATACACTTATAGCGCTATCTCCATAAGCCACTGCTGGATACTGTACTTCTGAATATTTACATGATCCACCATCTGGTAATGCGTTTAATTTGTTATTTTCAATATAAAACACAGGATCGGTAACAGATGCATATTGCATATCATATTGGTCAGATGCGCGACCTTTATATAAAGCTTGTATTGGTCTGCAAGGCTGATCAATGTCCCCATCGTTTCTAAATACATGTAATACTTTCCCAGTGTTTAATGTTTCTGCTTCGCTACCTACAGCGGCAGATGTAAATGTTTGTTGCGCTGATACCAGACTTAACTCTGGTTCAGGCATTATGTTAATAATTTCTTTTGCTCCGTCAGTCAGCCAACTGGTTAAAGCGGAATCATCTCCGACAGAACCAACCATATCTTCAATTTGTACTTTAAACGTAGCCATTATACACTCGCTATAAACAATTCAACATCTACTGCATTTGAGCTAGAATCAACTATAATACTAGCTAAATCTTCAAAACTTGAAAATGCTGGAGAAGTATCTGCTTCACCAAGCATAAAATCATCTGGAGTACCAAACATTAAACTGCTACCCGCCGGTACTACAAACTGTGCATTATCACTTGCACCTACCATCGCCACATTAACACTATTAGAACTATCTAAATTTGTTAACCGTATATATCGTACATCGTTTACATCAAATGCTCCATCTGATGTGCTTACTGCCGCCGCGAAGGTTGCAATAGTCGTATCGCCATCTGCTGGGACGTTTACAATTCTTTTATATATTTCAGCTACGCTGGCAATAGACCGGGTTCTTTTAGAACCATAATTCTGATTATTTAATATAATCTCTTCTTCTATTTTAATTTTTAATGTGCCCGCCATGTCTACTTTCCTCTACTTCTTGGATATGCTCATCCATAGTTATATTTCTAAATTCCATATCGGTTCTTTTACCTCTTTCTGTTCGCATCCACATATTTGTACTATATTTTGTTTCAGATGATTTTCTACCACAGCTTCTGCAATAAAACCATCGTTCTGGATTTGGATTTGAACAATGAACACAGTTGTTATCCATAGTATGCAATAACTGATCCGCTATCTAATTCTATTGAAGCATAATATCCATATATTGTTCCGCCTGCTGGAATTTTAAAAGTAGCTGGTACTGTACCAGATAACCATGTTACATCACATTCTGATGTATCTACCACCGAATCTTCTAATCCCATTATTGCTACAAACGGCCCTGCTATTGCATCGGTACCATCTATAATGATAGCCCCCGCTTGACCTAATTGAAGGTTTTGAGCTTCTGCAACTGAATAATTGCTTAATGATTTTACTCCACGTGCCATATTTTCCTCCTGCTCTAAGGACTGGCTGTCCATGAATGAGCTTGTTAATTGTTAAAAAACCTTATGAGATTTGGGGTAAACCTTTTATTGATCTACCCCACAGTTCTCAAAAACTGTTAATCCTTATTTATTCGGATTATGAAGTTTGAATACCATTATTGATACTACTGAATGCTTCTACAAGCCATTCGCCACCCCAAAACATTAAATTAACCCAATCGCCACGTTGTGCGGTTGTGTCTAAAATAACATTTGAGACTTGAGTACCTGCTGTAGAATTCGCGGCGTCAGCGCCTGCGTCTTGATTCACACCACTTACAATAGCACTGCCTGCGGCAATGGTAATATCAGCAGTCGGGGTTTCTTCCCAGACTATGAATTTGTAATATGTACCATCTTGCCCGGTAGCGGCTGTAGGTAGTGTTATAGAATAAGCTCCATCAGCAGAGTCGCACATAAACACTTTACCACTATCATCTTCGTCTAGTGTTCGTGCGGCACTTATGAATTCAACTTTCTTCTTTAATGCAAAAGAAGAACCACTGTTTTCGTTTAAATAATCAGCTCTCATCGTTAACTCCCTTAACTAATCTGTTCAAAATTATACAACATATGAGATTCAGGTAGAGTAATCTCAAGACCAGCTTCGGTCAAGATCATATCTTTACGCAAATCTTCATCTGCTTGTTGTACGTTTGAAATTATGTGAGTATCACGATTTAACCCATTACCAACTAGAGGTCTGTAAGAAACCTTGCTCATATCAACTAAACACATGAAACTGTTAGCAAGTCCTCTAAATAGAGGCTCTTTAACAACGCCAAGTGATCCATGAACTGTATCAACTTTCATGATACTATGCCCAAAAGAACCGCTGACTTTTTCATGACTGATACCAAGCTTATACGCTCCAGCATCAGTTGATAATTGAAGTGATCCATCAAGGAATCCGCCTGATCCCATTTTATTAAACAGAGTGATCACAGGAAGACCTGCAAGTGCAAGCTTCTGAGATTCTCCGCCACGAGCAGGATCCATCAACACTTCCATATCACTTAGGAATAAATCGTAAGTGAATTCGGCAGATGCGACAGTTCTACTGTAAGGAGAACCAGAAGAATAAGACAGTGCACTGTTATCAGCAGTAGGTGCCGCGTTGGCAGTAATATGCCCTACGATACCTTCAGAATACTGAACACCGCTAATGCGTGCTCTCTGTCCAAATAACATTGCTCTTTCAATGTCAACCTTATGTTCTCTTAGTTTTTGATTCCAGACTCGTTGCCATTCATTGGCATATCCTCTATAGTTAGTAGCAATAGCTGTGTTTGTCAACTCAGCCGCAGTTTTGAAAATCTGGGTATAACCAAAATCATCATCAAGACTGTCTGACCATACATCAGGAGAACCAGTACCTTCTTCAAAAGAAGTACCAATAACCTGACATTTGTCATTGTCTGACATGATATTATAACCAGAACCATAACTGGAATTAGGTAAAGCGACAATACGTCCTGTAAAGACTGATTCACTCCCCTGATCGGCTGGAGCAGAGTCAATTCTAACTGAGGCGTATGAAACACCTGCTGTAGAATCAAGGGTCTGCACAGCAAAAACCATACCTTTAACAAGATAATCAACTGAACCACTGCTTCCGTTAGGGGTATCAACCGTAAACTGGTAAGAACTACCAGCACTTACAGCTGAACCGCCATTAACATTGGCAGATAATAGGAATGTCCTACTTGTCCAATCAATCCGCGACCTGTTTTCCAAAAATCGGAATACAGGATCATTCGTTGGTGCTTTCGCTACTTTATTTAGATATACAAAGAACGGTGACTCTTCTGGAGCTAATTCAGCAACGCGATCCCCGAAGTCGTACAATCGTCGTTGGTCTGGGGCTTGCCCCACACCAGCCGAAGTTGCCGCCGCAGTAATCGAGCTACTCTTTAATGTTCCGCTAGTAATAGCCATTTTTTTCTCCGTGAGTTACTTTATTATTAAAATACCGTTTTATCCCCCACACTCATTACACTATCCCAAACCTTATCATCATCTGATTTTGATTGGGGTGGTGCACCTTGTATAGCGCCGGGGCTTCTTGGAGCATTTCTTGCCGCACTAACTGCCTGAGCTGTATCACTAACCGATCCGACTTTATTGACGTCACGATATAGTTTTACAAGATTAGGCAAACCTACTTGTTCCTTCGGTTGAGTAACAAACTGCATAAAGTTATTTACATCCTCATCAGAGAATTTATATGTACCACGCAATTCGTTAACCGTGTTGTTATAGGTCATTTGTTCTGACATTTGTTGCTCCTGCCTTTGTAATGCCTGACCCACAACTTGATTCGTTAGCTCAGTTTCCTGTTGCTTACGAAATTCATATGATTGTGAACCCGGCTTGTAGTAGGCTTCCCAAGGGTTAAAGTCCTCTTCTGGCAGTGCTGGTTTAGATTCCGTTTTCTTTGCTGGCTGTCCGTTGATATTGCTTTGTAATAAATCAACCAAGTCTGGGCGAGATTCTAGTAATTGTCCCAAGGGCTCTAATTGCTTCAATTTACCATTATCGGCATACGCGCGATCATACATTGATTGAAACTTTTTAGCCTCACTTTCCCAATCCATTACTTGCTCAACGGCTTCTTCAGCCTGCATTGCTTCGTTATCTGCTTCATTGACAACCTGATCTATTATTTCAGTTTGTCCTTCTTCACCACTGACAAATTCGGTAGTGGCCTCTGTCTGTGTAGTGTCCATTACGACTCCTTTTCTAGATGTCTCTAAGCATTAGGAGCAGAACCGGGTTCCTTCATGGAACCAACCAATTTCTCCGCTTCGAGCTTCACCTCGTTTTGTAGTTTATTTAATTGAACCCTTCTATCAGATTTGGCGTCTGATGCAATTTCCGACAATCGAGATTTGAATTTTTCAACCTCGACGCGTTTTCTATCATGCACAGACTCCCTCTGGGCTGTCTGGAGGTCACCCTCCAAATTCTTTATCTGTTCTTCCATAGCCTGAACCTGTTGCATTAACTGCTGACGTTCTTCAGTTCTACGGAGGATACCTTCTTTATCAAATATTTCTGGGTTTTTCTTTAGTACTTCATACTTATCTACTATACCCATTTGAAATGCTTCCATGTATACAGAAAGCTCTGCCCACTTACTAGTTGGTAAACTAGAACCCGGCTCTATGCGAACATCATGCTGTGAAAGATTATGCTTATCTTTTTTCATGTCTAGAATAGCATTTTCGGTACTATCATAGAAATTCGCCATTGCTTCTGTTACATCATTGTTAGCCTGAACTAACCTAAAAATCTTTTTATATGTATAATGTCCTTTACAAAAATTGTATAATACCTTCCCTAACCTATTGATACTAAACTCAATATCTCTCAGTTTTGACTTAGGTCTTTCCGTTCCCAATGCAATCATACGTTCTGTACCACGCACTGTTTCGGGAGCTTTCTCTGTAAAACCATGCATCATCTCTGGTAATCCAAATGTAAAATCAATATAATGTTCACATTGTTGGATTAGTTTGTAAAACTCTGATGCTAATGCTTGTGGTGCTGGATAATGAGGTTCTCCTTGAGAGCTATCCACTTCAATTACCGCATTTGGGTTTGCCCAATCCTGTTCTAACTGATTAATATCATCCACACTACCTAATGGTACTAATAGTTTTAAACCAGCAGAAGCCTGAGCGTGAGATAAAGCCAATGACCATAGTTTGTTTAATAATCTTTGCATTGGACGAGCTCTTGATACGTCTGATTTAGGATATGGAGTTTCTGTCCAAATGTTAGGCAAGGGCACTATGGGATAACAGTCTGTATGTAGAATTGCTTCATATAATACAATCTGTCCCATAGTAGCACACACTTTAATTCTTGATTGCTGTACTGGGATTACTTCATATTGACTGCTCTCTACGCGTTCACGGTTATCTTCGATAAATTGCATATACTCTTCTTCATCAAAAATAACTTCTTCACCTGACTGCATATCAATAACACGATAATATTCCACCTTAATCTTATAGTATCTTTCCAGTACCTGAAACTTTTCACGATGGTATAGATCACTATCTTTTACCTCAGCTGGTGTAAATACAGATTTTGAATTTTTATTTTGAGCACTAGGGTAATCTTCTTCATTATAAGCATTTAACTGTGAAATAATACCAGCTACTTCTTCTCCAGATTCTTCATCTATCTGCGGCCCTAATTCAGGGTAGAGGTTGACGACCTGTTCACCAGTTAGTATGGTAGAGAGGATGACGCCTTCAGCGTCATCATACCACCTGTTTCTGGTGGAAGGAGAGACGTATACCCGAAAAGGGTTAACATAAGTGAACTTGACGTCACCCCTACCGAAGTCTGACTCAGGGTCTATATACGCATACAGATAACCCATTCCAGTGATTGCATAATCATGTATCGCTTCTTTTAATTGCCAATCACCTTGTGAGTTTTCCCAAATATAACTCATTACAGTACGCCACAATGTTGCTATCTTTACATCAGAGTCCTCACGTGGAGTTACTGTAAAAGCTGGCGGTCTTGAAGTTAGTACCGCTTTAAATTTTTCAATTGCTGGCCCGATTCTATCCATCGGCACATCTGCCTGATTGCGAGCCTGTAGTTCATCTGACTCATCACTGGTAAAATGATTACCAAGAAAGAAGTCAATATCATAACGAGCTTCTGTATCCCAGTCTGCTCTTGAGTCCCGCCATTGGCGGTATAATTCTTGATTATAATCTGCTTTAGGGTCTGATTCTAAAGGCATTAGCTTCCTTCAGCACCTAATTGTTGTATTACTGCCCTGCCAATTAAACCCCTCATTTGAGGTGTAAAACTATCAGGGTTTAACCCATGCCTATGAAGTGTTCGCATGTTTCGCTGGTGAAGCGGTGTTTTTATTCTGCCGAAACTCTCAAGATATGGCATGAGCACTTCTAAATTTTTTTCGGTTGGCAAATCATTATAAACGTCTGAAGGGATCATCTCCGCTGGCTGTCCTGATGGCCACGATCTTGGTAGGCTATTTAAAGTAGTTTGCACATGCTCTTGCGTTGGCGCTGGCATATTCCCAGAAGATACTTGTCCACCACCCTGATAATGAGGAACAGCAGATTTACCCATATTGTTCATTTTTTGTAGTAGTAAAGAATCTAATGCTCTACTCTCCATACCAGACATTCTATGTTTTGCCATCTCTGGCCCCCCTCTCATATACGTGCCGTATAAATCTTCTGGGGATCGCATATTGCTCATTTCCTCCGCTGGTGCTGATAAACTTTCCGGTAGTGCATAACCAGCTTCGCCCATCATTTCTGCTTTTTGTAATGCTTTTTCATATTTCCCTGCTTCTCCACCCTCTTGATAGCCATGCACCATACCACCATGTTGTTTACCATAATAATATTTATGAGCATCTTCAGCTTCTTTTATAAAACCTTTTACTCCTTTTTCCATAGTATCTTTATCTTCGTGAAGTTTCATACGCCAAGGCTTGCCTGATTTTTCAGCATATAGTGCTTTACCCATCTCTCTTACAGAAGGGCTTTCGTCTCTTAATTTTGTTATAGCGCTTCTTTTTATTCTATTGCTTGCTTTATCATACTCCATAGATGG
>Ga0080013_1004596_pt1 | contig 13493 bp, 12 predicted proteins | sample ETNvirenome_6_85_FD_69236 | JGI IMG/M metagenome (GOLD analysis project Ga0080013, IMG submission 69236) | Marine viral communities from the Pacific Ocean - ETNP_6_85 (SPADES assembly) (version 2) | ecosystem: Environmental > Aquatic > Marine > Oceanic | place: Pacific Ocean | collected 2013-06-19 | reverse complement strand
TACTCAGCCGAAGATGATGAACCGTCATGAAGGTCGAGGGGCTGATCTAAGGAAATGTAGTCGGTGTGTGTGCCTGCACCAGTGTTCGTATCTCGGCTGTACCAGATCCTACGAATGCGGCGACGGTGAACTCTTCCAGCACTGTCCGTGATTTCGAGCCAGCGGCCATCCCAGGGATGAGGGACATGAGCATCTACATAGGTAGAACTATCCAGATTCCACTCTGTGATGCTTGCATCATCCCCAGATGGGTCTCCATCGGTGATGGCATATGCCCGTGACCAAACGACCCCTTCTGTCGTAACAGGAGCCCTGACTTGGGTCAGCCCGTCGTTAGTGATCGCCGTGTTGGTCTTAGCATCGGGCTGTGTACGGATAGATGCCTTGTCCTCAAAGAAGAGGAAAGGCACTTCCAACGCAAGCTGCTGATAGGCTCGGTTAATGAACCTATTCAGCTTGCTTTTCAGGTCAGTAGAAGTGTTGGGTTGCCAGTCAATCTGATCGAAGATTGCTTGCCGGATGTCGGCACGATTCATCGGTCACGCCCCTTGGGGGCCTATCGGCAACCCCTCCTACTTATTTTAACCGCAGTTAATGTACGCTGTTCCGGTGGCGTCAGCGCCAATCGCTGTAGCAGTGTGGCCAATAACGCCGATGTTTGCGCTAAGAGTCGCAGCGTCATCTGCATAATCGAGGGCAGTTCCAGCCGTACCCGCACCACCAGAGGTAAATGGAGTATCGAGAGTCAGACCACCAGAACCAGCCAGAATAGTACCTACTCCACGCTTCAGGATAAATCCGTAAGAGCCAGCAGCGATAGCATGTTGAGCAACTCCCAATGTCATAACCTTAGCTTGGTGAACAGTGACGGGAGCAATCAAACCGCCATACCAGTCATTCGTAGTTTCGCTTGGATCACGGTAAATGATGTTGCCAGCGGCGAAGGCAGTCGAAGCCTCATCATTAAACACATAGACCCAAATCTGGGGACCAGCGTTGTTTGTGACGCCACCAGCGCCGCCCTTAGTGGCAGGAAGCGTTACCTCGTAGCCAAGAGGGAATCGCTGCGGCGAGGCAGTGGTACCCAGGTCAACTTGGGTAACTTTAGATGGAAATGCAGTTCCGCTCATGGTGAGAACTCCTAACTAAGCGATGTTACCGCCAGTGACGGCGAAGTTGGCAGAGAGGAAGTCACAGTACATGCCCATGTAGAGCACATATTCGAACTGGTGTGCATCCATGTCAGGGCGACGGATGGGACCACGGACGGAGAAGTCTCCCTTCGTTTCCATCTTGTCATCACTGCCCAGGGTGTAGGCGTGCCAGGTTGAAGACTTCAGACCATAGATGACACCGTTATCGGCACCGCCAGTCGTGAACTGGGTCGTGTCCAGAAACTCATCCAGGTACATCGTGGCCTTCAGGAACTTGACGCCCTGAGTGACATCATCAACACCGGCCTCACCCTTGACTGCATCTTCAACGATGATGCGATCTTCGAGAAGGTCGATGTAGTTTGAGAAGCTGGTCTCATCAGCGATAAGCATGTCGACTGGGCCGAGCAGCTTACCCTTACGAGAGGCGCGGAAGTATTCCTGACGAAGCGTCGAAATACCATCAGAGGCCATCGAGGTGATTTGACCGTATCCGTTATGCCAACCCGTCGTACCCGACGTACCTTCCTTAGCGAGGCCGAAGACCGTGTCCGTTTGCGAAGCTTTAGCCGCAAAGTCGAACACGCCAGCGCGGGCAGTGCCTTGTGGGCTGTAGGTCGTGTCACCGTTGAGGGTGAGGAAACCGCCAACACCAGAACCATTTCCGTTAGGAGTTGCTTGGCAATCCGCTGGTGGAAGTCCATCAAGGCAGCTTCGGGATACTGCTTGATGAGATGCTCGACATCTGCCGGGCCAGTCGCTTCCGCCATGTCCTTGTCAGGAACGAGGAAAGAGTAGATGAGGCGAGCCGCGTAGGTGTCACCCTTCGCAGTGATATCGGCGCGGGTTGCGGCCAGACGCTCACCACCATCAACGACGTGAGTCACATCACCGGGACCGCCAGTGATGACACGGAACTCCTTGTAGGGTCCGCGCAGACGACTACGCTCAATGTTTCCATTCGTGACAATCTTCTTGAGAACTGGAGACCAGGTCTCAAAAAGGTTCTGATACCTTGGAGCAAGCTCCTGAAGTGCATCATTCAGGACTTCAGCGGAAATAGCCATGGGGTTACACTCCTAATAAGAGCTGTTCGCGAAAACAGGTTACCCTGTGCGACGTTTGAATGCACGCTCAACAGCAACGCGGCGAGCATCACGAATGTTGAAAGCCTTGTCGGAAACTGACTTTTCGGCACTCTCAGGCATGTTTGCCGCTGAGCTTGCGCCCGCTGTCATTTCGGCGGCAGCACGGGGTTGAGCCGCTTGCGTCTCGGATAGGCCAGTATCCACCTTAGCCATCCGGATGGCATACGAGGCTGGAACTCCCTGCGCAATATACCCAAGGGTATTGTGTACGAGGTTCTCGCTTCCAGACCGGACAAACTCGATTGCAATCTCAGCATCAATCCCAGAGTCCAAGAACTTAACGAACTGGTCTTTCTTGTCGTCTTGGTCCAGAACCTCTGCGTGCTCTTTGCGGAACTCTTGGGCCCATTGATGGGCTTGCTGTTCTTCAGCCTGGCGAACTTCTGCCATCTTAGATTCGTATTTCTCAATACGAGAATCATAGTCGGCCTTCTGCGTTTCCCATTCCGATTTGGACTTCTCATGTTTTTCCATCTCAGCCTGGGCTTGGGCGAGTTTTTGCTGGAAATCTTTTCCGACATCCTCACCTTCGAGAAGAGCCTGATAGAGTTCCCGGTCTTGCTCAAGCGAGTTGCGTAGGCCGTCTATTTCTTGTCGAAGGTGTGTGCTGACATTCTCATGGATAGGCCGATAGGACTCTGGTAGTCCTTCAGCTTGACCATCCCAAGAACCAAAATCGAACTCAGGAAGACGGTACTCGGGCTCTGCTGGAGCTTCTTCCGCAACCGCTTCCGGAGCAGGGGCTTCCTCAATGGCTTCTTCTGAAGCACTATCAGCTTCGACGCTTTCGGATGAAGCTTCTGCTTCTCCTTCCGTAGATTCTTCGGTTTCAGTAGCCTCACCGGCTTCCATTGTTTCATCTTCATAGCTTCCAATCATTCGGTACCTCCTACAGCCTTTTCGGCTGCTCTACGCCGAGCCTCTCGGAACGGCATTTCTTCCTCTTCCATGGGAGCTTCTTCTATCGCAGCTTCTGGAACTTGGTCTCCTGGGGGAGTGCCTGAACGGACGAGTTCAAACCCCATACTCCGAAGTGCATCGAGAACCTGTGATGGCTCTGTTACCCCAGAAGCCATCACGTTTGCGAGAGCGGTTTCAGCGTCAGCGCCGGAAGGCATGGTTTCTTCTGTGTCTGTGAGAGCTTGTTCTGCATCAGCTTCTACTGCCCCACCTTCCAGTTGTCCTGCTCCTGCTTCTGAGGGGTCAAGACCCATTGCAGCAGCTTCTTGTTCAACACTTTGTAGCTCACTTTCCAGGCTCTTAACGATGTCTTCTGGGGACATTTGAGCATAAGCGGCGGGATCGTTAGCTGGCATTTTTAGCTCCTGCATCGAGAACTATCTTCGATGACGTTTTAGCGATTTCTTTCTTCTTCTCAGACTGGAAGTTCCGCCAATCCTTATAGCCTCGACCTTGCACACGCTTCTCTCGGCGTTCATGCAGCTTCTCTACCTTCCTCTTCCATCCACCACTTGACCTGTCAACGAGACGGCAAGTGGGATTCTCCTTGAGGTACTGACGCACCTCAGAGTTGGACTCCGCCTTCAGCCCGGCAGAGTTGATGACGAGAGGATTCGAGGAGATGATTCCGGCAGTCGCAAAGGTAGTTGGCAACTTCTTAGCCGTAGCCCCACAATCAAGGCACTCGATTTCCCATGGGGCTGTTGCCCGAGGGTAGAGAACGTCTTCGATGATACCGCATTCCGGACAATCAATATCGTAGAGAGGCATTAGCCCATGTCCTGTGGCATTGCCGCGTCAGCAGCTTGTCCGCTTGGAGTATCTCCAGCGCCCGCAAGAGCATCAACGAGCTTCTTAAAGATATTGCCGGTCTTCTTACTTCGAGACTCTGCAATACGGGCTTGGACTTCGTCACCCGCATCTGTCCTCAGAGTCATCTCAAGAGTTCCGCCGGACGGCTGTTTGGCCCTCAGAGGGCGAATCTCTTCTCCCGGTTTGAGGGACGAGGGCGTCCGTCCCATTGCAAGTGGCTGGAGCCCCAATCTCGGTCCTGGGGTTTCCGCTGTCGCCGCTGCTATGCTCTCCGTTGTGGAGGCAGAGCCAACATCTATGGGATCAATCTTACCTTCCGGCTTTTCACCTATGTCGGTAGACATAGCCTCCACCTGTGCCCGCTTGGCAACAGCGTTTTCGGCTGCCATCCTTCTGCGCTGTGGCGTTGGGACTTCGGCCATGCCTGCTTCATCTGCGCCGAGCCGAGGAACAGATCCGCCAATCTTTTCCATCTCACCAGCGGTCTGCTGCCACGCTGAATCCTTCAAAGGATCTGGAGCACGGAAGGGTTCCGACTCGCCACCTTTTCTTCCTCTTTGAATCTCTGACTCACCATAAAGCCCTTCTTCGATTGCGGCATCGGGGCCAAAAATGTAGGCATAAACAGACCTATCGAGGGCTCCCTGGTCCCACAGCAGCTTGGCCAGATCAGGGCTTGCATTGAGCGCATTCGCCTGCTCGTTAGTCATTGCCTCAATAGATAGTTTCCCATCGGGCGATGTCTTAGCCATGCTCTCCAACTGACCGACGAATGACGCAAGCTCTCGATCAGTCTTATAGAACTCAAGGAGAGGCGTCAGAGCAAGCTCAGCCATACCAAGCGCTCTGAGGCCCAACCAACTTGCGAGCTTGGGTGCGGCCCGAGTGGCTGCGAGTTGGCCCCAACCTGTTGCGGCCTTTCTCGTTGCCGCTGCTTGTGCGGTTTTTCGAGCAGCACTACGTGTGGCTGCGCCGCTCGCCCCTTCCGCAGCCTTTTTCCCTGATACGGCTGTTCGGAGAGTTTTTTGTGCTTTCCCGATTGAGCCTTTTGGGGGCGGTTCCGCACCCGCACGGACCTGAACTGCTGGGTGTGCTGCTGCTCTCTGCACTGCTTGTGTAGCTCTACCGACATCTCCCCCAGCCCTACTTGCAGCGGCACGCGCGCGAGTAGCTTGCTGTGTTTGTGTTCCGGCTGAACTCCTGATTCCGCGTGCGGCTGCTCCAGTTGCGGCTGTGGATCTTGCGATAGCCGGTTTCAGGGCTTGGCCAGCGGCAGTTACTCCGCCTGCGGTTGCTCCCAGAGCTACGAGACCCTGTTGCACAAGACTTGAGATTTGCCGTGCTTTTCCAAGCTGGCCTGTCAGAGCGTTCGCATAGGCAATATCTTCTGCCGAAGCATTTTGGCGATCCCGCATCACTCGATTGTAAACAGGGTTTCTTTGTAGGTCTTGCTGGAGGCCTGCGTACAACGCATCAACTATAGGGGCAAGACGAGAGAGCGTCTCACGATCCCCAGCCTCCAGAGCAGCTTCCATCTGTTGAAGGATGGTAGTCAGATCGGGTGGAGCGGAAGCTGGAGCTTTATACGTCGGTCTCGATTCATACATTCCTGCCATGGGTCACCTATTTTGTTTTGGGGGCTGGATTGCCGGGACCACCGGCTGCGCCTGCGGGCATAACTACACGCGGACCTGATGTGGAAACAGGACCGCCTGCTGTTGTAGTTGTATCACGGATATTCCGTTGATTTACTTGGGGAAGTTGTTTTTGTGGTTTTCCCGGAGGGGCCCCTGCTTGCATTGCCATCTGCTGCTGCTGCATCATGGCCTGCTCCTGCGCTTGCTTCTCTTCCATAGAGATAAGCAAATCGGGATCCAGGTTGAGGAGTTCTACAATAGTCAGCACAAGACGCCGCTTGTCTACATCAGCCGAGGCTGACAATAGATCGAGAACCTGAGCCAAGTTGCGAAGCTGAATCGTGCGGCTGTTTTCTGTCGGAGAGTATGGGACGACATCGTAGTCGTAGTCCAACGGGTCTTCGAGCATTGAACCGTCCTGAACCGTTCCGGGATCACGCGCACCGAAAGAGCGTCGTGTCACCAAGATCGACTCTTGTCGTCCGGTAAGCCTCACAGGGAGACTGCTGTTTCCCTCCAGAAACTCTTCATACAGGCCAACCGTGATTCTACTCATCCATTCGATGACATCTTGAACAGCCTGAAGGCGGCGACCATTCCGTGTCCGCACTGCTGTTTCCGCGAGAGCGACTTCTGTAGCTACATCAGCAACACCGACTACCCCTCGCTGGAACTGTGGCAGCCCAAGAGTGAACTCAATGGTTTTCGTGATCCGGTCTCGCATCTTGTCAAAGCTGGGAGAAAGCTGAGTCGTTGGCGTATTGGCAATGATATCGCCTACCCCAATGCCCGGCTTGGCATGAATAGCGACTGCGTCACCAGGGCTCGTTGCCTCAAGCAGGTCTTTGATGAACGCGCCTGGGTTATCAACGAGGCCAGCCTGGAAGAGGGTCACAGGAATAGACGATTGCGCGTGCCGAAGCTCAAGAGTGTCCAACTCATTGAGCATCTGCTGTTGGCGGTCAATCAACTGGACATCAGAAATACCCTCAAGGCTCTGCATATTGTCATTGAAGGTCAGCAATCGATAAGGATTCCGGACAAATCGGTAGGGAAGCTTATCTGTGAATAGGGGTTTCTCTTCATCAGCCAAGTAGTGATGGTACTTACGGCCCACAAAGTCATAAACTTCATAGACTGTGACCCAATCGAATGCCTCAGAACTGATGTCCCGGCTCTTCTTTAGGGCAGGTTTGAGCCAGGATGGGTAGCTACCAAAGGATGCCCTCTTCGCAACTTCAGGATCATACCTCCGCTTCCCGCGAGGCTTATTGGGGTCGCGAGGCATCTTCGATTTACGCTTGAACTCTTCGCGAGTCATTGTCGTAACTTCAATGAGATAGCGGATATCTTCCCACCGCTCTGCTGAGAGGTCGAAGAAGATGAACCTTGGGTCGATGATTCGGAACTCTGACCGCTTACGGCTGAAGCGCCACACACCTTTAATGACTGCGCGGCCATACACAGAAGCGTAGGTACACAAGCGCCATAGGAGCTGAGAAGCCCGAATACGTTTTAGCGTGTCATTGATTAGAGCTTCCCGGTATTGGGCTGCGTCTTTTCTTTGTCTGTTACGTGCAGAGACCGTGACTTGGGGATTCGGCGGGACAATCGAACTGACCATCGAGTCCACATAGGAATACGGATAGTTCGACTCCATCGCCACATCGGAGTCTTCAAGGACTGATCGAACGTCTTTGTTTTCTCCCCAATACTCAGAGCGGTAGTAACGCAGATAGCGATCCCACTTTGCCCGTTCAGCCTGGGAGCGTGTCTTGTGGACACTAATCAAATCCCGAATCTGTGTTCCTTTGAGTGCCATCTATTCTCCCTTATTTTTTTGTCGAAGAACTACAAAGGGATCATCGGCAGGAGCAACGAGGAATACCGCGCCACTCTTGTATACCCTTTCCTCTCCAGGCTTCCCATCAATCTCGATGCTGCTCGAAGAAACAGGAGCGGTATTGGCATAGTTCGAAAAGTAGTCCTCTACAGCGGCGTCCTTTGCTGCCTCTCGCAGTGCGCCTGGATCCATCTCATCAGAGCCTTCAATATGCGGCGCATAGACTTCGGTGTTCGTATCTACGATGGGGTAGGCTGGGTCAATAATGCCCGATTCTTTTGCCCGCTGGCGAAGCCACTCCCCGGTCCGCAATCTCGGTTCGGGCTCTTCAGTGTCCCCGGTATCTCCAAAATCTCCGGTATCCTCAAAATCTCCAGTGTCACCCTCTTCACCTGTGTCGCCCTCTGTCCACGGATCGAAAGGCGCGATCCGTTCCGCAGCCTGCCCGATAGCCTGCCGGTCATCTTCCGAAATATCCCCTTCCCATTTCTTCGGCGGCTCTACATAAGGCGTATGGCCAAGTTCAGATGGCACCATCAAACGGCCTGGGCCACGGACGATAGTTGCCTGAGTGGCTGAAGGCTTTAGGGCACGGCTTATTGCTGCTGTACGCGCTGCTTTATGTTCTTGATCTTCAGCCATCTTGGGCCCCTATGCCTTGAGCAAGTTCGTCCAAATCGATTTCTTGGAGGTCATCCCCTGAAATCAAAACTTGGATGGCTTCCCCCTCTTCGAGGGAAATACGCTGTTGTGTGATGGGAAGGCCAGCTTTGATGAGGCGGGTGTATACAGCCAGAGCATCGGGCGTCGGGCCGATGTCACTCCGGAATCCGAGGCTGTTCTGCTGGGCATACCTAAGCGCCTCTATGTATAGCTGTGTGCCGACACCCATTCCGCGCATCTCTTCCGGCAACTCCACAGAGCGAACCGAAATGTCGTCCGTGTCTTCTTGAAACGTAAGGCCAATCGGATGCTCCGTTCTCTCAAGGCGCTTACGCATTTCTTCCGACGTGATGTGCGAAAAATCACCATCAGTCTCTACCTCCCACCCGGATTGCGGAGGTGCGTGCTTTGCCATGGCATGGCACACAGCCGAGTGACGTGCTTTTATATGTGGAATCTCCACCGTACCCCCCTCCCCCGTATGGCCTGGGTCAGAGGCTATTTGTCCATCGCCTTTTTTACAGCGTCAGTCCGTGCTTGGTCATTTGTCTTGGGCTTCGATGCGGTAATCTCAACCGTTTCCATCTCCACTCTCGGAGTCTTTGGCGGCTCTACCGTCACGGGCTCTGATTTAATCTCGGGCTTCTTTGTGCCCATGATTGCGCTGACAGACTCTTGCTGCTCTTTGGGGGTTTGGACCATGAGGGGTTTAGTAGTCATGAGAGGCTCCTATTTCCACTTTGGACCTTTTCTGTACCATGTTCCACCGGGTCGGTGCAATCGGCTACTACGTGTTTTTTCCTGACTAAGGGATGTTTGATACGCGTCCCAGCTATTCCACGTAGGAAAGAGTACGAGATTGTTGTCTTTCTCCGGGTTCTCCGTACTCGGTTTGCTACGTCGGGGAAGCGCTCTTGCGCCAACAATCCCCATGATGAGGGCCGAGACCTTATCCCAGTGGTGCCTATCTCTTCTACGGCGGCTTGCCTCCCCACGGGCAATCTCAGATGTGGGGCTTTCTTCGATTTGTTTGTCGTTTCGGTAGGAGAGAAGCTGTTCAACCGTGTTGTTGTCATTGAGAATGAGTTCATCCATGAGCCCATCAACCAGCCAGCCCATACACTGATCGATAGACTTCGATGTAGTGGTAAACCCAGGGCGCTTTAGCTTTTCATAGAAGATGTTTGAGTAGTCCCAGTCGCGGAGAAGGGCGAGGATGGACTGCCCAACACCATTGGACTCTACGACGACCAGAGCCTTGTTGTACTTCTTCGCTGCTTTCAGCACTGCTTTTGTGAAGATGAGGGGATCAGAATGGTCTGCGTAGGTAGCGACCTGAGTCCACTCGCCATCATAAACCTTGAGCACCTGGAACGAGGCATGGTCTCGGGCGGCATGGCCGCAAGGGTCAACCCCGATGACGTATCGAGCATCAGCTTCGGGCTGCTCATACTCCATATAGGGACCGCGCCATCGAACCATCTGACGCTTTTGGTGTTTCTCCAAGACATGGCCAGGGATGGCAGACTGGGCAGAAGCAATCCAGCACCCAATGTCATCGAACGGATAAAAGACCCTAAAGAACTCAGGATTCCGGCGAATCTTTACGTCCGTGGACATGATGAGGCGACGGAATGCAAGATTCTCTTTGGTCAGTCCCTCTTGGCCATAGCGGTTTAGTAAATCTATTTCTTCATTTTCCAATGACCAGTCTTTGTTCCACGGGCGTTGGTTAAGTTGCCCATCCCAGAATGGCTTGAAGAGGTAAGAGTGCCTACCGACACCATTCTTGGCCTCAAGACAATGCTCATGCCAGTCAGAACGGGCTTCCCAAGGGGTACATTCGAAGATGGCAAGTGCATGGTCCCGGTTCATTAGGGAGGGCCAGATAAGGAACATGGAACCAGAGAAGTCAGCCCAGAACGCGCACTCCGAAGCGTGGAACGAGTCAGGAGACTGACCGATACCGACCGCCCCGGTCTCGGCTGAGAGGACACGCATCTTCCCGCCCTGCAATGGGCGAAAGGTCAACTGTCGTGCTTCTCGGTTCGGGATGGTACGACTACGGACCTTACCGGGCCAACGCTCATGGAGATGGTGGACACGTTTATGTAGGTACTCCGCACGGTCTTTCGTATCTGCGATGCAGACATGGTCCCATCCAGGGGTGAACGCAGCTTTGGGATAGCACCCATACTCAGACGTGAGGCTCTTTCCCATCTGACGCGCCGTCAGAACAGTGAGGAACTGAGTCTGCCCGGCATCCGTAAGTGGTGGATTTGAAAGGTACTCCAAGATTTCTGCTTGCAGCGTCTTTGTCAGCCGGTAAGGATCATAGCCTACGAACTGCCCTGTACGTTGGTCATGTACCTGACCGAACACGGGAAGAGACTTCGACGGAGATTGTAGAAAGTGGAGCACCTGAGCAGCATTGGCATTTGTTGGTATACCCGCACCCACTGACTGCTGACCACTTGACGGTTGCCCCCGCCCCCCAGACGGCCCAAGGTTAGGGGGTGTTGTCGATTTACTCATTGACCGCGACCGATTCTATGATTTCGACTACTGATTCCTCTATGGGTTCTGCCTTTGCCTCTATCGCTTTAGCTGCGTGCTTCAATGTAGGGGCTTCCGGATTGCCCGCAATCTGAATCAACTGCCCGATGAAGTTCACGTCGCCATCCCCATTGGTGATGTTCTGCGTTTGGACGCATGAGTACATAAGCTCGCCCCACAAGCGCAGCTCTTTGCTAAGTTTCGCTGGAACATTTCCATTAGCTACTGCCAGGGCGCAGGTACTTGCGTAGTCAAGTACGTCTTCGACGCTCCTTACTCGACTCTCCGACAGCATCGTCTCCAAATCGGGCACCATCGGCCCATCAGTGGGGGAAGCTACCGGGAACTGGTCGCCATCCCTTTCGTTTTCGGGAGCGTCTTTTGATTTCACGTTGCACCTCGGGGTCACTTGTATCATATACCGGGACTCGCAAAGGAAGTCTTGCCCATGCATGTAGATTGCCCCCGGTTCGCTCTATAAGTTGCGTTCTGTGGCGTGCAAGCCACCGTGTATCCATGGAATCTGCGGATTCCCACCGCCTTTTGTCCTCTATCGTCTCAAATACGAGGCCCGGATGGTAGATAGGGCGCGATATCGGCTTGATTGCGCGGCGAGCCTTCAACTGTGCCTGGATATAGGGCGTAGCGGCGATGCCATCATAGATACTGTAAGGATTCCGGGGGCTTGGGATCCATTTCGAGATTGGCTCCCCCCGATACAGTGCAGCAAGCGCCCTCGCCCTCTCCTGACCGGTGATAATGGGCGTTGTATCTGTACTAAGGGCCCAGATGACAAGTTTTCCGCGCCCCAGGGCCCAGAGAAAGAGGGTAGCGATCCTCTTATAGAGAGTCTGAGTGGTGCATTCGAGCGCATTGGCTATCGCCCGTGGATGTGCGCCGATGAGGTACCAATACAATGCACTGACGATAGTCTTGTCCCTATAGGTACAAAAGGGCCAGAACCTCTTCGATGGCTCCCTAATGAAAGCGCAGGCACACTCATATGGCATAGGGGGGTCATCTGTTGGGAATACCTCCCGGATAGCCTGGGGCCATGCCCTGGGAGCAACGCCGAAACCCTCATGTAGCACTACCTGCGCAAAATCAGGGTACAACCAGGCATATCTCCTTAGATACTTCAGCTCCCTCCGCAAATGGGGGGTAGTTGCCTTCTTCCTCTGAGACTCCGACTGTAAAAACGGAGTCCCATAGTCAAACATCTGGAGGAAATGCGTCATCGTCAGTCGATTGACCCACTCAGCCCGAGAGTCGTTGCACCATTTCCGGAACATCGCCGTAGTCGGCTGATTAGTAGACATAGACGTATGATAACGCGAACGTTTCGGCCAAACCATGTGTGTGCGCGGAGGGACTCCCCCCGGAACCCTACCCTTCCCCCCAAACGGAGATGCTTATTTTTTCCCGGATCCCTTATCGCATCCCCCCTGCTATAGCGCGCGCGCTGCTATAGCGATCGGATCGCGTGTGGCGTCATGCGGCGGATGACACGTGCCGCCACACGCGCGCGCGAGCGGATCGGGGGGTAGGGGGCGATTGCACACGGAATAGAGGGGGCAATCCTGCGATATGGTAGGTTGCAAGGGGCATATCGCCAGATACATGGTCTTGACATATCCTTGACAAGTGCAGGACAAGTGTAGGACACGGCCATATTCCAGGTTGCAAGGGGCATATCGGGGACACACTGAATGCATGTTCAGCTTGACACGCCTGGTAAACTGGGAGCAGTCCCCCCGACGGGGACGCCACCCAGGAGGCCCTTCCTGGGACGGGCCACGGGTCCGTGTCTTTGAAACCGCTTTTGCGATCGTTGTTCTTCCGGGGCGTAGCGCTCCGGAGTCTTGCCCGATTCATTCCTACGTGGAATGCGTCGAAAGTGAGTCAGCCGAAACCGGGAGACAACGCAGAATGAATGGAAGTACTTACCTAACCTCTGATCGTGGGTCTTTGGACCCACGGTCTATCCGATGGTGCGAGCCCTTATGGTTCGTACCATTCGATAGACTGGCCATTGTGGACGGTCTAAAACGCCCCAAACGGGGCAAAACATGAGGTAAGAACAGATGAACAAGGCACAGAACAACACGGAAGCGACGGCAAACACAGAGACGTTCGAGGCATTCACCTATCGAACCGCCAAGAATGAAAGCGGTCAGGAAGTCCCATGCGGCTACAGGATCGTAGCGATTCCCGTTGGTGGAGAAGCGGATCGGCAGCCAGCAAGGGCACGTATTGTGCTCGTCAAACTGACGATCGATCCCGATACCGGCGAGGTATTGGGGGAGAAACGGGTCGATACGCTCCGTGATCCCGATACCGGCCGCGACTATCCCGAACTGAATTGGGTGGCTGCAGGGTTGAAGGATGCTGCACACGGCCGGACGCTTCGACCGTTGGACACTGCTATCGCTGCACAGTGGAGCAAGGAACTGACCGAAAACTACGGGCTGCCGAAGAAGGCACAGCGGCCGGTAGCTATTCGGACGATCCTCGAACGTTTGACGGGATCCGAATCGGAATATCCAATGCCGGTAGAGATGGCCGTTGCACAGATGCGGATCGCGTACCCATGGCTGGCTGGGTTCGTCAATAATGACGGATCCTACCGTCCACCCGCGCGTTTTGATGAAAGCATCAAGGCAGAACTAACCGCGTACTGTGAGGCGAACGATATCGACGTCGCCAAGGGCTCAAAGGT
>Ga0080013_1004595_pt1 | contig 13494 bp, 19 predicted proteins | sample ETNvirenome_6_85_FD_69236 | JGI IMG/M metagenome (GOLD analysis project Ga0080013, IMG submission 69236) | Marine viral communities from the Pacific Ocean - ETNP_6_85 (SPADES assembly) (version 2) | ecosystem: Environmental > Aquatic > Marine > Oceanic | place: Pacific Ocean | collected 2013-06-19 | reverse complement strand
ATGCAATCATTGTCTATGGATATGGGAAACCATTAGAACGATGGATGACGATTCCAAAGAACAATGTCCTAAATGCGATTCTTTTAGAACAGGGAAAATCGTAACCGAATGTAATTTTATTTTAAAAGGAACAGGATTCCACGATACAGACTATGGTAAATATGGACCAAAGTGAAGGAATTGCTCTTAACGTGGAATTAGTTGGTATTAAGAATCTTAAAACAACACATACTTGGCGATTGGAATTTGATGTATATGAAATTGATTCTCCTAAAGTGAAAGAATTATTTGATAAAGTAGATAAACCTCTTGTAATGGCGTTGGTGGATAATGGCTGAAACCACTACCGTTAAAAACGGAGTAAAAACGGTTAAGGATACCAGATTTAAAAAGGGCAATCCTGGGGGACCTGGACGACCTAAGAAGGAATTTTGCATTCCAGACATTCTAAGAACTAAGGGAAAAGACCTTAACCCAGTTACAGGCAACACCTACTATGATGATATGTGCGAAAAAGCGTGGGCTTTAGCAGCTAAAGGCGATAAGGCTGCAAGAGATTGGGTGTCAGACCGTACAGAAGGACGAGCATTGGAACGAGTAGAACAGCACGTAACTAAGGATGAAATCGTAATTGAGTGAAATTTCGCATAAAAAAAGACAAGATGCTCAAACATCAACGGCAATTCTGGGATATGCCCAATCGGATTGTCCTCTTGATTGGCGGATACGGTTCGGGAAAGACTTACATCGGAGCATTGAAATCCCTGTATATGAGTTATTTAAACAGTCCAATACCGGGAATGTACATATCACCTTCACATCAATTAGCGACCAAGACAATAATTATAACACTAAAGGAACTATGTAATCGTGCCGGAATTAATTATACCTACAACCAACAAAGAGCAGAGTTCAAGTTTCATAACTGGGACGGCACATTATGGCTCGGCTCTGGGGACAAACCAGATTCATTACGAGGTCCGAACATTGGATGGGCAGTTATAGATGAACCGTTTATACAAAAGCGTGAGGTGTTTGAACAGATGATTGCTCGTGTAAGACACCCAGAAGCCACTAAATCACAGATATTCCTAACTGGTACACCAGAGCAATTAAACTGGGGATTCACATTAGCCAATGATCCAGACATAGACATTGGCGTTATACAAGCATCCACATTAGACAACCCACATTTACCAGACGATTACAAACAAAGTTTATTACAAGCATATTCAGAAGAACAGATTGAAGCGTATGTTCACGGCAAGTTCGTCAATCTAACTCAAGGCAGAGTATATCACGAGTTCAATCGTGAACGTCACTTGATTAGCCGAAATGATTTGGATGGATGGCAAGTATCTGCGGCTGCCGACTTTAATGTAGATGCGTTAAGCTGTATAATATTTAGACACACAAAAGACGAGATTCACGTTGAATCAGAAATAAGATTAAGAAATGCGGGAACGTGGGATATGGCGGAAAAACTTAAAGAACAGTATCCCGGAATAAAAGTATTTCCAGATGCGACAGGATCAGCCAGAAAAACTTCATCCGCACAAACAGATCACGATATTCTTAGAAGTGCCGGGTTCAAGGTTATAGCACCCAGAGCCAATCCACCTGTTAAAGATAGAGTGAATGCGGTGAATAAAGTATTGAGGGAAGGCAGACTGACGATGGAGAACTGCCCAACTTTACTTATGGATATGGAACAGAATGTGTGGAGAAATGGAATGATTGATAAGGCTCGTGATCCAATGCAGACACATAGTGGCGATGCTTTGGGATATGCGGTATCGTATTTGATGCCAGTAAGACCTCGTGTCGTTTCATATCAAGGATGGACGGCGTGATTTATTTTCTATTGGGTGTATCAATAACATTGAATGTAGCGGTATTCGTTCTGGCTTACTACTACAACAAAGGGCAAAAGATTATTATGGGAGAAATTAACCAGTTGAACGAATCCCTATTGAGTGGGATGATGGCAAAAAATTTGTATAAAAATATGCACAAGGGACAGGCATAATGATAGTAAAAGATTTAACAACCGATACTGTAATGCGTTCAATCAAAAAAGTGATTGGTCACGCTGACGATAAGAATTTAAAAAAACGTATGAAGTCAATAGACTATTACGAAGGGGACTATGCTCAATATATTGAACCGTATTTCCAGAGTGGAATTAAGCTGCCACCCGCATTGCCTAATTTTGTGAAAAGAATGGTATCGGCACGAAGTTTAGTTTTTAAAGATGTACCTACACGCCACAACGATAAGTACAATGAGGAGATACCTAAAGATATTGATTCAAAGATGCGGCAAATAGAAAAGATGACATTCCTCACAGGAAATATGGGATTGCTTAGTCATTATTCAGATGATGGATTGAACTATGAATTAGTTCCTTATTATAACCCTTTATTTCTACAGGGTGAAACAAAAGAATCGGCAGTATTCTATCCCATTGCAAATCTTAACGATAAATCGAGTAGAACATACGAGTATTGGTCTGACGAGCAACATTTTAGATTTGATGAAAGAGGTAAGATATTTAACCAAGAAGAAAATCCATACGGTGTAATCCCTATGACTTTTGCCAAGCGTGATGCGGAATTAGTTGATGAATACTGGCAAGGTGGAGCATTAGACTTAGTTACGGCTCAAGAAGCGGTAGCAATATTGTATCTTGAAATGTTGATTGCCGCAAGAATAGATACATTAGGTGTGAAGTTCGCAACTGGCATTCAACAAGACGAGCCTATCCGAATCGGAACTGATGAAATTATGATGCTCCCAGACGGAAGTACGCTGTCCAAACTTCCCGGTTCTGACTTAGGGCAAATCGTTAATGCTATCAAATTTATCATACAGGATGCGGCTTCTAATAATCATCTGGTTGCAAGATGGTCCGATTCTCAAGCTAATTCTGGCGTTCAAGTTAAGATAGAGAACTTAGAGAACTATGAAGCACGAGCAGCATCTATTGAGGATATATGGCGACCATTCGAATATAAAAGATTTAATCTGGACAGAACAATCCTTGCGGTACACGGCGTAAATGTATCTGAAGATTATCACATTGATTTCGTAGAACCAGAGACAGTACACGATCCGGCAGAGTGGCGGAATCAGATGGATTGGGAACTTGCAAATGGATTGACCACTAAGCGTAGGATTCTACAAGAAATGAATCCAGATATGACCGAAGATGAAGTGAATAAATTATTAGGTGAGGTTGCTGAAGAACAACCAGAAGAAACTCAAACCACTAACTTAGTTGATATACTTCAAGGATAATGGCAGATCAAGATCAATTCGGAATGGCGTGGGCTAAAATACAAGACCTTGTGAGTTCTATGTATGGAAGGTTTCTTGCTTCTGATTTACCAAGTGAAGTGATAGTTAAAGAATTAATTGATCTCGACTTAAAGACAATTCTCTTTGAGGACTTTAAACTGAATGGCGAAATGAATACAATCACCAATAATTATGTTAAAACATTAAAAAGTATGGAAGCCTTTTCAAACGTACCGGAAGTAACGCTTCAAACACTCATTCGTGCTGATGTGAATTTCTTTAGTGCAAAGGTAGGAGAACAATCAGAGTTAATGAAACGACTAATGATTGAATCCATTGTAGGGCGACAATCTGAAGCGGTATTTGCTGAATCATTAATTTCGGTAGGATGGAGAGAAAAACAGGCAAACAGTTTAGTGAATGATTCATTAAGAAGATTTAGCCGTAATGTGACAAAGGAAATGGCGAACAATTCGCCAGATGATTTTCTGTATATCTTTGACGGTCCGGTTGATGATAGAACAAGTGACGAATGTTTAGATATTATTGCACAAGGACCAATGACGTTAGCAGAAATAGAATCATCATATCCCGGCGTATTTCAAGCGGGTTCGCATTTTAATTGCAGACACGAGTTTGTGAGATATACCTCTAAAGAACAATATCAAGGTGAGGAGGTTAAGGCTCTTGCGTAAGATAAAAAACGCTTCAGAATTACCAGACGTGCCATTGAAAACGTGGGCGGATATTGGGGATCACGCCGCAAACGTCACGAGGAAATCAATAAGGGGTGGAAAATTAGGCGGCTCCTATGATAGCGAGTACGCAGATATGAAGAAGGCGGGTAGAGCAGCACCGAGAGGAGTTCCTCAAGCGAGTAAGCAAACCAGTTATGTTGATTTGACATTAACCGGAAAAATGCTTGGAGAATTAAAGAGGAGTAAAACAGGAAAAGATTTCGTTGAAGTTGGTTTATCTGGCTTTAACGCTAAAAAAGCTGAAGCAAATGCAGATCGTGGATTTGATTTGTTTGGCAGTAAAATATTGAATGAGATAGAAAAAGAGGTTTCGGGTAGAGTGGGAAATCAGATACAGTCTAATATAAAAAGCTATGCCAGAGATAAGGTCACATTCAATGTTGGTAAATAACTCAAACAAGAGGTTAAAATGAGTGAAAAACAAGTCGAAGTCCAAGACGAAAAACAGGACACCGCTACAACTGCAAGTGAAGAAAAGCAGACCGTCAATACAGTTCCTTATGCTCGGTTCTCAGAACTGGTGGACGAAAAAAACAACTTGAAATCAGAACTTAATGAAATCAAGAAGTCAATCACTAACGATAAAGAGTCAAGACGTATGAAGGAATTGGAATCTAAAGGTGAGTATGAACAAGCCATTAGTGAAATGACCAACAAATATGAATCGGCTCAAAAGAAGGCTGATGCGTTTGACCAATATCAAGCAACCCGCCGTGAGGCGTTATTGTCTAAGTTGCAAGAAGATGACCGAGAAATCTACGCTGATATGAGACTCGAAAAGTTAGAGGCTCACGTAGATAAAGTTGCTAATCGTCCCGCATCTAAAGTTCAAGTGGGTAAACCTGGTAGAGAAAATACTGGTGGTTTTGAATCACTAAAGGAATTTGCCTTGAAGGACCCGGATGGATACAAGAAGATGCGTAACGAGAAGAAAAAAGCATCAATCTGGGGAGACATCTTTGAAAGTTGATGGTAAAAAAGACACGATTGCCGGAGTGGACGTTGATCCACACGATGACATAATGGTTAAAACTGATTCTGAAGGTCAACCCGAAGTTTCTATTTACGGTTCACCCGCATCCAGACTGGATATGGTTGATGAAATGGAAGCACGATATGACCGCCGTAATCGAGGTCTTTCTACTACTCATTTCGGATATTTCTCTGGGATTGATTTTGACGAAAACGGAAAAATTATAAAGGAGTAATTCCAAATGGCGATTACTAAAAAATCAACCATTCAAGCCGGTGAAGAAATTCTTGCTGATGCTATTATTGCGTTCCAAGAATCCGGTGTAATGGTTCCTCTCGTAACAACTGCTACTGCTCCACAAGGTGCGGGAACAGTTTCATTTCCTTACTATACTGATCCGGCTTCCTCTAATGTAGGTAGCGGAACAGATGGTTCGGATTACACTTCAACAACAACTCGTACAATTTCTAAGGCTCAAGCTACAATAGCAGAGTACATTGTACGTTCTGATGTAACCGACTTAGCAGTTCAGTCAAGTCCACAAAATTTGACTTCTGATGTTGGTAATATCATCGGACACGAACTGGCTCTTAAAGCAGATGACCTTTTGGTTAGCTTGTTTTCTGGATTCTCACAAACAGAATCCGCAGCCGGTACAGCGATGACACTTGCTCACGTATTTGGTGCAAGTCGCCAATTACACGCAGCCGGAAGCCCGATGCCCTTCAATATGGTACTTTCACCAAAATCTTGTTGGGGACCAAAAGGGTTGTTGCAACTCTTAATTAACACAAACTCTGGCTCTCAAATGGCAGACAACCCAACATCCCAAGAAGCGTTGGCTAACGGTTTCGTTGGTCGTGTCGCCGGTGTTGACGTTTACTGGAGCCAAGAAATTGATGAAAACGTATCAAGTGGCGGGGATGCTGCTAATGGCGTTTTCTCTAAAGGTGCAATGGGTATGGGATTTGGTTCTGGTGGACCAATCACAGTAGAGGAGCAACGTGATGCTTCTGCTCGTTCAACCGAATATGTCGGTGTGCTAAATGCAGCCGCAATCGAGATTAAAGATACTTTTGGTGTCTATATGCTCGTGGATGTCAGCTAATAACTGACTTACTGATCTGGTGCGGAGTGGTTTGTTCTGCTCCGCATCGCTAAAAATTAAAGGAGTGAAAATGTACTTCAAAAAAGATAGCGGAAAAGTTTTTAAATACGATGAAACCAGACACGATCTGGAGTCACTAAAATCACGATTTAAAGAATGTGACGAAAATGGAAAAGAAAAAGAAGCAAAGAAAAAAGCGAAAAAGTAAATAGATGGCAAATTATTCAAGTTCACATAGTGGTGCGGAAATAGATTCTGCGGTAGGTCGGCTCAAATCAACGGCGGTGACTGCGGGAACGGTTGTTGCGAGTTCTGGAGTTTGCGTTGACTCCAATAAGGATATTACCGGATTTCGGAACATTACTTTAACCGGGCAACTGACTGCGGCTACTATAAGCCTTACTGGTGATACAGATATTGGCGATGCAGTCGGTGATACCGTTACAATAACCGCACAAGTTGATTCAAATGTAGTCCCTTCAGCAGACAATACTTATGACCTGGGTTCTTCTACTAAAGAATGGAAGGACATATACATAGATGGAACTGCTTATTTAGATGCTATAAATTTTAATGGCACGGCAATCACATCAACCGCAGCCGAGTTGAATATACTTGATGGCGTTACAAGTACCGCAGCAGAATTAAACATCCTTGATGGAGTGACATCTACTGCCGCAGAGATAAATATACTCGATGGAGTTACATCCACCGCAACTGAACTTAATATTATGGATGGCGGTACGTCTGCGACTTCAACTACCCTCGCCGATGCAGACCGTGTAGTTGTAAATGACGGTGGCACAATGAAGCAAGTTGCATTAACTGACTTCGAAACATACTTTGAAAGTGCGTTGGATACATTGTCAAATGTGACTTCAGTAGGTACTCTTACTTCATTAGGTATAAGTGGAGCAATAACAAGCACAGGAGAAAAATTACAGATTACTCACGCAACTCCTTGGGTTTGTTTGGTTGATTCCGACACAAGTAATTCTGGTGCAATAGAACAATCTGGGACTAATTTATATCTATCTACATCAAGTTCTACTGGCAATATTTATTTCAAAAACAACAATAGTAATTCTGGTCGCCCAAGTGTTAATGGAGACACGCTCCTCACCATATCAGATGGTGGCGACGCCACATTTGCTGGACTCGTAACCGCTGATGCTGGTATAGATATAGATAACTTCAATATAGACGGAACAACTATTGCTCTATCTTCTGGCGACCAAATGACTCTTGATTCTGCAGGAAGAATTGATTTAAGTGCAGATGATAATGGGGAAATACGATTATATGATGGTAGTTCAATGTATGCAATTATCTCTGATGACGATGACCGTCTAAAAATTAAGAGCGTAATTCAAGATAAAGATTTGATAATTGCGGGAAATGATGGAGGCACAGAAATCTCTGCCGTGACTTTTGATATGTCAGCAGGTGGCAACGCCACATTTGCTGGGGCTGTGAAAGTAGAAGGTGATTTTACTAGTAGTTCGTCTAACGCATACAATAATCATACATTTGAAGCCTATCATGCGGGGGTTGGGACAAACAGTTTAGTATTTAGAAAATCTAACCATGCTTCAAACATTGTAGAAACAGATGATAATCAAGTATTAGGAATGATTCATTTTCAAGGGGTAGATACGGTTGCATCGGGATTTGTGGATTCCGCATCTATTATAGCAAGACAACAGGGGGATTCGGCAAGTGGGAGAGCACCCGCATCCTTATCGCTATCTGCATCTTCTCAAACTGCTTTCCATACGTCACAGTTAGTTCTTCATCAAGGTGGTGATGTAGAAGTTCATGGGGGCAACCTCACCATCGGTACTGCGGGAAAAGGTATTAGTTTTTCAAGTACGCAAATTCCTGCTCAATCTGCTGGTAGTGGTTCTTCTAATCTTCTTGATGATTATGAGGAAGGGACTTTTAATATTTTATATAAAACAGGAGGTGGTGGGAGTGGTGAGGATAGTGTAACGACACATGGGAGTCTTGACACTATGTCTTATACTAAAATTGGTAGAGTTGTATATATAACTGGAAGAACTAATATTAGTGCAATTGATAGTCCAACTGGTGGTTTAACTTTAACTGGATTACCATTTACTGTCACAGCATTAACTGAAGATGCTGAGAGGTCATTTTTTACGATACACATGGGAGGTGCAGGATTAGATAGCACAGCAAATGTAATACAAGGAAGTGTTGATAGTGGTGGCACAACAATGGCTATTACAGAATTTACTGGTACATCAGCAGGCCACCTTGCCGAAAAACTTGGAGCAGATACGGATATAGGTATTTCTGGATGTTATGTAACGGCATAATAAAATTTTAATTGGATAATTAAATGGAACAAATAACAAGGAATAAAAAATGGCTTTAACAAAAGAAGTAAAATGCGACAAAATAGAAATTGTCGGTGATTACAAAGCGGTACAATGCCGTCAAGCAACCATAATTAGTGAAGATGGAGTAGAACTTTCAAGAAGTTTTCATCGTCACGTACTTCACCCCGATTCAGATATTAGTGGTGAACCACAAGAAACACAGGACATTTGTAATGCAGTCTGGTCGGATGAAGTGAAACAGGCTTGGGCTGAATTTCAAGAAAGTCAGTCGCCTAATGAATAACCTACAATCCTACAATACTACACAGAGTAAAATACTACTCGCATGAGTAAAATACTACGCAATGCTTAAAGCAATAGGATACTTCGCCATTGGTCTATTCGCAGGGCTAACAGTTGCTGAACTGATGAAGGATGCAAAGCCCATAGAAAAGATAACTATCTATGATGGGTATATAGTGCGGTACGATTATCCTCACTATTATAGATATAGAAATGATAACAGAATGATATATGATTACTATTACAGACCTTTAGAAGTTCGCCAATATACGCCAGTTAGAGGTGGAAGTGGTGGTGGTGGTAAAGAGGTTAGTGGGACTACCCACACAGGAACTGTGAGAAAAGATTTACCAGAGAGAAAGAAATCTTGGGGAACGAAGTATTGATGTTAGAATTTACAATCATCCTTTTTTGGACTACCCTTTTGATAGGGTCGGTTACATTAATCGCTAACTATTATGATAAATAAGATGAAAATTAAATGAATTTAGAAATGCTAACTGAACTGAGTGCAACGGCATTAGTCTTTGTACTTCTGTATATGTTATTCAAATATCTCACGAAAGATTTATCTGGGGAATTGGCAAAGCAATATGACATCATTGTCAAATTGATAGATAAAGTGAATGAATTAAAAAGCACAATAGACTCGAAATGGAAGACATGAATAAGGCACAAGTAGACGATTGGAGAAATGGAGTGGAATCAAGGTTGGAAGAACTGACTATTATGAATGCTAAACAAAATTCAGATATTCATTACATAAAAGACTCGGTAGATGAAATTAAAGATTTAGTGAAGACTCAGAATGGGCGAGTTAGAATTAACGAATCTGCCATTGCAAAAATGCAAGGAATCGGTGGAGTTATTGCTATCGTATTCTCTGGATTTATTGGATGGCTATTTAAAATGAGAGGTTGATATGGGTAAAAGTAAGGGACAGGCAAGATTAAATTTTATAAAAGCATTATCAGATGCAGATAGTGGTATGGAAGATGATATGTTTAGCATTGGACAGACTCACAAGAAGATGAATAAAGCAAGTGGTACTGGACGGTTTTTCGGTGGTGTTGGTGGTGGACTATTCGCTTCGGTTCTTCTTGATGCTATAATGCCTGGGGCGGGACAGGCTTTAAGGACAGCAGCTTTTGCTGGTGGTACAGGTATTGGTAGTCGAGTCGGATCTGAGATTGGTGAGCGTTCTGTTGGTGGTAGGAAAGAAATGCGGGATCAAATGTTTCGCAAGGATGTAATAGATAGGCAAAATAAAGAATATTCTGACTATTACAAAGATTTTGATTCCAATCAGAATACAGCTGCTTTATCTGACACCTTCACCGCTGCTCTTGGTGCTAATATGAGTGGTATACCAGCAGCGTGGGCAGAGACAGGGAAGGGACCATTGGAGCTTCTGAAGACGGCTAAGACAGCTTCATTAGAATCTGGACAGGGGACATTTAAAACATTTGGGGAATTCTTAAAACCTTATCAAGACAAAGCTTATGCTCCAGGTCTAATGGATCTGTTCGGATTTGGAGGGAAATAAAATGCCACGATCACTTTTTACGGATGATATGGGGAGAGATGATCTAGGATGGAAGGATAAATTTAAATCTGGATATGATCCTAATCCTGATCCTAATCCTGATCCTGCCCCTAAGACTAACCCTTTTAATACAAAAAGTGGTAAAAGTATACTGGGTGACTTCTTTGGTGGCTCGTTATTTTCTGCTGATGATCTTAGCGGACTTAATGTATTGGGCCCTAACTGGACGAATACTAATACTACAGATGATAAAAAGGATACTAATACTACAGATGATAAATCTGATCCTAATACTACAGATACTAAAACTGGTATAGGGGGTAAATCATTATCTGTATTTGGAAAAGGTGGACTATTTGAAGGGTATTCTGTACCAGATAAGTATAAACCTTTCTTTGAGGATTATGATGATACCAAGGAGAATTATGTACGTGAGGGAACTGCTTTCAAGCAGAAAGGATTGACAAACTCTGCCCAGATGGGTTTAATGGGGCTTGGAAATCAACAAGGAATGATGTCAGCCAAAAGTGATTTTTCTGGTTCAGGTGCGGGTGCAAGAGCTATGGATATTGGGAGGAATCAATTAATGGGTAATTATGGAATTCAGTCTGGCTTGCTTGGCTTATCGAGAGATGAGGACATCTTCGGATTACAAGAATCTTTTAGAGAAAGATCCTTTGATCGTATGGCTGATTTAATGAAATCAGGTGCTGATATACAAGGGCCAGGAGGTCAAGATAATTTTCAGAAGGGTGAAAAGGATGAAAAAACAGGTATGATCTGGGATGGAACCGAATGGGTACATCCCGATGATTATAGAGCAGATAATGATCCAAATGGATGATTATAGAGCAAATAGTGATCCAGCAGGAGCAAGGAGTTAATTATGGCAAGAGATGGAATGAGAACACACAACTTTTTAGATATGCTACCTCAGCTTTTATTGCAGATGCGTGGGCAGAATATCCAAAGTAAACGAGATGATAAATCATTAGAATTAGAGGAGAAGCGGATAGCCAATGATAAGGTAAGTGATGAACTGAGGAATGCTTTAGAAAGGCTGCAAATTATGAGTCTTGAAAAATCGATTCGGGAAGATATGATTGCGGAGGGAGCAAACAAAGATATTTCTACGACCGCTCCGCTATTATTTGGTAGTGAGGCACGTGAATATGGTGCTGGCGGCATTGGTAACAGAGTTATTAATGCTAGTGAAATACCGAAGAGGCTCAAAAAAATAGAGGATCATCTTAAGAACCTTGCTGGTAATGATAGTGATGACGCAAAGAATGCGAGGGGGGTACTTGGAAGACAGTTAGTCAATCTACAGGGGGCTACTGAGGATGCTTCTCCCCCAGGGTGGTTTAAACAGATCCTCATGGGGACTGTTGGTCAGGCAATGTATGGACCTTCAGCACCAGCAATGAAATTTATTCCAAGCGGTTATGGAGCAATTTCTAAAGATCAGAGTAAGGAACATTATCGTCGAATTAAAGAGCTAACAGAACTTATAAGAAACCAACAAGGTATTGAAGGTTTCATGGAACAAGAACAGTAGATACTCTAATTTTCACGTTAAAGGTATTTAATAGCCCTTTTACGGATAGCAAAAGATGAATGCAGGTCTACTTACCTATAATGCAAGAAAGTAGCAGGAAGGGTACAAATATTAACAAATATGGACACTTACAGCCCATGCCTAAACCATTACTTTATATGTTGGGTATAAATGCCAGTTAGCCCACAATTAAAATCTGCTTTACAGCTATATTCTGTTAATCCTACGATGTTTACTTCTGAGGAAGCAGACTTCCTACAGAATAAGGCGAATGAATTGGGTATCAAGTTCCATAGGAACACAGATGCAGATGAATTCAATTTAGGGAATACCCTAAACCAGTTCGTGTCTGGTGTTGTGGAAGGCTTTACTACATTAGGTTGGGCTGATACTCCAGAGACTACTACAGAAGCATTAGCTGCTAATATAGGACACTTAATCGGTTTTGCTCCCGATGTCATAGCAGGTGTCCTTTCGGGGGGAGCTTCGATCCCCCTTTCTATTACTAAAAAAGGTGTTATTAAAGGTGGAATGCGTACTGCTGCGAGTAAGATTGCACAGCAATCTGCCAAGAAAGGGCCATTTGCTCTAAGATCTATACCTATGCGTGGTGCTGACTACGTTATGAACAAAGGTGTTCAGGGGTTAGCTAAAGCTGGTTTTGAGGGTGGGAAGTTCTTTGCTAAAGGTAAAGTGCCAAGGGACATACTCAGACATGGTGTTCACTTAGGAATAGCAAGTGGTATATCAGCCTGGAAAGAAGGGCCTGAGGGGATTGCATCTTCTGTTGCTCACGGTGCTTTGATAGGATCTGCCTTCGGCAGTATAGGAAACTTTGTTCGTGTAGAAAAGATGCTTGGGCATGTAAATCCTAAAGTGGTAAAAGTAGGTGAGAAGCAGTTGGAAACTGCGGCTAAAGCATTGATTGGAGCTGGATTTCAGGGTGGTATGTCCTCATTCAGAGGTGATCCTATGCCAATACAGGTATATGAATACCTTATGGGTGGATTCTTTGGTGCTAACTCCAGACCTGCATATAAGAATGAAGCTAATAAGCACATTCAAAGGATGCAGAAGAATAAAAATGTATTGTCACCATTTAAACCTGAGATTACTGAGGGTTATGAATCATTAGGCAAAGAAGCTAAATCTTATATAGATGATTATGTAAATCGCTATCATGGTGAGATACTGGACTCTAATGAGCCAATAAGTACTGCTTTCTTTGAAATAGCCAAGAGACTGCATAATACAGAAGAGCCCACTAAAGAGCAGATTATAGAAGTATCAAAGAAAGAATTGCCCAATATTGTAGAAGCCCAAGAAAAAGCTAAGTCTGATCAGTCTCAAACCGAACAATCAGTAAGATCAAGTCAGGCTAAAAAGGTTTATGATAAATATTTAGCTGCCATTGAAAAGACTGATGATCCATTAAAAAAATTAAGTGCCCTTCAAAGAATTAGAAATAGAGTGGCTTATGATAAATCTGATACGTCTGATATAGAATCTATTATAAAGCCTATTGAGAAAGAATTAAAGAGTCAAGGTTATGAGATATCAGACCTTAAAGGACAATCTTATAATACTGGCAAAACTTTAAAAG